>TARA_R110002073_G_scaffold241588_1_pt1 | contig 15781 bp, 11 predicted proteins | sample TARA_R110002073 | Tara Oceans TARA_R110002073 (sample SAMEA4397174) | marine metagenome | biome: Polar Biome; feature: [DCM] deep chlorophyll maximum layer (ENVO:01000326); material: water (ENVO:00002006), including particulate matter (ENVO:01000060) such as... | depth 40 m
GTGGTCGTACGGTGGGTGCCGGCGTAGTCGCCAAAATCCTCGAGTAAGGCATTAAAGTCGGGAGGAAGCGGCATGCTTGCTCCCTTTCAGGACTGGGCCGAACCGCTCGTTTGAGCAGTTCGGCTTCGTCGTCTAAGCAGGAGTATTAGGCCAGTAGCTCAATTGGCAGAGCAGCGGTCTCCAAAACCGCAGGTTGGGGGTTCGATTCCCTCCTGGCCTGCCATTTAATGGCAGGAAGTGTTCAGTTTTTAAGCGATGGCTGTCTGCAGGGCGGCTCGGCAGGAGGGTATCGTACCGGTGCCACCCGGAGCGGGTCTCCAAGCGCTGTAAGGGAAGGGTTTAGATGGGTACTGAAGCGACCGCGAGTCGGTTCGACACACTGAAGTGGGTTGTGGTTTTCGGCCTGGTGGCCGTGGCGGTGGTCGGAAACAGCTATTTTTCCGAGCAGTCGCTTTTGTATCGAGTGCTCGGGATCGTTGCGATCTCGATTGTTGCTGGCCTGGTGGCGCTGCAAACAGCCAAGGGCGCGGCGTTCTGGGATCTGGTGAGAGGGTCTCGCACAGAGATACGCAAGGTAGTCTGGCCAACGCGCCAGGAAACCGTGCAGACGACCATGATCGTTGTGGTCTTCGTGATACTGGTGGCGTTGCTGCTCTGGGGTCTGGACACCTTCCTCAGTTGGCTCGTGTCGCAGTTTATAGGCTAACGGGATTGGGAAGGGATTGTTGATGACAAAGCGCTGGTACGTCGTTCACGCCTACTCGGGGTATGAAAAGAAGGTCGCCGCTTCCCTGAAAGAGCGGATCGAGCTGCACAGTATGCAGGATCGATTTGGCGATGTTCTGGTACCAACCGAGGAAGTAGTGGAAATGCGTGGCGGTCAGAAGCGGCGCAGTGAACGCAAGTTCTTCCCGGGTTATGTATTGGTACAGATGGAACTCGACGATGATACCTGGCACCTGGTGAAGGAAACGCCGCGCGTGCTGGGGTTTATAGGCGGCAAGGCGGAGGCGCCGGCGCCAATCACCGACAAGGAAGCCGCCGCAATTCTGCAGCGTGTTGAGGATGGGGTTGAGGCGCCCAGGCCCAAGACCCTGTTCGAGCCGGGCGAAATGGTGCGTGTGGTCGATGGGCCTTTCAACGATTTCAATGGCGTTGTGGAAGAAGTGAACTATGAGAAGAGCCGTCTCAATGTGGCGGTTCTCATCTTCGGGCGGTCAACGCCTGTTGAGCTGGAGTTTGGTCAGGTCGAAAAAGCCTGATTCACCGGGGTGCAGAGACCCTGCTAAAGGTAAATTCAATTCGGGGGCTCTGCTACCCCGAAAAAATGGGGAGCCCCAGTAGACACGTGTCGTCGAAACGGCGTTTGCACCCGGGAGAGTAAACATGGCGAAGAAGATACAAGCTTATATCAAGCTGCAAGTGCCTGCAGGACAGGCGAACCCCAGTCCCCCTGTTGGTCCCGCATTGGGCCAGCACGGCGTCAATATTATGGAGTTCTGCAAGGCGTTTAACGCCGAGACCCAGAGCCTGGAGCCGGGTCTGCCGACGCCTGTAGTCATTACGGTCTACAGCGATCGTTCTTTCACATTCATCAAGAAGACGCCACCTGCGGCCGTGTTGCTGCGCAAGGCTGCCAAGATCAAGAAAGGGTCCGGAACGCCCAATACGAGTAAGGTCGGCAAGGTAAACCGCGCCCAGCTCGAGGACATTGCGACCCAGAAGTGGCCAGACCTGACAGCCGCAGATATGGATGCCGCGGTACGTACGATTGCAGGTAGCGCCCGCTCCGCGGGTATCGATGTGGAGGGAGTATAAGATGGCCAGGATGTCGAAGCGTATTCGCGCGTTCCGCGAAAAAGTGGACCCGCAAAAGGCCTATCCGCTGGACGAAGCGGTTCGTCTGCTGAAGGAGCTGGCTAACGCCAAGTTCAGTGAAACAGTCGAAGTGGCGATAAACCTTGGCATTGATGCCAAGAAATCTGATCAGGCTGTGCGTGGCGCGACCACGCTGCCGCACGGCACGGGCTCCGATGTGCGCGTGGCAGTCTTCACTCAGGGCGAGGCTGCAGACAAGGCGAAAGCGGCCGGAGCAGACTTTGTCGGCATGGAAGATCTCGCCGAGCAGATCAAGGGCGGCATGATGGATTTTGATGTCGTGGTCGCCTCGCCTGATGCGATGCGTGTCGTTGGCCAGCTCGGCCAGCTGCTTGGGCCGCGAGGCCTGATGCCAAACCCGAAGACAGGCACGGTAACGCCGGATGTCGAAACTGCGGTGAAAAATGCCAAAGCGGGTCAGATGCGTTTTCGCACAGACAAGAACGGAATTATCCACGGCGGTATTGGCAAGATCGATTTCGATTTCGATGCGATCAAGGGCAACCTCGAGGCGGTATTGGCGGACCTCAGGAAGGCCAAGCCCACGGCGGCCAAAGGCATATATATGAAGAAGGTCAGCCTGAGTACCACCATGGGGCCGGGTGTGACCATCGATCAGGCATCGCTGGAATTGTAAGAGATTTGATCGGGCGACCCTCACAAGGGGTCGCCTCTCAGACCTTTCCATGGAAGGGAAGGAGCGTGGCCGAATACAGCCTATTGGCTATTTTCGGTCCACTTTGAGGTCTTTTGGACAAGGCTCCGGGCACACAAGCCCACCTGGCTGCGAACTGAAGACCATCAAAGACCGTAGGCGCACCAGCCAATGCCTGCATTGGCGGCTTAATGGCGACGGGCCCGAGGGCTCGCGCTGCCTACGCAGATGGTGAAGGTGTTCACCACACAACAGCGGCATGGCCACAAATGTGGTTGTGCTCAACTTAGTAACCCAGGAGTAAATCCAGTGGCAATTGGACTCGAAGACAAGAAAGCGATCGTAGCTGAAGTTAACGAGACTGCCACCAGTGCGTTGTCCCTCGTAATCGCCGACTCGCGCGGCGTAGCGGTGGATGACATGACTGCGCTGCGTAAGATTGCGCGTGAAAACCAGGTCACCATTCGTGTTGTTCGCAACACCCTGGCCAGGCGTGCTCTTACGGGAACCGAATACGAGTGCGTCAATGACGCGCTGGTCGGTCCCTCCCTGTTCGGATTTTCTATGGAAGACCCGGGCGCGGCAGCAAGACTCTTCAAGGACTTTGCAAAGGACAACGGAGAGTTTGAGGTCAAGGCACTGGCGGTTGGTGGCCAGATGCTGGGTGCAGATCAACTGGATGTACTGGCTAAACTGCCCACGCGCGATCAGGCACTCTCGATGTTGATGAGTGTTATGCAAGCGCCGGCAACCAAGCTGGTTCAGACGATGAACGAAGTACCTGGAAAACTGGTTCGCACGCTCGCTGCAGTACGCGATCAGAAGGAAGCGGCGGCGTAAGCCCCGCACTTAGTGGATTAGTCAGCTAGAAAGGAGAATGGAGTCATGGCTCTGTCTAAAGACGATATTTTGAATGCAATCGCCGAAATGAGTGTTATGGATATTGTAGGACTCATAGAAGCAATGGAAGAAAAGTTTGGTGTCACCGCGGCAGCTGCCGTGGCCGCAGCGCCGGTAGCAGCTGCCAGCGATGCCGGCGCCGCTGCTGAAGAGCAAACTGAATTTGACGTGATTCTGACCGCCGCAGGCGAGAAGAAAGTGAATGTCATCAAGGTTGTGCGCGCAGTAACCGGTCTTGGTCTGAAAGAAGCCAAGGGTCTGGTGGACGGCGCTCCCTCTCCGATAAAGGAAGGGGCTTCCAAGGAAGAGGCAGAAGACATCAAGAAGCAATTGGAAGAAGCCGGCGGCGCTGCCGAACTGAAGTAAGTTCGCAAGTGTCGGGGCTGCGGCCAAATGGACAAGGCTGGCGGGCGGTATGCCCGTCGGCCTTTTCCCGCTGCATATGCAAAAGGTTTCTGGCGCTGCGGATTGCCCGCGACGCCTCTATTGGTCCTGAACGGGCTGATCAATCGCCGTTGTGGGTGATTACAGGCTATAAACAAGCTGGGGAGTACTGATGGCATACTCGTACACAGAAAAAAAACGTATTCGCAAGGATTTCGGCACGTTGCCGAAGGTGATGGAAGTTCCATACCTGCTTGCGATTCAAATGGATTCATATCGAAAGTTTACCCAGCAGGGTACCCCCCTCGACGAGCGTGGCGACTACGGTCTGCACGCCGCATTCAAGTCGGTGTTTCCCATTGTCAGCTACAGCGGCAATGCGGCACTCGAGTACGTGGACTACCGTTTGGGCAAACCGATATTCGATGTCAATGAATGTCAGCTGCGCGGTGTCACCTACTCTTGCTCACTGCGGGTGAAGGTACGTCTGATCATCTATGACAAGGAATCGTCCAACAAGACCATCAAGGACATCAAAGAGCAGGAAGTCTACATGGGGGAAATCCCCCTGATGACAGAAAACGGCACCTTCGTCATCAACGGTACCGAACGCGTGATCGTATCCCAGTTGCACCGGTCTCCCGGCGTGTTCTTCGATCACGACAAGGGCAAAACCCATTCATCCGGCAAGCTGTTGTACTCGGCCCGCGTCATACCCTACCGCGGCTCATGGCTGGACTTTGAATTCGATCCCAAGGATCTGGTCTACGTACGTATTGATCGCCGACGCAAGCTTCCGGCCACGATCCTCCTGCGCGCTCTTGGCTATGAAGCCGAGGAAATTCTGGACATGTTCTACGATGTGAACACGTTCAAGGTCACCAAGGACGGATCCTACACGATGGCGCTGATTCCCGAGCGTCTGCGCGGTGACGTAGCCGCCTTTGATATCAAGGCGGGTCGCAAGGTGGTGGTGGAGCAGGGTCGCAGGATCACGGCGCGCCATATTCGGGAGCTTGAAGAAGGAAAAGTCTCCGAACTGGAAATTCCACCGGAGTATCTGTACGGGCGGGCGCTTGCCAAAAATGTCGTCGACGCGAAAACCGGCGAGGTACTGGTGGAGTGCAATACCGAACTGACGGAGGAATCGCTCGCGATTCTTACCGAGGCCGGCGTAAAGTCAGTCGAGACGCTGTACACCAATGAGCTGAACTGCGGTCCCTTTATCTCCAATACGTTGCGGCAGGATTCCACGCGCAATGAGCTTGAAGCGCTGGTCGAGATCTACCGCATGATGCGTCCCGGCGAGCCGCCGACCAAGGAATCCGCCGAGAATTTGTTCCAGAACCTGTTTTTCTCTGCAGATCGTTACGACCTATCGTCAGTTGGGCGCATGAAGTTCAACCGCCGGCTCGGGCGTGAAGAGGTTGAAGGCAGCGGCGTACTTGATCGTGAAGACATCGTCGATGTGCTGAAAACGCTGGTCGATATCCGTAACGGCAAGGGCATGGTGGATGATATTGACCACCTCGGTAACCGTCGCGTGCGCAGCGTGGGCGAGATGGCCGAGAACCAGTTCCGCGTGGGCCTGGTTCGCGTTGAGCGAGCGGTGAAAGAGCGTCTTTCCATGGCCGAGAGCGAAGGCTTGATGCCGCAGGATCTGATCAACGCAAAACCCGTGTCCGCTGCGGTCAAGGAGTTTTTTGGCTCCAGCCAGCTTTCCCAGTTCATGGACCAGAACAATCCGCTGTCAGAGGTCACGCACAAGCGTCGTGTCTCCGCTCTCGGCCCGGGTGGTTTGACGCGTGAACGTGCAGGGTTTGAGGTGCGCGACGTGCACCCCACGCATTATGGCCGCGTTTGTCCGATCGAAACGCCGGAAGGCCCCAATATCGGCCTGATCAACTCACTGGCAACCTATGCGCGCACCAATGAGTACGGCTTCCTTGAGAGCCCCTATCGCAAGGTTATCAATGGCAAAGTCACGGATGAGATCGAGTTCCTCTCGGCGATCAATGAAGCTGAGCACGTGATCGCACAGGCCTCCGCGCCACTGGACAAAAACAACAAGTTCACCGATGAAATAATCAATGTTCGCTACATGAACGAATTCACGGTGAAATCCCCCAACGAAATCGCCTATATGGATGTGTCGCCAAAACAGGTGGTATCGGTGGCTGCGGCATTGATTCCCTTCCTTGAGCACGACGATGCCAACCGCGCCCTGATGGGCTCGAACATGCAGCGTCAGGCCGTACCGACTCTCGTGGCAGACAAGCCCCTGGTGGGTACTGGAATGGAGCGCCATGTGGCGGGGGATTCCGGCGTTTGCGTTGTGGCGGATCGAGGCGGAGTGGTTGATTCCGCTGATGCTAGCCGCATTGTTGTGCGCGTGAATGACAAGGATGTTGGCGTCGATGAGGCGCCGGTAGACATCTACAACCTCACCAAATATACCCGCTCAAATCAGAATACCTGCATCAATCAGCGTCCTATCGTCAAGGAAGGAGATGTGATTGCGCGCGGCGACATTCTCGCCGACGGCCCCTCCATCGATATGGGTGAGTTGGCGCTGGGGCAGAACATGCGCATCGCGTTTATGCCCTGGAATGGATACAACTTCGAGGATTCGATTCTGGTTTCCGAGAAGGTTGTAAAGGAAGATCGTTTCACCACCATCCATATTCAGGAACTGACCTGTATTGCCCGGGATACCAAGCTAGGCTCCGAGGAAATTACTGCGGATATTCCCAACGTGGGTGAAAGCGCTCTGGCAAAACTTGATGAGTCGGGGATCGTTTACATCGGCGCTGAAGTCGAGGCGGGCGATATTCTGGTTGGCAAGGTGACGCCGAAGGGCGAAACACAGCTGACACCGGAAGAGAAACTGCTGCGTGCGATTTTCGGTGAGAAGGCCTCTGATGTAAAAGACACATCGTTGCGCGTGCCTACCAGTACCAAGGGTACCGTTATCGATGTACAGGTGTTTACCCGCGACGGTCTTGAGAAGGACAGCAGGGCGCTGCAAATCGAAAAGCACCAGCTCGACGATTACCGCAAGGATCTCAAGGAAGAGTATCGCATTTTTGAAGAGGCGACGTTCTCGCGCTTGCAGGGAATGCTGGTAGGCAACAAAACCGTCAGCGGTGGTGGCCTGCCCAAGGGTACTGCGCTGACAGAAACCATGTTGGCCGAGCTGGATCGTGAGCAGTATTTCAAGCTCAAAATGTCTGATACCGCACTGAATGAAACCATTGCTTCTGCCGAGCGTCAGCTCGAGGAACAGAATCGTCTGCTCGAAGAGCGTTTCGAGGACAAAAAGGGCAAATTGCAGAGCGGCGACGATCTTGCGCCCGGCGTATTGAAAATCGTAAAGGTATATCTCGCCATCAAGCGCCGCATCCAGCCGGGCGACAAGATGGCCGGGCGTCACGGTAACAAGGGCGTTATCTCGGTGATCATGCCCGTTGAGGACATGCCCTATGACGAGAACGGAGAGCCGGTAGACATCGTGCTCAATCCCCTGGGCGTACCTTCGCGCATGAACGTGGGCCAGATTCTGGAAACCCACCTCGGCATGGCCGCCAAGGGTCTGGGCGACAAAATCAATGTCATGATTCAGGAGCAGCGCAAGGTTGCGGAAGTGCGCAAGTTTCTTGAGGAGATTTACAACAACGGGGCGGGACGCACGGAAGATCTTAAATCTCTTGGTGATGACGAGTTGCTTGAACTGGCGCGCAATCTTTCCGGTGGCGTGCCCATGGCGACGCCGGTTTTCGATGGCGCCGCCGAGGGTTCCATCAAGGAGCTGCTGAAGCTCGCAGACCTGCCTGAGAGTGGTCAATTCACGCTCTACGATGGTCGCAGCGGCGAAACCTTCGATCGACCGGTGACGGTTGGCTACATGTATATGCTGAAGCTCAATCACCTCGTGGACGACAAGATGCACGCGCGCTCCACCGGCTCGTACAGCCTGGTTACCCAGCAGCCTCTGGGCGGCAAGGCGCAGTTCGGCGGGCAGCGTTTTGGTGAGATGGAAGTCTGGGCGCTGGAAGCATATGGTGCTGCCTACACATTGCAGGAGATGCTCACGGTCAAGTCTGACGATGTGGCCGGACGCACCAAGATGTACAAGAATATTGTCGATGGCGACCATCGAATGGAACCGGGTATGCCCGAGTCCTTTAATGTGTTGGTCAAGGAAATTCGCTCGCTGGGTATCGATATCGAGCTGGAGAACGACTGACACAAGTAAAAACGGACTTGGCGGCGGGTGCGCCTTTGGCGCGTCGCCCGGTAGACAAAACCTCGTGGAGGAAAAGCCTTGAAAGACTTACTTAATCTATTGAAGTCCCAGGGAGAAAACGATGAGTTCGATGCGATTCGCATCGGCCTCGCGTCACCAGAGCTGATTCGTTCCTGGTCGTTCGGCGAAGTAAAGAAGCCGGAAACAATTAACTATCGCACGTTCAAGCCGGAACGTGATGGTCTGTTCTGTGCCAAGATTTTTGGTCCGGTGAAGGACTACGAGTGTCTCTGTGGCAAGTACAAACGTCTCAAGCACCGCGGTGTCATTTGCGAGAAATGCGGCGTGGAAGTGGCTCTGGCGAAGGTGCGCCGCGAGCGTATGGGGCATATTGAGCTGGCCAGCCCGGTTGCGCATATCTGGTTTTTGAAATCGCTGCCCTCGCGTATCGGCCTGCTGCTTGATATGACCCTCAGGGATATTGAGCGAGTGCTTTATTTCGAGTCTTATGTTGTCACCGATCCCGGTATGACCACGCTCGAACAGGGTGTGCTGCTGACTGATGAACAGTATTACGAGGCGATGGAGGAGTTTGGCGACGAATTCACTGCCAAGATGGGTGCGGAAGCCATCCAGGATCTGATGATGCAGATCGACCTGGAGCAGGAGATCGCCACTCTGCGTGAGGAAATCCCCGCCACGAATAGCGAAACCAAAATCAAGAAGCTGTCCAAGCGTCTCAAGTTGATGGAAGCTTTCGCCGGTTCCGGCAACAAGCCGCAGTGGATGGTGCTGAATGTACTGCCCGTGCTGCCGCCGGATTTGCGTCCTCTGGTACCTCTGGATGGTGGCCGCTTTGCAACGTCGGACCTCAACGACCTCTATCGCCGGGTAATCAACCGCAATAATCGCCTCAAGCGTCTGCTGGATTTGAACGCGCCCGATATTATCGTACGCAACGAAAAACGCATGTTGCAGGAATCTGTCGACGCGCTACTGGACAACGGCCGTCGCGGGCGGGCCATCACTGGTTCCAACAAGCGTCCCCTGAAATCGCTGGCCGATATGATCAAGGGCAAGCAAGGGCGTTTCCGTCAGAACCTGCTTGGAAAGCGTGTGGATTACTCCGGACGATCTGTGATCGTGGTTGGCCCCACATTGAAATTGCATCAGTGTGGCCTGCCGAAAAAGATGGCTCTGGAACTGTTCAAACCCTTCATCTTCGGCAAGCTGGAGGCACGTGGCCTGGCCACCACCATCAAGGCCGCCAAGAAGATGGTGGAGAGAGAGCCCCCCGAAGTTTGGGACATCCTCGCCGAAGTCATACGTGAGCACCCGGTACTGCTCAACCGGGCGCCGACGCTGCACCGCCTGGGTATTCAGGCTTTTGAGCCTGTGTTGATCGAAGGCAAGGCGATCCAGTTGCATCCGCTGGTCTGTGCGGCGTACAACGCGGACTTTGACGGCGACCAGATGGCCGTGCACGTACCTCTGACGCTCGAAGCACAGCTTGAAGCCCGTGCTTTGATGATGTCCACGAACAATATCCTGTCGCCCGCCAGTGGCGAGCCCATTATCGTCCCCTCGCAGGACGTGGTTCTGGGGCTGTATTACATGACCCGGGAGCGCATCAACGCAAAAGGCGAAGGTATGCATTTCGCCAATGTGTCGGAGGTTCATCGGGCCTACGTCGGCGGGCACGTCCATCTGCAGGCGCGGGTGAAAGTGCGTATCTCCGAGGAGGTGAAGACGGACGAGGGCGATACCAACTCCCGCACTTTCATGGCGGAAACCACAGTGGGCCGCACGCTTTTATGGGAAGTGGTACCGAAAGGTATCGCCTTCGATATGGTCAATCAGGATATGACCAAGAAAGCTATTTCCCGGATTATCAACCAGTGCTATCGCGCCGTTGGTCTGAAGGCAACGGTTATCTTCGCTGACCAGCTCATGTACACGGGTTATGAATATTCCACGCGTTCCGGCTCTTCCATTGGTGTAAACGACTTTGAAATTCCGGAAGAAAAAGCCGCCATCATTGAGCGCGCTGAGGCGGAGGTGCTGGAGATTGAGGAGCAATACTCTGCGGGCCTGGTCACCCAGGGGGAAAAGTACAACAAGGTTATTGATATCTGGTCGCGTGCAAATGATCTGGTATCGAAATCCATGATGGAAGGACTTTCGAAAGAAACGGTAATCAACAAGGAAGGCAAAAAGGAAGAACAGGCGTCCTTCAACTCCGTGTATATCTATGCGGATTCCGGTGCGCGTGGTTCTCCGGCGCAGATTCGCCAGCTTGCGGGCATGCGTGGCTTGATGGCGAAACCGGACGGCTCGATTATTGAGACGCCAATCACCGCGAACTTCCGTGAAGGTCTTAACGTACTGCAGTACTTTATCTCCACACACGGCGCCCGCAAGGGTCTTGCCGACACGGCATTGAAGACAGCCAACTCCGGCTATCTCACGCGCCGGTTGGTCGATGTTGCCCAGGATCTGGTCGTTACGCAGGAAGACTGTGGAACTGATGCGGGGCTGTTGATGACCCCGGTAATTGACGGTGGCGACATCATTGAATCACTGGGTGACCGGGTACTCGGCCGTCAGGTGGCCAAGGATGTCTATAAGCCTGGCAGCACAGATGAGATAGCGATAACTGCCAATACCATGCTGGATGAGTTGTGGATCAAGCGCCTCGAAGAAATGGGCATCGACGAGATCGAAGTGCGTTCTCCGATCACCTGTGAGACGCGCCACGGTATCTGCTCCGCCTGCTACGGCCGTGACCTGGCGCGTGGACATCGCATCAACATGGGTGAAGCCGTGGGTGTTGTTGCAGCCCAGTCAATCGGCGAGCCCGGCACCCAGCTCACAATGCGTACGTTCCACATCGGTGGGGCGGCATCGCGGGCAACGGCGCAGGACAACATCGAAGTCATGAACGAAGGTGTTGTGCGTCTGCATAACCTGAAGACCGTTGAGCGCAGTGATGGCAACCTGATTGCCGTCAGCCGCTCGGGTGAATTGTCCGTTCTCGACAAAATGGGCCGAGAGCGCGAACGTTATAAACTGCCTTACGGTGCTGTGATCAAGGCCAAGGACCATGCGGTTGTAAGCAAGGGCGAAACGGTAGCCAGTTGGGATCCGCATACTCACCCGATCATCACCGAGGTTGCCGGTACCGTGAAGTTCAGCGGTATGGATGACGGTATTACGATCAAGCGCCAGACCGATGAACTGACAGGCCTGTCAAATATTGAAGTCATGGAGAATGGCGAGCGCCCCGTTGCGGGCAAGGACATTCGACCCGCCGTGAGCCTGGTCGATGAGAATGGCAAGGAACTGTCACTTGCTGGCACGAACGTACCAGCGCATTACTTCCTGCCACCGTTGGCTCTGGTGTCCCTCGAAGATGGTGCAAAAATTGGCGCGGGCGATGTTATTGCCCGTATCCCGCAGGAGGGCTCGAAGACAAAAGATATAACCGGTGGTCTGCCACGGGTAGCCGATCTGTTCGAAGCCCGCAAGCCGAAAGAGCCCGCCATACTTGCTGAAATCACCGGCACCGTCAGTTTCGGCAAGGAGACCAAGGGCAAGCGTCGCCTGATTATTACGCCGATGGAAGGCAAGCCGCTCGCTGATGGGTCGGATCACTATGAGGCACTGATACCCAAGTGGCGCAATATGTCGGTGTTTGAAGGGGAGCACGTCGAGAAAGGCGAGGTGGTTTCCGAGGGCGCCCCCAACCCGCACGATATTCTGCGTCTCAAGGGTATCGAGGAGTTGGCTAAGTATATTGTCAATGAGATCCAGGAGGTTTATCGCCTGCAGGGTGTGAAGATCAACGACAAGCACATCGAGGTTATTGTTCGCCAGATGTTGCGTAAGGTCGTCATAACCTCTTCTGGCGATTCCAGCCTGATCAAGGGCGAGCAAGTTGAGTACACCGCCCTGCTGGAGGAGAATGAGCGCCTGCTGGCCGAAGGGCTTGTGTCAGCGACTGGAGAGCGGGAGTTGCTGGGGATTACTAAAGCATCTCTGGCAACGGAGAGCTTTATTTCCGCCGCCTCGTTCCAGGAGACTACGCGTGTTCTCACCGAGGCAGCCGTCACTGGCAAACGCGATTACCTTCGCGGCTTGAAAGAAAACGTCGTGGTTGGAAGGCTGATCCCTGCCGGTACAGGGCTCGCGTACCATGCTGAACGCAAGCGCGTACGGGAAAGCCAGTCCGAGTCCATGGTTTCGGCGCAGGAGATTGAAGCAGCACTCACCGAGGCGCTGCAAGCAGACGACTAGTAGCTAACTAAGCACCCGGAGCTGGATAAGTTCCGGGACAAATGGCGCCAGGGCGCAGCGGTAGCGCGACGCCCTGGCTAGCCGGGTAAGGCCGGGCTTCTTGACTACCTCGGGCCGCGTCTATAGAATGCCGCCTCCTCATTTCGGGGGGTAATCTGTATCGTGCGTTCTGAGCGCGTGGAACCCCTAAAAAGGTGCCGGCCAGGGGCCGGACGCACATTTATTTGGAGTTGTAACTGGATGGCAACGATCAACCAATTGGTTCGTAAGCCCAGAAAGCGCAAGGTAGAGAAAAGCGACGTGCCCGCTCTGCAAAGCTGTCCTCAGCGCCGCGGCGTGTGTACCCGTGTCTACACCACTACACCAAAAAAGCCGAACTCTGCATTGCGGAAGGTCTGTCGGGTACGTCTGACCAATGGCTATGAGGTGTCTTCCTACATTGGCGGTGAAGGGCATAACCTTCAGGAACACAGCGTGGTGCTGATACGCGGCGGTCGAGTCAAGGATCTGCCGGGTGTTCGCTACCATACGGTACGGGGCAGCCTCGACACATCCGGCGTTACGGATCGTCGCAATGGCCGCTCCAAGTACGGCGCCAAACGTCCGAAGTAATAGAGTGTCCCGCCTGGCCGGGACACACCTGTAAACAGTAAGGCCGGACCCCTGCCTCCCCCGCTTTTGTGGCAGGTCGGTGTCCGGGTCACCTGAAGAGAGAAGGGCAAACACATGCCAAGAAGACGCGTAGTAGCAAAACGGGAAGTTCTGCCTGATCCGAAGTACGGCAACGTTACTTTAGCCAAATTTATGAACCACGTGATGGTCAGCGGCAAGAAATCAGTCGCGGAAACCATCGTCTATGGTGCACTGGATATAGTGAAGGAACGTTTGGGCAAGGATCCCATAGAGGCCTTTGATGAGGCGCTCGAGAACATTGCCCCAATGGTTGAGGTCAAATCCCGTCGAGTGGGTGGAGCTACCTACCAGGTGCCGGTTGAAGTCCGTCCGGCCCGACGTATTGCCCTGTCAATGCGCTGGCTGGTCGAGTACGCGCGCTCGCGGGGTGAAAAGTCGATGCGCCAGCGCCTGGCGGGTGAAATCATTGACGCTTCCCAGGGTAAAGGCAACGCCGTGAGAAAGCGTGAAGATGTGCACCGAATGGCCGAAGCGAACAAGGCATTCTCGCACTATCGTTTCTAGTTTTCTGTTCTACAATCTGCTATTGGGGATTTAATCGTGGCTCGTAAGACTCCTATCAACCGGTATCGCAATATCGGAATTTGTGCACACGTGGATGCTGGCAAGACCACCACCACAGAGCGTGTACTTTTTTACACCGGTTTGTCGCATCGCATTGGCGAAGTGCACGATGGCGCGGCCACAATGGACTGGATGGAGCAGGAGCAGGAGCGCGGTATTACGATTACCTCTGCCGCTACGACCTGTTTCTGGCGTGGAATGGATGCCCAGTTTGATGAGCATCGGGTTAACATCATCGATACCCCCGGTCACGTGGACTTCACTATTGAAGTAGAGCGCTCGCTGCGAGTGCTGGATGGCGCTGTAGTGGTGCTGTGCGGCTCCTCCGGGGTGCAACCACAGACCGAGACGGTTTGGCGTCAGGCGAACAAGTACGAAGTGCCCAGAATGGTATTCGTGAACAAAATGGATCGCGCGGGCGCGAGCTTTATGCGCGTGGTAGAACAGCTGAGAGAACGGTTGAACGCCAACGCTGTGCCGCTACAGATGACGATCGGCGCGGAAGACGAGTTCAGGGGCGTGGTGGATCTGGTCAAGAACAAGTGCATTATCTGGAACGAAGAAGATCAGGGCATGACCTTCAAATATGAGGAGGTTCCTGCCGATATGGTAGATGAAGTGGCGGAAATGCGCGAATTTCTGATAGAGAGCGCAGCAGAGGCCACCGAGGAGTACATGGAAAAGTACCTGGAGGGTACAGAGCTTACGGAAGCCGAGATCAAGAGAGGCATTCGGATCCGGACCCTGGCGAACGAGATCGTTCCTGTTCTGGGTGGTAGCGCGTTCAAGAACAAGGGCGTCCAGGCTGTGCTGGACGCTGTCATTGAGTATTTGCCGTCTCCCACTGAAGTGAGAGCGATTGAGGGTGAACTGCTGGACAAGGACGCCACGCGGGCAACTCGCGAGGCGGATGACGATGCGCCTTTTGCGGCGCTGGCCTTCAAAATTGCAACCGACCCCTTTGTGGGGACCCTCACTTTCTTCCGTGTGTATTCGGGCAAATTGGCTAGTGGTACCGGCGTTTTCAACTCGGTGAAGGAAAAGAAAGAGCGGGTTGGCCGTATGGTACAGATGCACGCCAATAGCCGCGAGGAAATCAAGGAGGTGCTGGCGGGAGACATAGCGGCAGCGGTGGGTCTGAAGGACGTGACGACGGGTGATACGCTTTGCGATCCTGACAACCCTATTGTGCTGGAGCGCATGGAGTTCCCCGAGCCCGTGATATCCGTTGCGGTAGAGCCGAAGTCCAAGCCGGATCAGGAGAAAATGGGTGTTGCGCTTGGCAAACTGGCGCAGGAAGACCCTTCTTTTCGGGTTAAGACCGACGAGGAAACCGGGCAGACCATTATCTCTGGTATGGGCGAACTGCACCTGGATATCATCGTCGACAGGATGCGGCGCGAATTCAGTGTTGAAGCCAACATCGGCAAGCCGCAGGTGGCGTATCGCGAGGCGATTCGCAACACGTCTGAAATTGAAGGCAAGTTTGTACGCCAGTCCGGTGGCCGCGGTCAGTACGGCCATGTCTGGATCAGATTTGAGCCAGCTGAAGACCAGAGCGCCGAGGGCCTGGAGTTCGTCAACGAGATCGTTGGTGGTGTGGTCCCGAAGGAATATGTTCCGGCCGTGCAGAAAGGTATCGAAGAACAGATGAAGAACGGTGTGCTGGCTGGCTATCCGTTGCTCGGTTTGAAAGCCTCTCTGTATGATGGTTCGTTCCACGATGTGGACTCAAACGAAATGGCATTTAAAATCGCGGCCAGTATGGCAACCAAGAAGCTGTCGAAGGAAGGCGGTGCGGTCTTGCTGGAGCCTATCATGTCCGTGGAGGTTGTAACGCCCGAGGAAAATATGGGTGATGTTGTTGGCGATCTGAACCGCCGGCGCGGCCTCATTGGCGGCATGACCGAAATTCCATCTGGCAAGGTAGTGAATGCCGAGGTGCCGCTGGCTGAGATGTTCGGTTACGCGACAGATTTGCGCAGTGCAACCCAGGGCAGGGCAACCTACACAATGGAGTTCAGCAAGTATTCAGAGGCTCCGGCGAATGTTGCGCAAGAAATCATTTCCAAAAACCAGACCGGCTGACACCGGCAGTCTCACAGAGGTGAACAAAAGTGGCAAAAGAAGCATTTGAGCGTACCAAACCCCACGTTAACGTAGGC
>TARA_R110002073_G_scaffold271111_2_pt1 | contig 15769 bp, 14 predicted proteins | sample TARA_R110002073 | Tara Oceans TARA_R110002073 (sample SAMEA4397174) | marine metagenome | biome: Polar Biome; feature: [DCM] deep chlorophyll maximum layer (ENVO:01000326); material: water (ENVO:00002006), including particulate matter (ENVO:01000060) such as... | depth 40 m
GGCGGAATCAGTCTTCGAGCGAGTCCAGGGCGGCCAGGACGAACGTCTCCGGGTCGTCCTCGAAGCTGTTCAAGCAGAACGTGCAGCAGAGGCTGACCTCGTGGCCCTGCCAATAGGCCGGGATGGGGTCCACGATCTCCTCGCCGTTGACGGGGCAGGTCGTGTTTCCGACGGGCGTCGTCTCGGCATAGACCTGGCTGCGATACTTGTCCGGATCCTTCGAGCCGTCGATCGCGCACTGCGGAGTGCAGAAGTAGATCCGTTCGCCGCGATGCTCGTAGAACGAGTCCGGATCGACCTGCTTGCCGGAGAACGGACACGTCGTGTTGCCGAGGAATCCAGCCGGAAGCGCCTGCACTTCTTCGCCAGGCTCTTCAGGAATCTCCTCGATGACCTCACCGTCGACGGTCTCGATCGATTCGACGCCGCAACCGGTGAAGGTCAGAGCCAGAACGGCCAGAGTCAGGGTGCTGAGTTTCATGATGGGTCTGGGGTCCAGAACTACTGGTTGCGGATCGAGTCCGCGACGATGGTCAGGTTCTGGGCGTCGTCGATGTGCACGGTGCCGGCGACGACGACCTCGCTCAGGTGGTTCAAACCGTGGAAGCCCTTGATGGTCCAGGGGCCGGGGGCACCGTTCTCCTGGAACTCGACCAGCGTGGTGCCGCGCTTGACCTCGACGGGATCGGCACAGCAGTAGTCCCAAGGCGTCTTGCAACTGTCGCCATGGATCTCGTCGCACGACTGGAGCGTGTCCTCGACGAGGCGGAACGCGGCCACGTTGGAGACGAAGTCCTGGACCGTGCCTTTGACGACGACCGCGTCGCCGGACTTCGCGGTGTCGCGCAAGTCGAAGACGTTGATGGCATCAGCGCTGGCCTCGGCGCTCCAGAACGAATCAGGCAAGGACGCGGCGACGAGCACGCCACCGGTATTCTCGGTGTGGTCGTGGTCGTGGTCGGCATCACCGCCTCCACAGGCGGACAGGAGGGCGATCAGAGTGGGAATCAACAGAGCTTTCATGAGGGTCTCCTTCGGGGTGAGGGGGGAAGTGTAATCGAGTTCACGTCAGTCCTCCTTCAAGGCCAACGCGACGGGCATGCGCAGGGCTCTCCAGGCGGCGGGCACCACGCCCAGCACGCCCAGGGCGAGAGCCCCGCCGAATCCGATGAGGACGGCGACGGCGTCGACCTCGAGCGCGAAAGCGCTCATCGCCAGGCTGACCGCGCCGTCCGCGAGGGCCAAACGAGCGAGGACCAGGCCCAGCACGCCGCCCGTGGCACAGATCAACATGGACTCCAGGGCGAGCGAACGGGCGACCGCTCCCCCACCGAAGCCGAGGGCGCGCAGGGCACCCAGTTCGCGGACGCGGTCCTGGACGGCGGCGGCCATCGTGTTGGCGCCTCCGAACAGAGCCGCTGCGGCGATCAACGAAGCGAGCAACCACGCCATCTTACGGATCGGCTCGAAGTACTGTGTCAACTCGCGGTAGTACTCGGACGTGGGCATCGCCGTGAGCTCGAGGTCGATGCGGCGATTGGCGAAGTAGTCGAGAAGGGCGTAGCGCTCCGGACTGTCGAGCTTGACGAAGACGACCGAGTCGTCGTCGCGTTGCACCAGCCCGCGCAACGGCGCGAGCGGAGTCCACACCTCGCCCTCGAGCGTCGTACCCGGCGCTACGAACTCGCCGACGATCTCGAACGCCGCGCCCTCGAACGTGAGCGTGTTGCCGACCGCCAACTCCCGGGCCTCCACACCCATCTGGGCGGCGGCGAGGCGCCCGACGATGACCTCGCCAGGTCCGGGCAACCGTCCGCTCACCAGCGTCACGGCATCGTGTACGGAGTACGCCGCCGGCGTGACGCCACGCACGAACCCGGGGAGCGACTCGGTGCGACCCTCGGGCTGCATGTTCGTCGCCATGTGGACTTCACCGCTGGCGACGAGCACGCCCGCGACATCGGCCTCGACCAGTTGTGGTAGGTCCGCGCGCACGGCCGAACGCACGATGTCGCCCTCGGCTGCGCTGGACAACAGCAACGCGACATCGTCCTGGGCCGCGCCCGAGAACGTGTTCGACATGCCGCGCACGAACGCGGTGGTCGCCACGAGCAACGCGGCGACGAGGGCGGCGGACCCGGCGGTCAGCAGCGTGCGCAGTCGGCGGCGGCCCAAGTTGCGGGCCGCGTAATCGAAAGGAAGGGACATGGGTCAACCGCGCAAGCTGGGGACGATCGCGCGACGCGCGCTGGTGATGGCGGGGTAGATGCCGGCCAGGATCCCGGCGACGGCGCCGACGCCCGCGCCGCGCATCAAGAGCTCCAAAGGGGCGGAGAAGGCGACCGTGATGCCCTCGGTGCCGATCGCCAGGTGCTTGACGTTCAACAGCAGCGCGGCGAGTCCGAGGCCCAGACCGGCGCCGAGCATGGCCAGCACGATCGACTCGGCCATCACCAGGAAACCGACGTGGGTCTCGCGGAAGCCGAGCGAGCGCAGGACGCCGAACTCGCGGATGCGGTCCTGGGCGCTCATCACGACGGTGTTCGCGACGAGCGCGAGCACGACGAGAACGCACGCCATGCCGAGCCAGCGCCCGAAGCGCAGGATCTCGCGCAGGTCGCGCGTCGCACCCTTCAGGAACGCGACCTGCGAGCGCGTATCGGTCGGCTCCTCGGCGGTCGCGAAGAGATCATCGATCTGCTGGCTGATCGCGTCGGCCCGTTCGCCGTCCGTGATCCGCACCTCCATCTGCGTGACTGTGCCCAGTCGACTCACGGGACCGGCGCGTTGCAGGTACTCGAGATGCGTCAGCACCAGGCTCTCGTCGATCCTCGATTCCGACCCGAAGATGCCCTTCACCTTCACGTCGACGTCGCCGAACTTGAACTGCGAGCCGACGGCGAGGTTCTTGCGAGCCGCGAAGTCGCGACCCACGAGGGCTGCATCGGCCTGACCGCGGAAGTCCGCGAGGTCGCCGGACACCAGCTCGATGCCACGTTGCTCGATCAACGTGTCCACGGGCGCACCCTGGAACGTGATCAGGTCGAGGCTCGCGCGACAGTTGTTCAGGTAGACCTTGACCGGCAACACCGATTGGACGCCGTCGATCTCCTCGATGCGCGAGACGTACCACTCGGGCAAGAACGAGGTCTGCGGACAGAAGCGGTTCTTGCGGTACACGACGAGCGTGCGCGCGGCCTCTCCGGTGGACAGCGCTTGATCGAGGCCGAGCGCGAGGCTCTCGACCAACACGAACAAGAGCAGCGCGCTGCCAACGCCCAGAATGGTCAACGACGTACGCCCAGGTCGACGGCGCAGGTTGCGGAAGACGAATCGGATGAGTTTCATGCGGTCACCTCCGGCTGTTCGGTCAAGCGGCCCTTGTCGAGGTGCAGCAGTCGCGTCCCGAACTTGGCGGCCTTGGGGTCGTGCGTCACCATCACGAGGGTCTTGCCGAACTCCTGGTTCAGGCGACGCAGCAACTGCAGGACGACCTCAGCGGACTCGGCGTCCAGGCTGCCGGTCGGCTCGTCGGCGACGATCAACGCCGCATCGGCGACGATCGCGCGTGCGATGGCGACACGTTGCTCCTGTCCCCCGGACAACTGCTTGGGCAAGTGGTGCGCGCGATCGGTGAGCCCGACGGATTCGAGCGCGATCGCCACGCGTTGATGGCGTTCCTTGCGCGACAGCTTCTGCAGCCAGAGCGGCAGTTCGATGTTCTCGTACGCGGTCAGCACCGGCACCAGGTTCGCCTGCTGGAACACGTACCCGACGTTCTGGGCGCGCCAACGCGCCAATTTGCCGGAGCTCGCGGAGCCCAGTTCGAGGTCGGCGACGGACACCGAGCCCGCGTCGGCCCGGTCGATGCCCGCCAGCAGGTTGAGCAACGTGGTCTTGCCGCTGCCCGAAGGTCCGAGCAGCACGAAGAACTCGCCCGCTTCGATCGAGAGGTCGACGTCGTCGAGCGGCAGGACGACCTGGTCGCCCTTCTCGTAGCGGCGGGTCACGCCTTGCAATGTGATGAAGCTCATCGGGAGCCCTCCATGAAGCGCACGCGGGCGCCGTCGGTCAAAATCTGGTCACCCGGGTCGAGCACCTTGTCCGTCGCGTTCAGTCCGGACCGCACCTCGACGTCCCCGTCGTGGTCTGCACCCAGCTCGACCTTGCGGCGGATCGCCGTCATGTCGTTCGGCTCGAGGACCCAGACGGCACCGTCGGTCACGAGGCGTTTCGGAACAACCATGACGCTGCCGCTCCCCGTTCCTCCGGACTCACCGCTGCCGAAGAAGCGCACTTGCGCGAGCATGTCGGGCCGCAGGAGCGCGTCGCCGTCGGTGATGCGCACCTGCGCTTCGAGCGTCACCTTCTGGATGTCGGCGAGCTGGACGAGGCGCAGGATCTCACCGGTGTAGGGTCGACCCGGCCGCGCGTTGGTCTGAATCTCGGCGCGCTGACCGACGAACAGTTGCTCGACGTCGTCCTGGGGCACGTCCACGCGAACGCGCAAGGACGCAGGGTCGTAGATCGAGCACGCGACGTGCCCGATGGCGTTCACGTCCAGCACCATGCCGGGAACCGTCAAACGCTCCAAGACGACACCGGCAACGGGCGTGCGCACGATCATGCGATCGAGCCGCAACTGCGCTTCGTCCAGCGCCGTCTTCGCCAGTGCGACGGCGGCGGTGGCCGCTTGCAAGCCGGCTGCAGCACGATCCCGCTCGAGTCGATCCTCGAAGCGCAAGCGCTTCTCCTCGGTCGCTCGGGCCCACTTCGCCTCGGCCTTCACGGCTTCCGCTTCGGCCAGAGCGGCGTCCGCCCGCAGGATGGCCAGCGCGCTTTCGGCCGCATCGACGGCTCCCTGGGCGAGCTCGACCTGACGCAATCCGCCCGCCCCATGGGTCTCCAGTTCCTGCTGCACCAACAACTCGTCCTTGGCCAGCTGCACCTGGGCCTCGCCACCGGCGACGGCGGCGAGACGGTGCTCCGCTTCGGCCAGCTTGCCGAGGTGCTCGGCTTGGGCCACGGCCACGGCTTCGGTCACGCCCAAAGCAGCGGCGAACCGCTCGACCGCGATCGCGTGTCGCGTGACGCTGTCGGCAAGGAGTGCGAGCATTCGGTCATGCTCCGCGGAAGCTCGATCGCGAGCCAATCGCGCATCTTCGTCCACGAGTTTCGCTACGGCGTCCCCCACGGCGACGACGTCCGACTCTTGAACCAAGACCTCTTCCACGACACCCGCAGCCAACGCGGAGACGTGAATCAAGTAGGGGTCGGGTTCGATCCAGCCGGCGGCCTGCACGAGCACGCGATCCGTCGGAGCCGAGACCCCGCCTTCCACACGCACACTGCGCGGGGTGATGCGTCGCACAGGAACGCCGCGATCCAGGAGGTCGCCCAGACTCGCTGCCAGCACGCCGGCGAACACCAGCAGGATGCCGAGAGGCAGGAGAATGCGCAGCCAGGAACGCCGCGGCTGCTCCAGGGTGGTCGTCTTGCGGGACAAGCCCGCCAGGTCCAGTTGATCGTCACTCACAGCGTCACCTCCACGGCCTCGAACTCGAGCGCGGCAGGTCCGCGCGCATCCAATACGTCGATCCACGCGAGGGCGATGGATTCCAAATCGTCGATGGGTTGCAGAACGGCGGATGCTCGACCCGTCAGCGCATCGCTCCACTCCATCAGCGGCAATCGCTGCAGTCGGTACCGCGCGCGGGCCGATTCCCATGCATGCCGAGTGGCTTCGTCGACCGCGCGAGTGGCGCCGTGGCTCCGGTCCCGCGCGAGCTCCAGCCGGCGCAGCGCGAGTTGATCGCTCAGTTCCAGGTCGAGCCACGCATCTTCGAACGCTTCCCGTGCGCCCTCGCGACGCGCCTCCGCGGCGGCCAGGCGTCCTTTCCAGCTCGAAGGCCAGGGCAAGCTCAGGCCGAGCATGCCGCCGATGTTGGTCATCGAATCGAAGCTGAGGTGCGGCCCGAGCTGAATGCCGGGCCAGGCCGAAGCAGCCACGTCGCGGATCTGTGCCTCAGCCAGCGCGAAGTCGATGCGCGCACGACGCAAGCGCGGATGCGTGTCCACGCGACGCGCTCCGTCCGCGATGCTCGGGACGTTGCGCTCGAGATAGCGACCCAGCCAGTCGTTCTGGCTGAGCGCCAGCACTTCGTGCTGCGGCGGAAGGCCGGCGAGGCGTGCCAGGTCCCGCTCGGCGAGCGCGACGGCCTCACTCCGCTCCGAGTGTTGGCGCGCGAGGGCCTCGATGCGCCCACGGGCTGCTTCCGCGTCGGCCGCGGACTCACGGCCGTTGCGCTCGAGGATGCCGATGCGCACGAGTTCCCGTTCGGCCTCGGCGTGCAACGCATCGATCCCGACGACACGGGCTTGCGCCGCAGCCAGTCGAACGCGCGCGCGCTCGATGTCGAGGCGCGATGTCCAGAGTTGTTCTTCGTACTGGGCCAACGCGCGAACGACGCGTACATCCGCAAGTTCCGCTGCTGCACCCGACGGCCCGAGTCCGAGCAAGCCGATCAGGTCGAAGGCCACGACGGCTTCGACCAGGTCGGAGTCTCCTCCGAATTCATGGTCGACGATGCGCACTGTGGTGGGCAGGGGCGCGCCTGCGGAACGGCGCTCCTCGCGCAGCGCGAGCAATTCGTTGCGCGCAACGCGCACGTCGGGATTCCACGCCATGGCGCAGGCGTCCCAATACGCGTCGTGGCGTGGGTCCTGCCGCTCGCTCGCATCGGGCATCGGCAACGAGGTCGTTCCGACGTCCGCGAGTTCGAGGGCGTGTTCGAGGGTCCGCGCATCTCCACGCTCGAGCCAGGCGACCTCGGACGAGGTCAGGTCGAGCGGAGCGTGAGTGGGGTTGGCGCAAGCGGCCAACGGAATGAGGATCAGGGCGACGCGCGCCGGGCGCGTCCAGGTTCGTTGTTGCATGTTGAGGTCGTTCGGTTCGGACGGACGCACGACGCGGGCACGGGGCCAGCATCACGGTCGGACGGAACGAACGCTCAACGCCGCAGCGGGAGCACACCGGGCAACAACCCGGTAGGTCGCACGACCCCGGGGGGTGCGCGGCCGGAGCCCTGGAGGCTCACGCGAGTGATCTGGACGGGAGCCGTTAGGATCACGACGCCGACGAAGGCGGGAACGAGTCGCGGAAGGACGAAGCCCTCGGACTCGAGTCCCGGCTCGAACGGATCCACCTCGATCGTGTGGCAACCCGCGCAATCGAGCGTGCCCTGGTCAGCTTCGGGCTGGTCCGGACTGGGCACCTGGGTCTCGCAACAGGTCACGCCACAGCAGGCGGCCTGGGGCTCCAAGCACAGACACCAATCCAAGGACATCCCTTGCGGCAAGGTCGCCGCGGGGAGCGCCAGAAGCAGGATCAGGAAGGTGCGGAGGAAGGACGTCACAGGGGAAAGCCTTATCGACTGGAGCCTACGGAGAGTCCAGCCAAATGTGAGTTTGCACCGGTCCAAGGCGCGAGAAGGGCCTCTAGTGGTCGCCACGCAGGGTCCCGTTGACCCGAGCGGAGGCTTCCCTGGCCTTGTGGGGCCGATGCCGGATCCCGGCCTCGATCGCGGTGCGCTGATCGCGACAGGCCTGCAGGGTGGCCTCCAACACGACGCTCGCGTGCTCGGGCAAGGGTGCCGCGAGGGCCCGTTCGAGTTCGCCCGAAGCGAGGCTCCAGGCGTGGCGGTCGACGAGTTGCGCGGCGCGGATCGCATGCAGGACCGTGCCTTCGGGAATCGAACGGCGCGCGGGAATGATGCGGTCGATCTCGATCCACGTCTCGCCGCCGAAGAGCTCGCGCACGGTGCAGCGCACGAGCCAGCGCTGATGCGGGACCGCGCGAACGAAGTCACGCATCTCGGCCGAATCACGGCGCAGGAACAGGATTCCGGCCGGTGCGACGTAGTCCTCCTGGCGCCAAGGAAGCTGACCGTCGGACCAGACACGGCAACCGGCGAAGTGCGAAGGCAGGAAACGGGTCATGCCCGCGTCCCAGGTCTCGAGCTCGGAGTGGAGCTGGACGTAGGTGCTAACGGTCCGGCCCAGGTAGACGTCGGGCTTGGCGACGAGTTCCTCGAACGGAACGAGCTCCGGTCCGGCCGGCAGGCTGGGCGCGAGGGCCGGCTGCAGGGTGAGGATGGACTGGACGACGACGTGGACGAGTTGGGTGATGACCATGGCTGGAAAATCCTTCCTGGGGGTCATCGACCGGAACCCGGGATCCCTTGAGGGACTGGCCTGGCTCGTTCCGCACGGCGGCCGATGCATGCCCCAGAGCCTGTGGCGGGCCATCCCAGACGAAGGAACATGGATCTGGGGCCGACGGGGAGGGAGGCCAGCGCCGTGCGGAGCGAAGTCGGCCAGCCCCGTCAGTCCTGGCTCTTCTGGATGTAGAAGATGGCCGAGTTGCCGTACTCGCGACGGGCCAGGTCGAAGCCCATGTCGAGGGCCGGATCGTCGGCACGCACGTCGCGTGGGTGTGTATGCAGGATGAGGATCCCGTCGGCCACGAGGATCTCGTTCACGAGCTGAATGACGGCCTGGAACACGCGCGGGCGCAGCTCGGGATCCCGCAGGAAGGGATAGGGCGGATCCATCACGACGTAATCAGCCCAGGGCTCCCCGCTCGAATCGGCCCAGTTGCGCGGATCGAGGGCATCGGCCTTGCGCACGTCGCTGCGCTCGGTCACCCCGAACTCGGACAGGTTCGAGAGCAGCACGTCCGCAGCCGCTCGATCGCGTTCGAGGAAGCGCACGTAGCTCGCGCCACGACTGATCATCTCGATCCCCAGGCTGCCGGTACCGGAGAAGAGGTCCAGCGCCTTCGCATCCTGGAACGTCTCCCCCAGCGCCGAGAACACGGCCTCGCGCACGCGCCCCAGCATGGGTCGCGTGTCGAAGCCCTTGGGCGCGGCCAGTCGGCGGCCGCGGAACTCTCCGGAGATGATGCGCATGGAGCGGGGAGACTAGCGTTCGAATCGGGCCAGGGGGGATGAAGGTGGGGAAGGGTGCCGGAATGATGCTCCGCGCAGCACCTGGCCCGGAAGCCACGTTATCCTGCCCCCATGCCCCGTTTGCACCTGAACATCGATCACGTGGCGACGCTGCGTCAGGCCCGTCGTGAGAGCTTCCCGGACCCCATCGCCTGGGCCCTCGCCGCCGAACGCGCCGGCGCCCAAGGCATCACCTGCCACCTGCGGGGGGACCGGCGTCACATCCAGGACGAGGACGTGAAGCGACTGCGCGCCGAGATCGGCACGCTGCTCAACCTGGAGTGTTCGCTGGCGCCGGAAATGGTCGCGATCGCGCGCGACTCGGGTGCCGAGGCGTTCTGTCTGGTGCCGGAGAACCGAACCGAGGTGACGACCGAAGGTGGGCTCGACGTCCGCGCCGAGCTGGGCCGCCTGAGCGACGTGGTGCCTGCGCTGTCGGAGACCGGCGGCCTCGTATCCCTGTTCATCGATCCGGACCTCGACCAACTCGACGCCGCGCGCGAGGCGGGGGCACCCTTCGTGGAGCTGCACACCGGGTCGTACGCACTCGCAACCGGAGCGGAGCTCGAAGCCGAGTTGGCGCGGCTCGTGATGGCCACGGCCCATGCGCGGTCGATCGGACTGCGGGTGAACGCGGGACACGGGCTCGACCTCGGCAACGTGGGGCCCGTGGCCGCGATCGAAGGGGTGGAAGAGCTCAACATCGGGTTCGCGATCGTGGCCCGGGCCGTGTTCGTCGGGGTGGACGAGGCGGTCCGCGAAATGCTCGCGGCGATGTCCTGAGCCAGTGGGGCGGGGTTGCGGGAGTCTTGCGGAGAAAGGCTGCAACCGCCCGATCTCGGCGCCGGTCCACGACAACGAGTCCCCCCCTGCGACCCCTGGGAGGCGGGCCCCACCCCTGGGCGGGAGTTGCGCCTCGACGAGTTCGGGGCTGGGGGATGCTCGCCTTCCGCGGAGGTCGAGCCACGCGCCCCACCCCGAACGCGCACGCCCAACCTCGAACGACACCTACCGCCCGCCGGTCCCGTCACCTTCTCCCCAAACCCCACGCTTGGATCCGCCCTCCGCGATCTCCAGACTGGCACCCATGAGGGGATCTCCGTCCATCGCCCGGCTCGCCGGCAGTCACGTCGCCATTCCTACGCCCTTCCTCGAGACCGAGGTCGCCGAGGACGCGTTCAACCAGCAGATCGAACGTCACGCCAAGGAAGGTACGGCGGGCATCGTCGTCGCCGGCAGCACCGGGGAAGCCTCGACGCTCAGCGACGCCGAACGCATCCGGCTGTTCCAACTCGCGGTGGGCAAGGCGGCGGGTCGCCTCAAGGTGATCGCGGGCGTCGGCACCAGCGACACGCGCACGACGTTGCGTCTGGCCAAGGCTGCGGTGGATGCGGGCGTCGATGCGTTGATGGTCGTCACGCCGCCGTACAACCGACCCAGCGAACGAGGACTCGACGCACACTTCGCCGCCGTTGCGCGCGTCGCGCCGAAGACACCGATCATTCTCTACAACGTGCCGACGCGCACGGGTTGCGACATCTCCGAAGAGCTCCTGCTCGACCTCGGCGATCGCTTCGAGAACATCGTCGCCGTCAAGGAATCCACCGATCGCATCGAGCGCGTCCAACGGCTCAGCGATGCCGGGTTCGACGTGTTGTGCGGCGAAGACGGCTTGCTCCTCGAGTTCCTCGCCGCCGGAGCCATCGGTGCGATCAGCGTCGTCGGCAACATCGCTCCGAAGATCACGGCCGAGCTCGTCAAGAACGGTTCGGCTGCACCGAAAGCCGCGCGGTCGCGTGCTCTGTCGGCGCGCCTCGCCCAACTCGCGAAGGCTCTGTTCCTCGACACGAATCCGGTGCCGGTCAAAGCCGCGCTCGCGATGGAATCGCGGTTTCCCGAACTCGTTCGCATGCCGCTGGTCGGATTGGACGACAACGTACGAGCCGAACTCGAGTTCGCCCTCGCGACCTTCCGCGCACAGACCGTCGGAGTCTGATCCCCTCGCCCGCCATCTGACCGGACCGCACACCATGATCTTCACCCGGACGCTGCTCGCCTCGCTGACCCTCCTGCCCCTGGTCGCTTGCGGCTCCACCCAGAAGAGCCTTGGACCGTATCCGCCGGGATTCGTCGCTCCCTTCCAGAACGCGGACTTGAACGATCCGCGCCAGCCGTTGACGCTGGCCCTCCCCGAGGTCGATCTCTGGGGCGGCGCCCCGAAGGTCCAGTCGGGCCGCAAGGCGTCCAAGAATCCGACCTTCCCGGTGCGACTGACGTTGCGCACGGGCGAGCGCATCGAGGGTCGCTTGATCGAGGCCGATGACGAACGCGCCCTCGTGCTCATGCAGGGCGACGACACGCGCGCCATCCGCTTGACCGAGATGACGCCCGGCTCCCACTACACGACGCGCCGCCTCCTGATCAACGCGAACGATGCCGAGGCCCAGATGCAGCTCGGCGCATTCGCGCTCGACATCGAACGCTGGCAGCAAGCGGCGCATCACTTCAAGATCGCGTCCAACGGAAGAGGCCAGTTCCGCACGCGGGCCGCGGCGTCCTTGGCGCTGCTGCGGGATGCGGCGGCCGGCGACGAGATCACGCGGGCCCAGGACTTCCTGGACGATGGCAACGCCACGCAGGCCCGGCGCATCTGCGTCCGCGTGTTGCGCGAACTGCCCGAGGAAACCGCCGCGGGTCGCGCCGCCCTCCTGGTCGCGCGTATCGATCAGGACCGCATCGCGCGCCGTACCGACTCGCGCATCCAACGGGAAGCCGAAGTCACGCGCCAACTGTCCAAGGCGACCGATCTCTACGACAAGGCGCAGTCCTCCGAACGCGATGGATTCGCGAACACGCAGAACGCGACGATGTGCGCGCGCAAGTTCACCGAGGCCCTGGCGTACGCCGATGATGCCGCCGATGAGATCGATCGCATTCAGGGTCGTCACGACATGACGCCCGAGTTGCGCCGCGCGGCCCAACGGCTGCAAGCGCAGATCGACGACCTGCGCGTCGAGCAACATGTCCACCTCGCGTGCATGGACCTGGTGCGCTCCGCGTTCGACGACGCCGAAGGTCACGTGAACGCCGGAATCGGCGTCATGGAGGACCAACGCCTCACCCAGGTCCGCAACCGCATCCGAGTCGCCCGAGACGATGCCCACTGGCACCGTTGGTACCTCGCCGGGGATGGCCCGGCGGCGGCCGCCTCCCGCTGAGGGACTGGCCTAGTTCGCTCCGCACAGGAGTCCGAAGGGCGCCTCGGGCTCCCAGGGGCGCATGCGGGTGGACCCGAATCCCGTCCAGGCCCATGGGGCGGGGTCCGAAACAGGTTGCGGAGCGAACCAGGCCAGCCTCCTGGGACGGCGTGGGGTGGACTGGCGCCGTTTTGGCATATACACCTGCCACTTTGGCGCTAGTGATCGGCCCGGCCCCCTCCTGGGGGCTCTCCAGGCCCGTTTTGGCTCGGCATGGCGCTTGCTTCTAGTGCGTGTCATGCAAGCCCAATACACACACAAGAGTCAGGAAGCCCTCGCCGCAGCCCAGGCCCGAGCGACGGCCGACCGCCATCCCGAGTTGACCCCGCTGCACCTCGCGTCCGCGCTCCTCGCCGAGCCGGAGGGGGTCAGCGCTGCACTGCTCGGCAAGCTCGAGGTGGAGCCCAAGGCTCTGGCCGGCGAGATCGATGCCAAGCTCGCCAAGCGACCGAAGGTCGATGGTGGCGCCCTCGCCATGTCGGCGTCGCTCGCGGGGCTCCTCGAGAACGCGCAAGCCCTCGCGGCGAAGCTCGGCGACGAGTTCGTGTCGACGGAGCACCTCTTGGTGGCGCTCGTCGCCAACGCGGGTGCCGACCTGCAGCCGATCCTCGCGTCCAGGTCCTTGACCGCGGAACGCGTCGAAGCGGCGCTGATCGAAGTTCGCGGCTCGCGCCGCGTCACGTCGCCCAACCCTGAAGCGAGCTACGAGGCCCTCTCGAAGTACGCGGAGGATCTGACGCAGTCGGCGGCCGACGGGAAGCTCGACCCGGTCATCGGACGCAACGAGGAGATCCGACGCGTCATCCAGGTGTTGTCGCGTCGCCGCAAGAACAACCCCGTACTCATCGGTGATCCGGGCGTCGGCAAGACGGCCATCGTCGAAGGCCTCGCCCAACGCATCCTGACCGGGGACGTTCCCGAGGGTCTGCAAGGGCGACGTGTCATGGCGCTCGACCTGGGCGCGATGCTGGCGGGCGCGAAGTACCGCGGCGAGTTCGAGGAGCGTTTGAAGGCGGTCCTGAACGAGGTCCGCGAATCGGACGGCGACGTCATCCTCTTCATCGACGAGATGCACACGTTGATCGGGGCCGGTGGTGCTGAGGGCGCGGTCGATGCCGCGAACCTGTTGAAGCCCGCCCTGGCGCGCGGCGAACTGCACTGCATCGGTGCGACGACGCTGGACGAGTACCGCAAGCACGTCGAGAAGGATGCCGCCCTCGAGCGCCGCTTCCTTCCGATCCAGGTTCACGAGCCGTCCATCGAGGACACCGTGGCGATCCTGCGTGGTTTGAAGGAGCGCTACGAGGTCCACCACGGCGTGCGCATCCAGGACGGTGCGCTGATCACGGCCGCGCGGCTGGCGGACCGCCACATCGCGGACCGTTTCATGCCCGACAAGGCCATCGACTGCGTCGACGAAGCCGCCGCGCAGCTGCGTACGGCGATCGACTCGTTGCCGCCGGAACTCGACAGCATCGAGCGCAGCACGCGGCACCTGGAGATCGAACGCAGCGCGCTGGAGAAGGACGAACAGAAGTCCAGCCAGGCGCGCCTGAAGGCGATCGCGGCCGAGCTGGCGGAGCTCGAGGAATCGGGAACCGCCCTCCGCGCTCGCTGGCAACGCGAGAAGGACCTGATTCGCTCGATCCGCGCCGGGAAGGCGTACATCGAGACGCTGCGCGCCGAAGCCAGCCAGGAGGAACGCTCTGGCAACTTCGAGCGCGTCGGTGCGATTCGCTTCGGGGAACTGCCCCAGGCGGAGGTCGACCTGCAAGCCAACACGCAACTGCTCGAGGAGGTGCAGGCGGACGGAGCTCTGCTCCCGGAAGCTGTCGACGCCGAGATGATCGCTTCGGTCATCGCACGCTGGACGGGCATCCCGATCACCAAACTGCTCGAGACGGAGCGCGCGAAGTTGATGAGCATGGAAGCGCACATCGGCGAGCGCGTCATCGGACAGACCGCGGCGATCGCCTCGATCTCGCAGGCCGTCCGTCGCGCACGCGCCGGCATCCAGGAAACCACGCGACCCCTGGGCTCGTTCCTGATGCTGGGTCCGACCGGCGTGGGCAAGACCGAGGTCGCCCGCGCGCTGGCGGACTTTCTGTTCGACGACGAGCGCCACATGGTGCGCCTGGACATGAGCGAGTACATGGAGAAGCACTCGGTCAGCCGCCTGATCGGTGCGCCTCCCGGCTACATCGGACACGACGAGGGTGGTGCGTTGACGGAGGCCGTGCGCCGTCATCCTCACACCGTTCTGCTCTTGGACGAGGTCGAGAAGGCCCACCCGGACGTCTTCAACGTGCTGCTGCAACTGCTCGACGACGGGCGATTGACGGACAGCCGCGGTCGCACGGTCGACTTCAGCCAGACGCTGGTCTTGATGACGAGCAACCTGCGCGGGGAATCGCAACTGCGCGAGTTCTTCCGACCGGAATTCCTGAACCGACTGGACGAGGTCCTGACGTTCGATGCGCTGACGCCGGAGCAACTGCGCTCGATCGTCGACGTGCAGATCGGACGGCTGGCCCAGCACCTGAGCACCCAGGAGTTCGGCCTCGAGATCTCGAGCGCTGCGCGCGATCAGCTGGCGACGATGGGTTTCGATCCCGAGTTCGGCGCACGGCCCCTGAAGCGCGTGATCCAGAAGCACATCCAGAACCCGGTGGCGGAAGCGATCCTGGCCGGCGACCTGGTCGCGGGGGGGGTGGCCTGGGTGGACTGGTTCGAGGACTCCGGGTTCGTCGTCAAGGCGAAGGCGCCGGTCCTGGACCACGAAGCGGCGGCCTAGACGGTTTTCGGCGGACCGCGCGCAACCCTGCTGGGTGTCGTGCGGTCTGCCCCCACCGGGTGGGTGGGCCCGACCGGGGGTCGGGAGGGTCCTGGGGGTGAGGGGCTGGGTGGCGCACTCGCTTGGACCAGCTCCTCTCCACGGGCTCCACTTCACGGGCTCCCCACCACAAGAGTCCCCCGAGAGCGCTCCCTTCACGGGCCTACCTTAACGGGCCTACCTTAACGGGCCTACCTTAACGGGCCTACCTCAACGGGCCTTCCTCAACGGGCCTCCCTCCATGAACCACCCCCGATCGCTACCCTCGCCCCTGTGATCGAGTCCTACCAGAGCCTCGCGGCGCCCTTCCGTTTCGAGATGGACAAGGTGAAGGGCTCGCGGTTCATCGCCGACGTGGCGCCCGCGACGAGCGAGGACGAGGCCAAGGCCTTCCTGGAATCGATCCGTTCCGAGTTCCACGACGCGCGCCACCACTGTTCGGCGTGGCGGCTCGGCATGCGGGGCGAGACGTTCAAGTGGAGCGATGACGGCGAGCCCTCCGGCTCCGCGGGAAAACCGATCCTGGCCCAGCTGACCGGACGCGAGTTGGTCGACGTCGTCGGGGTCGTGACGCGTTGGTTCGGGGGCACGAAGCTCGGTGTGGGAGGACTCGTGCGCGCGTACGGAGGTGCGCTCGGGTTGGCGCTCGACGAGGCGCCGATCGTCACGCA
>TARA_R110002073_G_scaffold202448_1_pt1 | contig 15759 bp, 22 predicted proteins | sample TARA_R110002073 | Tara Oceans TARA_R110002073 (sample SAMEA4397174) | marine metagenome | biome: Polar Biome; feature: [DCM] deep chlorophyll maximum layer (ENVO:01000326); material: water (ENVO:00002006), including particulate matter (ENVO:01000060) such as... | depth 40 m
CCAAAAATCAAAAAAAATCATATATTTAAAATAAAAATTAACTATGTCTTTAAACACGGAAACCTTTGAAAAAAAATTAAAAGATAATAAAGTAGTCTTAGTAGATTTCTGGGCAGCATGGTGTGGTCCGTGTAGAATGTTAGGTCCTGTTATGGATGATGTGGAAAATCTATTCCCAAATAATGTTGCTAAAGTAAATGTTGATGAAGAAAGAGAACTTGCCAATAAATACGGTATTAGGTCACTACCTACAGTTGTTTTCTTTAAAAACGGTGAAGTTATGGAAAGAATTCCAGGTGTAGCACCTAAAAACACATACATAGATAAACTTAAATATTATCTTAACTAAACAAGTATTTATTATAAAAGCTTGTTATGGGTAAAAAAATCAAAGTAACACAAAAACAATTTAAAAACGTGGTAAATGAAGCTATAGGTTTTCGTTTACCTTCATACCCCACCGAAACTGTTGAGGAGATAGATTCTCTTTTGGAGGTTATGGCGGGACCGATAACAGACTTAAGAAAAAACAAATCTTTCCAAGACGACGACCCAGTAATACAAAGAATATACCAACTAGTAACTGAAGGTGGTGAATTACATGTTAAAGTACAAGAACTAATAGACCTTTTAGAAAGTTTAGATGATATACAAAAACAACCTTTAGGTTTTAAAACGTATGGGTCTTAAAAAAAATCAAAAAACATATTGATATTTTAATTTTATTGTGTTAAAATTAGTTTATAAAAAAATTAACTATGAAATTAAAAGTATACAGCCAATCACATTGTAAATATTGTGATAACATTAAAAAAACATTAACTGAAAACAAAATTGATTTTGAAGAAGTTGAAATTGATGACCACAGAGATGAGTGGAATGAATTGACAAGATTAATTGGTGTTGGAATGACACCTACAATTAAAATTGGGGAAGAAGTTTGGGTACCTAGTAGAGATTTTAGAGGACCTGAAGAATTAATTAAAAGATTGGAATATGTTAAAGAATTTCCACTACCTATCGCTTCAGAAGAAGATAAGATTGAGATGATTCTTAACGCTACAAAAAATTTAGCGATGTCACTTAACAACATGAACATGCAATTAAGTAATGTACACCAAAAAGTAAACCAACTAACAAACCCGCCACCACCTCCGGTAAAAAAAGAAGTTAAAGAAGAAACCACTACTAATTAGTGGTTTTTTTTTATACCAGAACTTATATTTATAGTATATGGAAAAAAATATATTATCAGAAATAAATAGGGTACGTGAAATTATGGGTCTTGTGGTTGAACAAGCATCTAAAGAGATAAGGTCTGTTGATGGTAAAAGATATGAAGTAACCAGTACAGTATTACCACCATACCAATCAGATAAATGGTCAGCTACATTTGCACCTGGAAAATATTCAGGGGGTGACCTACAAGGTAATGTAGATGGTGACATCACGGACCTAGCGAAATACCTAAACCAAGACGCTTTAAAAAATCAAAAACTAGTAGTTTCAGTTTCAGCTGGTTCTAGTAAAACACCTATAACACCTGGTGGTGCTGTAGCTCAGATTTTAAGAAACGCTGGTGTAGAACCAACAAACGCTGGATTGGCTGAGTTAAGAGGTAGAACAGCTATAGAGTTAGTAAAAAATGGGTTAAGAGGCCAGGTACCTGAAAATATTTTTAATAATATAGAGTTTGTTGTTGATTTAAGTCAAATAGAAAAAGGTCCAGAATTTGTTTCTGGTACTGATAACCCTAACGATTCAAAATACGAACCATATCAATTCTTATCAGCTACAGCTTTCGCTACAGCAACACAAGAAACACTGGCTGAATTACCAGATATTTGTAATACAAATATTAAAGGAAGTGGAGCTCAAGGTAAAAGAAAGAATAAAGGGGCAGAAAGTGGGGGTAGTTTACCTTTTGCTGCTTATCCAGAAAATGGTGGTTTAGGTAAAGAATATGATTTAGGTTTAGAAACAGAAGGTTTAATAACATTTAATTTTACAGCTTTCCATATACCAGACATGTTCCAAATAACTTACGGTAACCAAACATATACTAGTAGTGGTCCAGGTGGTGAAGGATTTGTATCAAATAACTTTAAAACCTGTGAAGAAGGTAGTTCTTGTCATTCTAGATATATGAAAAAAATAAATGCTTTAAAAAATAAACTAGGTAGAGGTAGTGGTAAAGTAGAAAAAATAGCTGGTAGAACTAAAGTTCTAACTAGAAATTTTGTAAATATGTTAATTGGTGAACATGGGTATAAATCCGAAGACTTTATCAAGGGTAATAGAATAGATAGAGAGTGGATTTTAGATTTTTGGGATAAATTTTCACCAGCAGATAAAAGTACTTTAGGTAAATTATTTACTGGTAAAAAAACAATGAAATATAATGAAGCTCTTACCGATGGTTGGTCTAAGTACGAATCACCTGGTACATCTGGTAGAGGTGCTAAACCAGTTAAGGGTAAAGATGTTTGGAAAAGAATTAATAATATTTGGGTAGAGTTAGATGACGCTTATGAAGATGTTGGTGAGGATGTCGCGAAAGCTTCTGGTGCTATAGAAAAAGAAATACAAACACTAGAAAGAGACTTAAAAGAATTAATGGCAACTGGTAAACCTGGTGACTACTCCAAAAAAATGACTAGAGAATTATTAAAGTTAGGGTACCCTAATGGGGTAATTGGGACTAATGGTTCTATAACATTCAATAAAATTATAGGTGAACAATTTATGTATTTACAAGTTTTCGCTCCACTAGATGGAACAGTATGGGGAGCTAGTATAGCTTGTAAAGACAAGACTATGTCAGTCTAACCCCCTAATTAACCAAAACCAATACAGGTCTAGCCCATTCACAACTATCAGTAACTTTTAAAACACTAACAGCACCAAACTTTAGAGTACCGATAGAACCGTCATAATCAAATAACAAACCTTTTCTGTGTGTTGGTGAGTTAATCCAAGCATTTACAGTCCATTCAGCTATCTTTTCTAAATCACCCTTATACCACACAAAATTAATGTTAGTAATACATTCAATACCCCAAGCATTTTTATCGTAATAATGTTTAATTCTATCCTGAGCTCGCTCCATTTCAATAAAACTTTCTCTATCATCAATTTCATAATGTGAAACCTGTATACCTCTTTCAGAAATATATAAAGCGTGGTGTTCTGCAGCGTTGTAAACGTTATCATTCCACTTTACAGGTAATAAACCTTCAGACATACGAAACTCATTAACTTTTTGAAATATAATGTTTTCTAATTCAGGAACTCTTTCTTGTCCTTTACAAGTTAGAGCTGCAAATATGGATGATAAGTAAATTAATGCAAAGATTAACAACTTAGTTACTGAGTCTATTTTTTTTATGTTTTTCATACTACAAAGATAATAAATTTAAGTTAAATGGCCAAATGAATTGTATTATATTATACGTTACATTTTAATAAAAGTTTCTAATATTTATATTATATGAAAAACAGTATACTTAATGAAATTAATAGAGTTCGTGAAATAATGGGAGTTATTAACGAACAAAAAGTAAAAACTGTTGTTGGTAAAGAAATTGTAGAAGGACCAATGACTAGAGTGTTAAATGAATTAATTAAAGAAAAACAAGGTGAATTATTAAAAAATTGGAAATTTTACATAACAAGTAATGGTGATTCAATTTTCTTACAACTAGCAAATAAAGAAACCCAAGAGTACTCTAAAAAAATAAGGTTTATTGAAAATCCAGCAACCCAGAGACAAGAGATTAATTTAAATAAACCTATTGTGTTACCAGTTTCTATTGGTGGTGTAGGTTTGTTTGAGGGATTAAATAGTTATGAGGACTTTAATTATTTCTTTAATACGAATACAGAAGCTTCAGATAAACTAAAAAAACAAATACAAAATTTAAAATTAAATATTGAGGTTTATTCTGTTGGTGGTGCTGGTAAAATAGAAATATATTTAGGTGACAATAATAGAAAAAATAGAAAACTCCACGCCCCAGTCTTTAGTATGGAAGATGGTGTACCAATAAGTATTTTACTACCTTTAACTAGTGAGGGTCAAGGTGCTAATAGTGCATCTATAGAAGTACATAAAAATTTATTAATATCTATACAAAGTGGTGCTCTAGCATCTTATTTTCCTTTTTTAAATCTTAGAGCACCAGTAATTGAAACTGAATCGGAAACAACTCCAGGTGATGTACCTGTTTTTGCTAGAGATATAGACTTTACATTACAAGTAACAGACCCATTTGAATTTGATTCACCAGATATAACCGAAAACGCTAAAAATGAAATTAAAGCGGGGTTAGATAGATTGGTAGGTCGACTAGAAGATGAGAATGCCTATGAACAATATATTAACAGTTCAATTAAAGGAAAAAATATTACAGTCCAAGCTTTTTCTTCTATAGACGCAAAATCTGATGAAATAGGTGGTGGTAGTGTTCCTGGTTGTAAAGGTGGTGAAGTTATTAGGAAAGAATATAATTTATGTTTAAGTCAAAAAAGAGCTGAAACTATTGTTAATTATTTAAACTCTGAATTTCCAGAAATATTTGGTGACGCTAATCTTATAGCTAAAGGTATGGGTGAATTAAAAAGTAAAAACAGTGTGAACCTTCCTTATTCAGACCCAAAACAAAAAGCTCACAGAGACAGTAAAAGAATATCTACTAGAGAAGACCGTAAATTTACTATTAAGATGCCTGAATTTACAATCACCAAGTTCGACTAATCATCCAACCAAACAACATTAAGTGTAATGTATGTCCACACTTTAGAATTTTTCGCACCCACATATTCACTACCACGGTGTGAACTTACAGAACCAGATTTGTACATAATTTTTGAAGATAATAAAAGTTTGTGATGTGGTGGTGAATTAATCCACCCATTAACCGTTATTTCAACAATTTCACTAATAGTCAAATCTTTACTGGGAATACAAGCCAAATTTTCACCAACACACTCCCAGTTACCACTAACACCCTCACTTACTCTATCACCTAATCTACGAACCTCGACATGACCTTTAATGTCGATAGATTCATCATGACTTATATTTTTAATTTGTGTTTGGTAATAATTGTGTTTTTCAGAAACTTTAAATAATTCCTGATTCCAAACCCAAGCGTTTAAACCATTAGAAATTCTATATTCATTTACAACCTTAAAGATTTCTTTATCTAGTTGTGTCTGACCATAAGAAGTTATAGTTAATATTAATAATAAGATTGTGATTATGTTTTTCATACTACAAAGATAATAAATTTAAGTTAAACGGCCAAATGAATTGTATTATATTATACGGTATAACTAACAAAAAGTTTTATTATATTTATAATATATGCAAGAACTAACAAAAATATTAATAGGTGAGGGAAAGTATGATGGGCATGTAATAACTAAAAAATTACCCATTAACGTAGATAACGCTTTATATACCTTAATTCATTTTATTGGTGGTCTAACAACTCGTGAAGTTATTGATTTTGCTAATAGGGCAACGGAAGAAGATTTTAAAGAACTTTACAGGTTACTTATTGATTTTCCTAAAACAATACAAGACATAATGCCTTTAGCTGGTAGTTATAAAGTTCTTAAAGATTCAAAAGAGTATCAAAAAATAGTAAACCTAATTAAAATGGAAGAAGGGTTTGAAGAGGTTATTGAAGAAGGTAAAAATTTAAACAAGTTAGTTTGGAAGGGTAGCCCACTTAAAAAACATCAAAAAAGAATGGACAAGGATTGGGGTGTATTTAGTTCATTCCCTATAAAAAAGTTTATGAACACCAAACCACCAAAAAACAATTCAGATGAATCTATGGATGAGTTACAATTGTTAGACTCATTACCAGTTATTAAAAACTTTGTTAAAACAACTGATGATGTACATAAACACTTTATAAATTTTTTAAAAACAAAAAAATTAGAATACCCTAAAAAAGAAATAAAAGATTTATTAAACCATACTTCACCTATAATATTAAAATTAAAATATCACTATAACAGACCAAGACCTGAACAATTGGCAAAAGAAATGGGTTTAAAATTTCATTCAGACCCTTTAGATTCAGCTAGAACACCATCCTACCCATCAGGTCACGCAGCTCAAGGAAGATTTATAAGTAGATATCTTTCAGACATGTACCCAAAACACGAAAACGAATTAATGAAATTAGGTAATGAAATTGGTACAGGAAGATTGGTAGCAAAAGTACATTACCCTTCTGATGATTTGTTTGGTAAAGAAATTGGGGACGCTTTATATAAAACTATGGGTAAAAAAGTTGTAAAGGAAGAGGCTATTCCTCTACCTGGTGCTGATGGGTTTTACACCACAGACACCAATCCATATTTTACAAATTACATCTCCCCTAAAGTAAAACAAAGATTATTTAAACATTGGGATAGTTTGGGTGAAGCTGACTATGACTCATTAAAACTTTTTGGTGTGGAGGAGACTTCAAGTTTTGGTGTTGACGCAGGTGAGTTCCATAATGTGGGTGATGTTTTGTATCCTGTATTAGCGTTAGAATGGTTGGGTGGTGTAGAAAATACTAAGTTTGCAAAACAAGGGTGGGAAACCACTAGTGAAATGGGGTTCGAGAATCTAAAATTTAAACTAGAACCTATTAGTTTTGATTATATGTTTGATGAATCTGAAAGTTTTGGTGAAAGTGGTTATGCTTGTTGGGATATTAGAGTTCTTATAGATAAGGATGGTGATTTGGGGTTACCGGTTAATCCTAAATTTATAAACAACTACGGTGATTATACACCATACATACAAGACTTATTCCCAGAAAGTGCACAAAATAAATTAAGTCCTTATCATAACTATACTAATGAACAAATGGAGTTAATAGAAGGACTTTGGGAGTATTACCACAATGAAGCCTCTAAATACTCTGGCCAATTCTGTAAAGTTGAAGTTAGACTAGTTTAACCTTTAAATAGTTGTTTTTTACCACCATCGTAAACGTAAGCGTGGCCTTCAGTAATTAATTGTTTGTTAATACAAATAGTTTTTTCATCTTTATCTTGTATAAAGATTTCACCTAGAACTCTACCGTACTTACCAACACCATAAGACCGTAATCTAAAATAACCAGATTTAGAACTAACTTTTTCTAGTAACTCTTTGTTTCTAGCTTTAGCTGCCAAACCTTTTTTCTTTTCATCTAGGTCCCTAGTTCTACTTTCCCAAGTATCTATACCACTATACCTAATTCTTTTTTTAATCCAAATATCAAATCCTACATCAATCATTGCATCAATGGTATCACCATCAACTACTCTATCTAACTTTGCTCTGTATATGTATTTTTCCATTGGTTAGTAGTATAATTCGAAACCTAAGTTAACTATCATAAATCTAAATTTTGTAGCGGACACTTTAATTTCTAAAACAGTAAAAGTACCTAACCTAAAAGTTAACGAATACTTTTCTTTCTTATTTCCGGCATCAAAGCCATTAATCCAGTTAATCATAATTTTTTTAATATAAATACTTTTAGTTTTTATTAGAAACTTTTTTATAAGCATACTCCCACTTTTCACACATATCTTTCCATTTGTGTTTATCTTGGGTATACATTTTTTTTAATTGTTTATCAAACTTAGTTCGTAACTTTAATCTATCCAAATTATTATGGATTTCATACATAGTGTCTTCTTGGTTGCTAGTCATTTTTATTTAAATAATAAAATTTTTTATGTTGGTTTACAACTGATAAATATGGTTTTTAGTTAACATTTTAAAATAAGTTTGTTGTCTAATTAATAAAAAAGAAAATAGTGCGTTTGATTTATATTTATTATAAAATAGAATTATAGAATGAGTAATATATTATCAGAAATAAGTAGGGTTCGTAAAATTATGGGTGTCCTTAGTGAACAAACTGAGAATCCATTATCGGGAACAACTAAACCCCCAAAAAACAAAAAAGTAAAAAAACCAACATCTAGACAAATGGCTAAAGAATTAAAGTCAGCTTGGAAAACTGAAGTTTTTCAAATTTTAGATAATATACAAGAGGGTGATGTTTTTGGTTTTGGTCAGGCCTATACTTTACAGAGAAATGACAAGTTACACGCTATATTAAAAATGTTACAAAATTTAATGTGTGTAAATGCAAAAATAGCTAGAACAGTTATATTAGCTGAATATAACGTATACGAAGAAAGTAAATTAATGAATGTAGCTCAATTTCCTAAAGGTGGTGGGCACGGAGGTTTAATTAATAATATAGAAAACAATATAGAAAGATTAGACTCTAAATTTAAAATTGGTGGTGGGGGTATAAAAGTTGATAGTAAAATAAGACCAGTTAAAAAACAATTAAAAGAAGCCAGAGCGTTTATAACCGAATTAATTCCTTATATAAATTGGGATAAAGCTGGGGAGGTTTTAGGTTTTGAAGCTAGAACAACAGAAGATATTTTAATAAATTCTAAAAATTTAAATAAAATACACAAAGATTGTGCTAACCAGATTTAATCTGTGTTTTATATGTTTTTTTATTTTTATACTATTTGGGTGTGAAAATAAAGAAAAAACAAACCCCCTACAAACTACCGTAGACAGTCTACAAAATATTATATATTGTCAAGAAGAAGAAATTCATCAACTTCACGGAATAATAGATTCACTACCCTTAGGTCCTCCTTTAGACACGTTAATACAATCATCAAAATTTGGTTGGAGAAAAAGACCATTAGGTTTTGGATGGCAAATGCATTCTGGTGTGGACTATATGGCTTCTTGGTATGATACGGTTTATTGTTCAGGTAGTGGTGTTGTTTTAAATTCTGGGTGGAACTTAGGTTATGGTAGAAGAATTAAGATAGGGCATATATTAGGTTACGAAAGCACCTATTCTCATTTATACAAACTTTTTGTTAAAAAAGGAGATTCTGTAAAAATTGGACAACCAATAGGGAGAGCTGGTAATAGTGGTGCTGTAACTGGACCACATTTACATTATGAGGTTATTAGAAACAATATAAAAACAAACCCTAGTCTTTATATTAAAAATTTAAAGTAAGTTGGTCAGGGTCTTCATATACAGTCGTATCTAATTTAACAGGTTTAATTTTAAATTTAATTTTTATAGTTCTATAGTGAGAAGAAACCAAAGTTCCATCCTTCCTACGATATCCTTTTATTTTTATTTTTTTTTCCATTTAAACTTTATGACCACGTAAAACCCAGTAATAATTTTTACCCATACTCCAGTAAGCGTCGTGGACTAAACCCTTTTGTCTTAACTTACCAACCGCAACCGACTTTATGTGTTCGTTAAGACCAACACTAACTAACTTATACTTTTTAAGTTTTTCTTTCATATTACAAAGATAAATAAAATAGTTTATAAAAACAAATCAAAAACTGGTTATATTTATAATAAGAGTAAAAAAATTACATATTAATAAAATATTATGAAAAATAAATTAAAATTGACAGAGACAGACTTGGTTGATATGATTAATAAGATTGTTAAGGAACAATCACTACCAAGACATATCAAAAAAGGAAGTAAAGAACACGCAGATTGGGTACGTTCACAACAAGGTGATAACACTAGTCGTGTAGATTTAGACGATTTATTGGAAGAACTATTAATTGGGGCACAAAGATTAACTAAGTTTGTTGAAGATACTAAAGATAGGGGTATGAGTCGTGACGACTTAAGAGACATACAAAAAGATATTGAATATAACATAATAGAGTTTATAAAAACAACTGAAGAAAGATAATACTATGGCAAAGAAAATTAAACTAACAGAAAGTGAATTAATAAAATTAATAGAACACGAAATGGAAAATCAAACTTACGATGTCGATAGTTACGATATAGAAGATGATGAAATGTTAGGCCCAGAAGATGACGAAATATTAAGCCCAGAAGAAATTATCGGACTAAACCAAGAACAAATCAACCAATTACAAGATAGGGTTGATTATTCTGAAGAATTATTAGCTGATGTGCTTGAGTTTACATCTTCTTTAATGGGTGATTTAAGTAAAAGTGAAGACCTTAACCTAAGAAGGTCAAAACAAAAACTTAGAGCTTTAGAAACCAGAGCTGGTAGAGAAATTTTTTGGTTAAAATCAAGAAGACTTTAAAAACCCCTTTCCTTTTTAAAAATTTTAGTATATTTAACTTTTAAAATATATTATGAAAGTTAAAGAAATAATGTCGTACCACCTAAACGAAGATTTGGGTGTGATGTATGTTGATTTTATACTAGAAGAAAACGACAAAGAAAAAGAAATAAATAATTTAGAAATTCTAGAGGATGACCTATTAGAAATTTGTGAACTTTATGAATCAAAAGAATGGGTAGATTTGGAAAGTGATGATGTTATGGATATCAGGGGTGAAATTAATGAAGAAGCCTTGTACGAAGGTGTAGAGTACTATCTTAATAATACCGAAACTACACTAATTTTATAGTAACTATCTTCATATTTATATTGTATGAGGATTAAGTTAACACAAAAAGAATTAATAGATTTAATAACAGACATTTTAACAAAGGTAGACATTCAATCAAATAACGACGAAGATGAGTCAGAATTAGATGAACAAGAAGATGGTACCTCTGGTGATGGTGCTGGTGTTGGTACAGCAGCTATGACAAGTTGGCAAACAGGAATAGCTAGGGGTGTTGCGAATCAGGTTGCCGTCAGTATCAATCAATCCGGTTACTCAGGTCTAGGTAGAGGTAAAGCAAACCCACTATGGTAAAAAGAAAATTAACATTAAAAGAATCTGAATTGGTTAAATTAATTAACCAAAGCGTCAAACATATACAAGAACAAAACATGGTACCTACCGACCTGGAAGGTGGCGGTGGCGGTGTTACATATAAAGATGCTTTCGGGAGAATAATCACTAACCCCCACTATATCCGAATAAAAAACAAGGAAATTGAGGATGCTGTTGGTGCTGAAATTGGTCGTGGGGAGCGTGAAGACGCTGATAAAATATGTAACAAATTTAAAACTGGTGAAAAATTAACAGATAGTGAACTTAACCAGTTTAAAATGAAAGGTCGTATGCATGGACTGGTAATGGATTGTCTTGAAGAACAAGAGGGCTTATCTACAAGTTATGATTATCATCTAGTTTTAGATATAATATCTATTGTTTTTTATGTTATTGGGGGCATTGGTACCGCGTTTGCTTGGACTGGTTTTGGAGCATATGTAGCTGCAGTTTCATTTTACCTTGCTATGGTGATAGAGTTTGGTAATGGCCTTTCTTATATTTTGGTAGATGACGAACCAGACTATTTTATGGCAGGTTTAACGTGGTGTTTTATGTTAATGCCAGTAATGCAATTAGCTAAAGCACCTGTAAAAGTAGTAACTAAATCTTTAAGTACAGCTTTTAAAACGGGAGGACTAACATCCTTAACGAAAACATTTTACAACTTAACTACAGCTCAAAAAATCTTACTTCAAGACCTAGTATCAAATTTTCCAAAATTAAAACAAGCGGCTAAAATAGGTATAACTAAAGTTGATAAAGCCATTAAATCTTTTGATAACTACATTGCTGCTATGAAGGGTTATTGGGGTACAGGTTGGGCAATAAAACAGTTAAAGTGGATAAAAAAATATATATTAAAACCAATTAAGTTTGGTTGTACCATGTTAACCCAAATGGCGGTTATTCTTACAGCGTATGACCCAGCTATGTCAGGTGGAGTTTTTAAATTTTTAGGTGATAAATTTGATTCTGATAGATTTAGTAGTTTTGGTGATTATTTAACTCAATTAGCTACAAACAATATTAGTGGGTATTCTGTAATGAAAAGTTTAGTAAGAGAATTTGGTGACGCTAAAGGAGTTATAACCACTACAAAAATAGCTTGTAATTCGGAAGAATACCAGTGGTTACAAGTTAAAGAGGCCTATAAAAAACAAAAAACTGCTAGTGGCATTTTTGGGAAGGTAAGCCAAATGGCATATTCAGATTCAGAGTGGGAGAGTATGATTTGGGAAGATTGGCAAAAAGGTTGGAGACCAAACTATAGTCAATATTGGGATAGTGATGGAAAAAACCATTTAAATAGAGGGCAAATAAAAGATGAGCTAGCTTTAAGAATTTTAGATAACTACAAACCAATTCTAAATTATGAAACAAAAGTTATAGAAATGGAAGGTCAAGAAGAATGGGCAAATATTGTAAAATATTTAGAATGTAGTACATTTATAAAAGAATATAGTCAAAATAATGATGATTTTACTTTAACACTAATGACTATTGAAGATTTATTAGAAGACTTAGGAAGTGAATGATATTTATAAAAAAAAGTATAAATGAATAAAGATATATTAAACGAGATAATTAGGGTTAGAGAAGTAATGGGTTTAAAAAGTCAGAATATTATTTCTGAACAGACATCACCTAGACTAATAGTTATGTTTTTAAAGTCTTTGGCTAAGGGTTCCACTAAGCTTGCTAGTATAGTGAATAACAAGGGTGTGGTTAAATTATTTGACGATGATACCCTTTGGAAGAAATATGCTGATGATTTTGATGGAGTAACCAATAATGACGAATTTCTAGACGCTCTAACAACATTCAGTGATTACCCCGTAGTTAAAGAAGTCGTTAAAGATTTGTTAATGACTAATAGTGAGACTAGGGAGGTTATATTAAAATATTTACTACCTAAAGACGGTGTTAGTCCTGACATATATGTTAGTGGTATAAAAAGAAAAAACTCAATAGACGCACTTAACAAGTTAGGTATTAGTATTGACGAAACTGACCTTGTAAAAGTTATCGATGACGTTTATTATCCTGGTGGAAGAGGAAATTTTGATATGCTCACCAAAGAACTAAACCCGATAGTGAAAGCTATAAAAAACGCAAGTAAATTACCAAAAAACATATTCTTCAAAGGTGGATTAAAAGGTATGAATACTGATAAAGGTGAGGTTTTAACTAACTTTATTAAAAAATATGCCAAGACACCAGAAGAGGTTGCTGATGTGATGGTAGATGCATTTGGTATGGCTAGAAGAGAGGCTAATACAATTAGATTAGCACTTGATGGTGGTGGGGTTATAGATGACCTAGATTTAGTAAAAAGACTATTTAACTCACTAGCAACACACCCAAACCAAAGTATAAAAGAAGAGTTTGTTAAAGAAATTATAGGTAATAAAAATTTATTAAACAAAATACAGACTGGTGGTAAGGATGGTCTTATGACCAAAGAAGAAATGCTTACCTTATTTGGTGGTGATAGTAGTTTTGATGATGTAGTAGATATATTAGCTGATAATATAACGAAAAAAACAGTTTCAGCAGTAACTAAAACTGGTAAATTTTTAAAGACAGGTGCAGATATAGGATGGAAAACTTTGAAGGCTCCTGTAACATTTTTTAAATGGGCATTTGCTTCAGGGATTAACTTTCCTACTAGAGTTTACAGATTGTTTGTTTATTTTACGGCAATGCCTACATTTTTTGCTACGGATATTTTAGAAGGTACTGATTGGGGTAGAGCTATTTTAGATTTATTTAGAGGAGACCTACCAAAAGGTACGTTGATAGATTGTTTACGCCCAGACTCCGAACTTCAAGGAGCTTGTAACAGTAAATCCTATATTAGTGTTTTTTTAACAAATAACCCAGAGTGTGATAACCAAGCATTAGAGGGCTGTAGTGGTGAATCTTCAGACCTTTATTATGAAGCCGCAAAAAACATAGCTATAGAATTAGGTACGTATAGAGAAATTGCTGAAGATGTTGAAATACCAGCGGATATAGATACAGATAGAGAAGATTGGGAAACTGGAACTAATCAAACCGGTTGGTTTACAGGTGATATTCCTAGTATTGAAAAATTCTGGGGTACATGGTTTTGGTCTAATAGAAAAACTGATGAAGGTAGAATTAAAAAAATATTAAATAAAAGAGGTTCTTTATTTGGAATAGCAAAAATAGCCACAGAATATTATGAAAACACAACTAGAAATTTGTGGGATGATATGGTATTAATGGAAACACAAGGTAGAGTAGCTTCTGGTTATTATAGAAAACTATTTAGTTGGAGTAACTTGGATATTACAAGAGATGTTCTATTAGACATTCAAAAAGAGTTTTATACTTGGGGTGATGGTAATGTTGCTGTTGCTAATTTAAGTGGTGTAAAATCAAAACTTAAATGGGAATTCCCTAAAAGTTTATATGGTCGTAATACCGGTAGTAGTATTTGGAAACCTTGTTTTGGTGGTACACTACCAGTAAATTTACAAGTAAGACTTGAAGCTTGTGGCGATGGTTCATGTAATTCAGACGGTATAGCAATAACTAAAGAAAGTGACTTAGGAAAATTATCAGCTGAAGACTTTAATAATATGTGGAGAAAATGGATGGATAACGATTGGGACTTATACAACCTACCAATGAAAGATACACCAGAAGGTGCTAAATACTCTCCTAAGGGTAGTATAACTTATGCTTGTGCTGGTAAATCTAGACCTACAGAATGGGATGAAGAGTTGGATAGTATTGAAAAAGGTATGGAAGCCTTAAAAACTAAGTTAACTACTGAAATTAAAGAAGAAATAATTGGGCTAGAAAGAGTTTTAAAATCTTAAAATATGTTAAAGGGGTTAATTAGAGTTTTATTAGAACAAGAAGAAGAGTGTTGTGAAAATACTGCAGCTTTATTTTCTGATGCTGTAGCAAAAGATGTTGCAGATTTTGAGGATATTATTATTTATCAAACTAGTACTGATTTACGTACAGAAACAAATGGTGAGTCAGCTGAAACAATGTATAATAACGCATCGGACCTTAACACGCGATGTCAAATTTTAAATACATTATTACTAATATACGAAGACGGTTCTTTAAACTCAGTAGCTAAACAAAGAATTGATGACATAAAAGCCGAAGTTTGTCCAGAACCTGAAGAGGAAGTAATTAGTACTACAGAAACACAAACTTGTACAGCTCCATCTGATGACCCTAACGGTATTAGTTGGTATAAATTTGATTATAATGGACAATACAGTCCACAGGTTAGACAAGATTTTTATCGTTTAGTTTTAGATAAATTAGGTATTAAAAATGGTGTTTTTGCACCAGGACAAGAGGGTGAATGTATAGAAAGAGTACAGGTGTGGGAACAAAAGCCTGACGAATTGGTTACCAGTCCAACGTTTACAGGTAGTAAAGCACCACAATTAGATTGGTGGAAAGGTTTTAAAATATCATGTGCGTGTATACCAGGAAGTAGCCCATATGTAGAAACTAATTTAAAAATATATGAATTAGACCACCCATATATAAAAGGGCTTGGTGTACCAATAGAAAAAACTAGTAGTAATTCACAAACAAATGTTAACACAGATTTTTCTGTAAATAATTCTAGTAATTTAGAAAAAGATGAGGTGGGATTAGTTAACGTAATTAACACACCAGTTAAAAACACCCCCTACAAAGACATAACTTTTTTATAAAAAAATAACCCAGATTTCTCTGGGTTTTTTTATTGGTGGAGGTGGGGGGTATCGAACCCCCGTCTTGTTCATCTTCTAAAAATATCTATCCTACACGTTTAGTTTATTCTTTATAAGCCTACCTATTAGAATAAACAAGATTTCAGAGGCTTTTGATGGTGGTTTAACCATGCACCATCTTCATGGGTTCGATTTGTTTTGTTGACGATTCAAAAACCAAAGATACAAATCTTAAAATC
>TARA_R110002073_G_scaffold36582_14_pt1 | contig 15751 bp, 13 predicted proteins | sample TARA_R110002073 | Tara Oceans TARA_R110002073 (sample SAMEA4397174) | marine metagenome | biome: Polar Biome; feature: [DCM] deep chlorophyll maximum layer (ENVO:01000326); material: water (ENVO:00002006), including particulate matter (ENVO:01000060) such as... | depth 40 m
TTTTTTCAGCTTCTCCGTGTCTCCGTGTCTCCCCCTCTCCATGTCTCAATTCGGGCAACCGACGGTGCGGTTGATTTGTGCAATCGTCGTCGCCAGGCTGGCGTCGAATCGCGCGAGCTGGGTCTCGAACATCAACAGTTCACGGTAGGTCTCGATCAGACTGTAGAAGTCAGTGCGTTTGCCCCGGTAATCGGCCACCGATAGTTGCAACGTTTTTTCGGTGCGGGGGATGATCCGCTCTTCGTACAATTGTCGCTGTTCGATCAGCGAGTCGGCTTGGGCCAGTAAACGCCGCAGTCGGCCGTACAGCGAGTCACGCTCGGCTTCCATGCGGTTGGTGCTGCTGTTGGTGCGATGCGCCGCTTCGCGAATGCCCGCGTTGATCTTGTCTCGCCAAATCGGCAGCGTCGTGCCGACGGTGAAGCTGAGGTTGTCGTGACCGTTGGCGACCCCACTGAGCACGTCGTCATCGTCGCTGACGATCGACAGGTTCACGCCGACCTGTAGGTCCGGGTACTTTTGCAAACACGCCAATCGGTGGCGTTCTCGGTCGCGTTGGATCTCCCATGCCAAACCTTGCAGTTCAGGACTGCACGCTTCCGCCGATGCGATCAATTGATCCAATTGCCCAGGGGCATCGGATATTCCTAAATCGTCGGCTGCTTCGGGCACCATCGAAACCGGTTGTTGCAGCAGTGCCGCAAGATCCGCTTGCGCCATCTGCTTCTGTTTGGTCAGCTGAATGCGTTGATCTTCGAGTCGGTCCGATTCCAATTGAGCTCGCAGCACGTCCTGCTGAGCCCCACCACTGCGATAACGCGCCTCGGCCACCTTGGTTAGATCGTCCACCAAATCGGTTGTCTCATTGACGATTTGGATCGCTCGCGTTGCGTACCAGAGTTCGTAGTAGGCGGTGCGTACCGATTCGGTTACCTCGCGTTCGATGCGGTCCACTTCGGCTTGAGCGATTTGCACCTCGCGACTGGCAATCGCTGCCTTGGCACGCCGTTTCTCGGGCCACGGAACGCCTTGGGAAAGCGACATTTGGTGCGCGATACGTCCACCCGCAGTTTGCAGGGCTTGGTCATGCAGCGGCCAAAAGGTGTTGTTAAACATCGGGTCCGGCAACGCCTTGGCCTGCGGGATCACGTTGGTCGCCGCGGCAACGCGGTGTCGGGCGGCTTGGATTCTTGGATGTCCTGCCAATGCGATGCCAACAAAGTATTCGACGGGCCGGCCGCTCGAGGACGCCGTTTCATTTTGGGTGGACGATAGTTCACTCGACTGCGGCTGGTGGGTGGCCGGATTCAGCTGCGGCGATTGGTTTGCTTGGCGTGCATCCCGGTCGCCTGCATCGACGTTGTTCTCGGCTTCGTCAACCAGAGTCAAATTCATCGCGGCAAAGACTGCGGCATCGTCGTAGCGGACAGGGCGGATGGGGGCTACAGGTTCGTCTGCTGCGGCAGCGATTCGACCGCTTTTTGCTGGCGTAATCTCATCCGTGGGGTTGGACGTCGATAGAAGCGGCGCGGTCACAATGGGAGGGGTTGGGGCGCGAGTTGCAGTGCACCCCCCGGCGGAAGTCGCCAGGATGGCTAGCAGTATCAGCCGTTTTTTTCGGATGCGTCGATGCGTTTGCATGCCATTTTCCCGCGTTGAAAGACGTCACTTTTTGACTTGGTGTAGCTATAATGCCACTGTAAACCTTGCCCAATCCGTAAATTCCCCTTGAACCGATCGGGCAAATGACCGATACAGTGCGTATACCGGTCATGGGTATATTCTTCGGAGCGTTTCAGTAGTGATCTTCCGCCTAAGTCATATCGCCGTCATTCTTTCGCTGATCGTCGCAACGATGATCCAGCCAATGGCGTTATGTATGGCCGAAGCATCTTGTCCTGCGAAATCCACTTCTCCGCTGATGTGCCACGGGTGTGGATGCTGCGAGGTCGATTCGGCAGCGACGCAGTGTGGTTGCTGCTGTGCCCGTAATGCGACTGCGGCTGAAGCTGCGGCATCGGAACCTGCCCCAGCGGACCAGGAAACATCAAGCTGCTGTCACGACGATGCTACGGCGGTGACATCCTCGTCCAACGCGACGCTGCATCCGGCTAAATCAGCGGACCAAGTTTGGCTTCCTGAGCAAGTGATCGCAGGAAGTGAGAAGACAGACACTCGCAGCCTTTCCGCGTGTCTGTGTGGTGTGACCTCGCCACCGCTTAGTGATTCGAGTCCGCGTCCTCCGATCAATGAGCTGCGAAATTTCGAGGTTCTCAGTTACCTTGTTCGTGCGGTAGACGCCGAGGCGGATCGCAACGCGGTTCGGCCAGTCGATGAGTGGGATGCCGCGACTTCGTTGTCGTTGCACTTTTCTCAGCGTGTTCTCTGTATCTGGCGTCTCTAACGTCTGCGCTTGAGTTGCGTCTTCACGGCAACTCTCTGTTGAGTCATTTCCTGCGCACTTGAGATCCCGAATCTCACGATTGGAAATGGTTTTTGTGCATGGATCGTAGCGCGATCGATGCCCTTTCTGCGTCTTCGCAAACGCATGCTTGCTGCAAAGCCTATCCGAGAACTCAATATGTCTGCCCATTCAAAGTCTGACGATTCAAACGAGACAGAGCCCATCGCTCCATTGGACTCACCACCACCAAGCACACCGTCGTCTTCCGCGATGCGCAGTGGACGAGCATGGTTGGTTCGGATCGGTGTCCAGGCAGCTGTCGTGCTGGCGGTCGCTGCGTTACTGCTAGTGATGATCGGGTTTGCCCAGCGGTCTGGATGGATCACGCCGGATGGTTTTTTCGGGACAAAGAACAATGATGCTTCGCAGTCCGCGAAGGGGGACGCAGACAAACGTTACATCTGTCCGATGATGTGCACTCCACCATCAACCGAACCAGGCCGCTGTCCCGTTTGCGCGATGGAATTGGTCGAGGCGGTAGGCGGTGGCGGCGGAGATGGAAAATCGGTCACGATCGAAGCCGCGGCGCGTCGTTTGGTAGGGATTCAAACCGCGACCTCCAAAATGGGGCAGGTCAACCGTGTGATTCGGACGATCGGCTCGATTGATTTCGACGAAAGCAAACTGGCGACCATCTCGGCTTACGTCGATGGTCGACTCGAAAAATTGTACGCCAATTACGCGGGTGTCCGAGTCAACAAAGGGGACGACTTGGCGTTGATCTACAGTCCTCAGCTCTATTCGGCACAGACCGAATTCATCACCAGTCTGGATAGCGGTTCGGTAGGACGATTCAGTGCCAGTGATACGAATCTGAACGAAATGGCGCGAGAGAATCTTACGGAACTCGGAATGACCGAGACCCAAATTGAACAGCTTCGTAAGAGCCGAAAACCGCAATCGCGGATCCGTATCAAGTCGCCTCAGTCCGGCACCGTGATCGAAAAATCCGCGGTCGAAGGTGACTACGTCAAAACGGGACAAAAAATTTATCGCATCGCGGATTTATCGTCGGTGTGGTTGATGTTGGATCTGTTTCCTGATGATGCGTCGGTGGTTCGGTTTGGACAACAAGTCGAAGCCGAAATTCAATCACGGCCGGGCGAAGTGTTTACGGGGCGAGTGGCCTTTATCGATCCCATCGTCAACCCCCGTACTCGGACCGTTCGTGTGCGGGTCGAGGTCCTGAACTTTGACGGCAAACTGCGACCGGGTGATTACGCGACGGCGCGAATCACGGTTCCCACGGTCGCCACCGACCTCGTTTACGATCCCGCATTGGCAGGAAAATACATCAGCCCGATGCATCCGCAAGTGATTCGGGACGAATCAGGCGAGTGTCCGCTGTGTGGGATGGATTTGGTGTCCACTTCGACACTGGGGTTCTCGCCGACACCACTGCCGCAACAAAAGGTGGTGACGGTGCCTCGCGATGCCGTGTTGTTGGCCGGCAGCAACAGTGTGCTGTACGTGGAAACGGAACCAGGCCGTTTTGAAATTAGGCGAGTCACCCTCGGTGCGATGAATCGGGACGAGGCGGTGATCGTCGAAGGGTTAGCGGCGGGCGAAACCGTAGCGACAGGCGGGAATTTCTTGATCGATTCGCAGATGCAGCTCGCCGGCAACCCATCGCTGATGGACCCCAGTCGGGCGCCACGTTTTGCTCCAGGCCCGATGCCGTTGCCGCAAGCGGAACCGGTGATGTTGGCCTACGAAAGCGGGAAGCGGTTTGACCAAGCCTATCAAGCCTACTTCGAGATCCAGCGTGCCTTGGCCGCCGACATGACGCCATCGCCCGTGGCGCTGAACGCATTGCTGGAGAACCTGTCGCAATTGGAATTGTCGGGCGCTGTTCCCGACCGCGTGCAGAAAGAGTTGGCGGCGGCACGACGCAGTGCCGGACGCATGGATGGATCGATCGAGACCGCGCGGGAAGCGTTCCGAGGCGTCAGCCACGCGATGCTGCGTGCCGCAGCGGTCGCACGTGGCCCGCAAACCGCCACCACGCTGACGCATTACTACTGTCCGATGGTGCCGGGCGACGGAGGTGATTGGATGCAGCCGGGCGGCGAGTTAGTCAACCCGTACTGGGGTAGCGAGATGTTGCACTGCGGCGAGGTCGTCCGTGATCTGGCCGTCGCGGAAGCGAGTGAGGAGTGAGGAGACAGGGAGACACGGAGAGTGGGAGAGTGGGAGAGTGGTTGAAAACTTAGAAACAGGAGATCGAAATGAGTGATCGTATTTATAGCCATCGCGATTTGATTGTGTATCAAAAGTCGTTCGCAGCAGGGCGGCGAATTTTTGAATTGTCACAATCGTTTCCGCGTGAGGAAATGTATTCACTCACCGATCAATTGAGGCGATCTGCACGAAGCGTCAGCGCAAACATTGCGGAAGCATGGCGGAAACGACGCTACGAGAATCACTTCTGTAGCACGCTCAACATTTCAGAGGCCGAAGCGGCTGAAACGCAGGTGTGGCTCGAGTACGCCGCGGTCCATGGCTATCTCGATCAAAAAACTGCCGACGATGCGACCGAGTTCTATGAGGAAATCTTGAGGATGATCGTTGCAATGATCGTTGCGCCGGACAAATGGTGCATTGCCAAGGCAGACAAGCATCGTGGCAGAAAAATTGACAAGGAGAGAGGGAAACGAGGCGTGAAGGAGGAGGAAGCAGTGTATTTGAGTGACGAATTTCCTCTGATCGACCAATCCGACCTGCTCTCCCTCTCTCCCCCTCCCCGTGTCTCCCCCTCTGAGACGCCGGAGGCGGAAAATGCTTAACCTGTTGATTCGCTTCTGTGTTCGTGAACCTTGGCTTGTCGTCTTGATGACGATCGGCTTGTCGGTCGGCGGTTGGTTTGCTTACCAAGCCGTTCCGATTGATGCGATCCCGAACGTGGGTGAGAACCAAGTCATCGTGTTGACGCCGTGGCCCGGGCGGTCACCCAAAGACATCGAAGACCAAGTCACGTATCCGCTCAGCGTCTCGCTACTGGCGGTGCCAGGGGCCGAATCGGTACGCGGCAAAAGCATGTTCGGATACAGCTTTGTGCAAGTCACGTTCAAAGACGAGATCGACTTCTACTGGGCTCGCAGCCGTGTTGCCGAACAACTCGGCAGCGCCGCTTCGCAATTGCCTGACGGTGTGGTTCCGCAACTTGGACCGGACGCCACGGGGCTTGGACAGATTTACTACTACGTGCTTCAGCCGCCTGCGGACGGGATGAGTTTGGCAGAGCTTCGCAGTCTGCAGGACTTCGTCGTCAAATTTGAATTGCAAGCGGTCGAAGGGGTCAGCGAGGTCGCTTCGATCGGCGGTTACGTTCGCCAGTACCAGGTCGAAGTGGATCCCGACAAACTTCGTTTCCACAACGTCACGTTGGACGCCGTTGCGATGGCGATCAAAGGATCGAACTTGGACGTTGGTGCGAAAACGGTCGAGACCACGGGGATGGAATTCATCGTGCGTGGCAAAGGGTTCTTGGGCAGCGATGGCGACAAAAATCAAGCGGTCATCGATTTGGAACAGACCGTGATTCTGCAGCGAGACGGCGTGCCGGTCCACTTGCGTGACGTTGCACGCGTCCAACTGGGGCCAGATTTCCGCCGCGGTGCCCTGGACTACAACGGCGCCGAAGCGGTCGGTGGCGTGGTGGTGATGCGGTATGGCGAGAATCCACGCGCGGTGCTGGATCGCATCAAAGACAAAATCGCGACGATCCAGCCGGCACTGGGTGGCGTCACGATCCAGGGCGTCTATGACCGCAGCAACCTGATCGACGAGACGATGGCCACGCTCACGCATGCACTTCGCGACGAGATCCTGATCACCGCCGTCATCATTCTGCTGTTCCTATTGCACGTTCGCAGCAGTTTCGTGGTGGCGATCAGTTTGCCCGCAGCGGTGTTGATGTCGTTTATCGCGATGCACGTCGTGGGAGTCGAAGCCAATATCATGTCGCTCGCCGGGATCGCGATCGCGATCGGAACGATGGTCGATATGGGAATCATCGTCTCCGAGAATATTTATCAGCATCTAGCGGAATGGGAAAAGGCTAGAGAAGGAGACAAGGAGACAAGGAGAGGGGGAGACACGGAGAGTGGGAGACACGGAGAAAGTACGAGATGGCGGGACAACGAGTCAGCATCCTCTACTCCCTCTCTCCCTCTCTCCGTGTCTCCCTCTCTTCCTTCCCGGGCAGCGGTCATCTACACGGCGACGATCGAGGTTGCTCCGGCTGTGGTGACGGCGGTGGCGACGACGATCGTCAGCTTTCTGCCTGTCTTCTTTTTGACCGGACGCGACTACAAACTTTTCTCGCCACTGGCGTATACCAAAACGTTTGCGATCGCGGCCGCGATGGTTACCGCGGTAACGATTGTCCCCGCACTAAGCCGCTTGCTGCTTCGCAGTGCGAACTATCAAAAGCGAACCGCGCTGATCGCCGGGATTGCCTTGGCGGTCCTGCTATCGATGGCGGCGCATTTTTTATGGGGAAATCGTATTGCCGAGTGGTTGGCAATTCCCCTCTGGACCGTATCCGCCGCGACCGGCATGTTGGGCTTCGTACTGGGGTGGCAACTATTGCGTGAGCGGATTCGTCCGATCGAAGAGATTCCGTCGAGCCGATTTGTACGCTGGATCTATGCCGCCCGCTTGCGTTACGCGCTGAACAACAAGGTGGTCGCATTGTCGTTCCCTGCGGTCTTGTTGGTGTTGGGCGTTGGCGCCTATATCGGCATGCCCACGGTGATGCGACCGGTCGAACGCGTCGCCAGTTGGTTCGGCGCCGATCTGAATGAGTTTCCCGGTTACGTCGATGCAAAACATATCTTCACGGGACTCCGCAGCGATGATTGGATCGCACTAGACGAGGGCAGTTGGTTCTACATGCCGACGCTGTATCCTGCGGCAAGTTTTTCGCAGGCGATGCAGGTGTTGCAGACGCAAGACGTCCTGATCGGCCAAATTCCCGAGGTCAAAGATGTACTGGGCAAGATCGGACGCGTTGAATCAGCACTGGATCCCGCGCCCGCGGCGATGGTGGAAACCTATGTGATGTTGAAACCCGAGAGCGAGTGGCGCGATGGTGTGACGGCGCGTGACGTTTGGGACGAAATCAATCGTGTCGCTACCTTGCCTGGGGTGACACCGGCGTCGGCGCTGCAACCGATCGAAGGCCGAGTGGTGATGCTGCAAAGCGGGATCAAGGCGCCGATGGCGATTCGTGTGTATGGCGATGATTTACAAACGCTCGCCGATGCGGCGATGGCCGTCGCCGCAACGCTAAAACAATCTCCGTATATCAATGCGGGAACGGTGAACCCCGACATCGTGTTGGGAAAACCGTATGTCGAATTTTCAGTCAATCGCGAAGCGGCGTCGCGATATGGGATGAGTGCCGCGAAGGTCAACGAAGTCATCGAAACCGCACTGGGCGGCATGAATTTGATCAAAACGGTCGAAGGCCGCGAGCGTTATCCCGTCCGTCTACGTTATGACCGTGACTTGCGAGAACACATCGATCAACTGAGTCGATTGCCGGTCGTGACCGACAGCGGTGCGGTGGTTCCGCTTGAGGAATTGGCAACACTGGAAACGACTTGGGGGCCGGGTGCGATCAATAGCGAGAACGCTCGCTTGGTAGCCCACGTCGCGTTCATGACCAACGGTGCGGCGGGTGATTTGGAATCGGTGTCGGCGATTGAAAAACAATTACTCCAAGCTCAGACACTGCCCTCGAAACATCCGAATCATTTGTCGCTTCCGCCTGGCTATTCGCTCGAAGCGGTCGGCAGTTTTCGCAACCAAATCGAAGCGAACCAGCGTTTGATGTGGATCATTCCGCTGGTGATTCTGATCAACCTGCTGCTGATTTACATCGAGTTCCGTAACCTGCCGATCGCGATGGCGGTCTTTACCGGGATTCCTGTCGCGTTCGCTGGCGGAATGGTCTTAGTCGGATGGATGCAAGTCGAATTGAATACCGCGGTTTGGGTCGGGTTCATCGCGCTGTTTGGTTTAGCGGTGGACGATGGCGTCGTGATGGCGACTTATATTCATCAATTGCTACAGAAACGCAAAATTAATTCGGTCCAGGACATTCGTAACACCGTTTACGAAGCCGGTTTGAAACGGATTCGGCCTTGCATGATGACCACCGTCACCACGTTGGCAGCGCTCATCCCGGTACTGATCGCGACCGGCCGCGGCGCCGATGTCGCTCGTGCGATGGCGATTCCCGTGTTCGGTGGGATGTTAGCCGAACCGTTCACCTCGTTCATCGTGCCGACGCTGTACAGCGGCTATTTGGAAATGAAGATGCGATTGGGTTTTGCAGACCCATTGTGGCCTCGCAGCGACGAGAACGTCAACGATTCCGCCCCCATTGATCCGTCGAAAGCGTTCGAGGGGAGTATTTCTCAATGAATCAAATCACACCTAGCTACTTCAGAAAAAAAAATCACCTTCCTCGTGAAGGATTCTCGTGATCACGCATCCAATCGGTGACGGACACCATTGGAATGGAAACCCTGTCGAAAGATTCCCCCCATTTTAAGAGAGAGAACAAGGATGAAACGCGATTTGCATTTAGCACTGACCATGGTTGCTGTTGCCTTTGCAACGGCAGCGTTGTCGGTCAACGCTCAAGACCTTGAAAACTATGCTGCTGATGAACATGCCGCCCACGGTTCGTCCGGCGTCGCGACCGCCGAGCACCCGGTCCAAGGGCCTCACGGAGGATCACTACGACAAACGGGTGAGATTCAACTCGAGACTGTGGTTTCGCAGGGTGGGATCCAAATGTTCGTGTACGACCGAGCCGGATCGGCGGTTGCGATGGAGCAAGGCCGTGGTGCGGCGTCACTTCGCGTCGAAGGAAACGCAAAACGCTATCGCTACGATCTGCTTCCCGATGGCAAAGGTGGTTTGGCTGCGGCAGTGAACTTGTCAGCAATCGCAGGACGACAAATCGAGATCGATGTTCAATTGGTGGGCGTGCCATCGACCAGCGGCCAAGCGGTGGTCTTTAAGGAAGTGGCAACGGTCCCGGCCAGCGAAGCTCAGCTTGCCGCTGCCGCGATTGCGCGGCAAAAGATTTGTCCTGTTTCTGGCAAACCGCTGGGTAGCATGGGCGATCCCATCGCCGTCGATGTCAACGGTCAAAAAGTCTATGTCTGTTGTGCCGGATGCGTGAACGCAGTGAAATCGAATCCCGCGAAATACGCAGCCGGACGACCGGAAATTACCGTCACCAGCGCCACCGCCGCCGACGCCGCCTTGGTTGCCAAACAAGCCAAATGTCCGGTCATGGACGAGCCGCTCGGCAGCATGGGACAGCCGGTCAAAGTGACGATCGGGGACAAACCTATTTTCTTGTGTTGCAAAGGATGTGTCAAAAAGATCAAAGCGGAACCCGCCAAATATTTGGCCATGGTTTATGGCGATGCGTTGTCGACTAAGGAATCGGCGAGTGCCGCTAAACATGCTGCAGGAAGCGTTCCGGCCCAAGGGGAACAGGTGCGTGAAGGCGTGTTCAAAGTCAGCCAAGCCGATGCACCTTACATTGCCGCACAGAAGCAGTGTCCCGTGATGGACGAACCGCTCGATGCAATGGGCGGCCCATTTAAGGTCAATGCGGCTGGCAAAGCGATCTACATTTGCTGCCCTGGCTGCGCGAAAAAGATCGCCGCGGATCCAGCCAAATATCTGACGATTCTGAAGTCACAAGGAGTCGAAGCACCCGCACTGCGTTAATCACGTCGGGAATAAGAGCGGCGGAGGTCAAGGTCAATCAAACTCTCCTTGTCTCCTTGTCTCCTTGTCTCCCAACTCCTTGTCTGATCACGCGGGGGTGGTGTCCGTTGGATTCGTGACCCAGGTCATGATGACACGCACGCCGCCCCTGCCTTTTTAGTTTTTCGACTGAAATGGTTTGCGTTTTCTCACCGCAGTGTCACTGGAAGATCGCTGCGAAATGATCCATTGTATCGAGCACGCTTTTGCCTCTTCTGACACGACTACGCTATCTGCCCTATCGAATCACAAGGCGGATTTTGACGTTGAATATTTCTTGTTTTCTCGAAGCTCGGATTGAGTCAATTCAATCCGAGCCGCTGCCTGCAGATTACCAATTCGAATGGTTGACGGTTGCTCGTTTGACCGAGCTTCGTGAAAACCCAGAGAATTCAATAAGTGATACCTGGAATTCGTTGCTTGAAATACATCAAGCAGAATGTCTCGTCGTTCTAGCCGATGAAGTCGTCGTGGGGTTGGCCGGGGTGAAGACCGGGATGGTTTCGGGCGAACTGAACCATGATGGTGATTTGCGAACCAAGTTACCCATCGAGTTACCGGCCGACATGGCCTATTTGTTCGGGGTGCATGTAGTACCACGGTATCGTGGCAAGCGACTTTATGCGGCGATGGTGTCACTGATTGCCGAGCGGATGTCGGATCGCGGGGGCAAACGTCTGTTGTTGACAACGGAATGCAGTAATTTTCGAGCTTTGAAGAGTGTGCGGCGGATGGGCTTTACGCAGGTTGGACATACCGTGCTGATTCGAGCCGGACGGATTTGCTGGGCTATTTATCCAAATGAAAATCAAATCGGCGATATCCGAGTAGGACGTTATGCAGGTGACGTTTCTGGATGACGCAGGTTGCAGTACAGCCATGCTTGCCATTAACGCGATCGCCACCTTGCTATTTCCTATCGAGTCAATCGAATTAGACTTGACTCTGTACTGTTGTACGGAGTCGATAATAGGTAGTGGAGGAAGATGAGATGGCGGGCTTTACGATCGGAAAAGTGGCAAAGGCGTCCGGCGTAGGAGTCGAGACGATTCGCTTTTATCAGCGCAGCGGTTTGATCAACGAACCGACGCCGATCAGGACATCCTTTCGTGAATATCCTAAGGCGACCGTGGATCGTATCCGGTTTATCAAGCGAGCTCAGAATCTTGGATTCACGCTTGCCGAAATTCAGGAATTGCTTGGATTGTCCGAGCAGCCCGGAGCGTCACGGCGCGAAGTAAAAACGCTGGCGGAAGCCAAGTTGGTGTCGATCCAACAGAAAATTGCGGATCTTAAACAGATGGAAGTCACGCTCTCTCAACTTGTTCACGATTGCTCGGGGCGGGGAAAGGTCCCTGGTTGTCCCATCATTGAAGCAATCGTTGGTGAAACAAACACCTGTAAGCACAACGGAACTTAAAATCATGAATACAACGTTTTCGACCTCGATGACTTGCGGCGGATGCCTCAGCAAAGTCACTCCGTTTTTGGACAACGAACCAAGTGTCCGGCGATGGAAACCGGACTTGAGTGATCCCAGAAAACTGATTCACGTCGAACTGGCTCCCGATGGCCGACCCGAGCACATTGTCAACCTGATCGGGCAAGCAGGCTTCACGGCATCGGTCATTCCGCATGAACCGGAAACCATCTCGATCGCCGCTCCCGCAGCAAAACCTGCGTTTAGCTTGGCGACGTACAAGCCGTTGTTCCTTGTCGTTAGCTATGTGATTGGCGCCACGGTGCTGGTTGAGTCCATTCACGCAAACTGGCAATGGACCCGTGCGATGAGTTACTTTATGGGCTTCTTCTTTTTGGGGTTTGCGTTTTTCAAACTGCTGAACATCTCAAAATTTGCCGACGCCTTTTCAACCTACGATATCATCGCCCGCCGATCACGTCCTTATGCGCTCGCGTACCCGTGGATCGAAGTGACTCTGGGATTGTTGTTTGTCACCGGGACTCAGTTGATGGTGGCGAACGTCGCAACCGCGGTGGTGATGAGCATCGGGTTGGTGGGAGTGATTGCGGCGGTCAGGAAGAAGCAAGCGATTCAGTGTGCTTGCTTGGGAACCGCATTTAATTTGCCGATGTCGGTGGTCACGATCATCGAGAACAGTGTGATGATCGCAATGGCACTAGCGATGTTGGCGATGTAAGGCAGTGTTCGGCAATAACTTCGCCATGCGAGTTTGGTTACAAATCACGCAGGTGAAGTGTTTTCTGTAGTGGACGCGGCTACAAGTCCCGTCGTGCCACCCAGTCGCTGGGACTCGTTGCCTCGTCCACTACCATCAAAGCTGGCGGTCGACCTAAGCCCATTTCGGTAAAGCTCTAGCGGGACGGCCCAAACGCCGCCGGAGGGCAGATGTCATTCGGGAAACATTTTGAAATGGTAAACTCCTTTCAAAATGTTTGCTAAGTGGCAGCTAATCCCCAGATCCGATTTCGAGCGAACGTAGGTCGTGAGACCACTCCTTGCATATCTCGGTATACGCCGCGATGAATTTGGTTGGATCCGAGGGACGTGCATCGGGCGATTCGGATTGTAATTGCTCACACAAACGTTCGGCGATCGAAGTGTCGATTTCGTGATCCGATGTGGGATGGGCAATGAAGTGTTCGTGGGTATCGTCAAGCATTTGCCGGCTTGCGTGCCACAGACGCGATTCAGGTTCGGAGATCGATGATGCATTGTGACCTCCGGCTTCACGCAGTGCCTTCATCAGTGAGGCGACTTCCAAACAAAACCGCAACATCCGGCTCATCGCGTACCGCGGTTCATTGAAACGGAAGTAATGCAACACCGAATAGAAATGATGCGACTCGAGTAGTTCGGCCATATTCGATGCGAGCGTGTAAAGATCTTGATGGATCAGTGACGGATCGTCGCCGATCAAATAGGGCTTCAAATAAACCAAGCAGTCGCCGGTTCGCTGTGTCCGATAATCGATCTCACAGGCGAATTGATTGCGCCGAGCAAGCCTGGAATAAATTGAAATGACGTAGGCCAAGACAAGCGTGAAGTAGCTGAACCCGAGTCCCGCGGTGGTGATCGTCAATATTCGCATGGCGACGTTTTCGGGCACCAAGTCACCGGTACCCAATGTGGTGATGGTAAACCCCGCGTAGTAGATTGCGGTGCTAAACGATGAATCGATGGGCTTGTTGCCACTTGGCACGATGCCGTCGCCCAGTTGAGGCCAAACGATCAGACTGACACCGATCAATAGCAAGGTGGCCCAGCACAGCACCTGGATGGTGATCAGCACGGGGCCGGTAAAGACAACCCAGCGACTGTGTTTAATCGCCGATGAGTCCACGACGCGATGAAACCCGCGGTTAATGACGGTCGTGACGGGACCCACCACCGCCCTGGGGTGCAGGACCGCCATAAACGTTTCCCACACTCCTAATAGAGTCAGCAGAAAGCCGACGATGGTGCAGCCCCAGAATGTCACGTCAATCAATAACCCCTGCGTATTTGCGGAACAGCTTGATCAGTTCTTCCAGTTTCTCGTCGCGATCGTGGGCGTCGCCGTTTTCGATCGCCTCGGTGACACATCTCTTCAAATGTTGCTCGAGCACGATTTGTCCCACTTTGCCTAACGCTCCAGTCGCGGCAGATAACTGCATCAAAATATCGACGCAATACTGATCTTCATCGATCATCCGCTGGACCGCTTCGACTTGTCCCACGACACGCCGAAGGCGGTTGGCTAACTTCTTCTTTTCTTCGTCATCAAGCATGGCAAATCAGAGTCTTACGCACGAAGCGAAGCAGGGACAATTTGTTTGGGTAAAAAGCTCATTGTACTCAGCCAAACTCAATTCGGCAGTGGACACGATGGCAATCTACATCTCCATGCCGTGCATCCCCTTTTTGGGCCCTGATTGGTAGGTCGATGGGTCACCGAAACGTCGCACAATTTCTTCGAAGATACTTCCTTTGGGGATGTCTTCGTCGGTCTCCATCACCTTGTGATACAGATCCTCCGGCAGCACTCGGAGTGCAGTCATCAGCCCCATGATCGACATGGGCCACATCGCTCGCATGCCTTGGACTTCGCGACGACTCCAGATCGTGTCCATCATCGCATCGGACATATTCATGCTTTTCATTTCTTGCGGATATCCCGGCGTATCAAACCCAGGATCATCCCGTGTCGCATCCACACGGGGGCGGTTGGAATAGTTCGCTAAGTAGCGGTCGACCGAAACGCCTTTGCGAATCCGGGGGCCAACTTGCCGAGTCATATGATTCATCATGTGGTGAACCATATGACAATGGAACATCCAGTCGCCTGGGTTGTTGGCGATGAACTCGAAATTCGATGCTTGGGCAATCCCCACCAACTCGGTGTTTCGAGGGATCCAGGCTGATTTGGGAATCCGCGCCCCTTCGTGTCCCGTCACCCAAAACGTATGCCCATGCAGATGGATCGGATGATGTTGCATCGGAGAAAAGTCGAGCAAGCGAATTCGAACTCGTTCGCCATGTTTGACCACCAGCGGTGTGGTGTAGGGACCGCTGCGGCCATTGATCGTATGCCAATTCCAATCCATCCGCCAACTGTCGGCAATGGTTTGAGTCGGCTCGATAAAGAAGTTTTGGAAGATCAAGCCAAAGTCCCGATCCACTGGCGGATCGAACACTTTGCGAGGATGCACGATAAACCAACCGACGCTGCCAAACGCTTCTTGCATGGGGACGTGGGCATGATAAAAGAACGTGCCCTCTTCGTGCACATCAAATTCATACACAAACGACTTGCCCGGTTCGATCGGATTCTGAGTCAACGTTTCGCTGCCATCGTACTGGACCGGCAGCTCAAAGCCGTGCCAGTGCGTCGTCGTGGCTTCGGGCAGTTCGTTGGTTACCACGATCCGCACCCGATCACCCTGATTCACTTCGATCGTGGGGCCTGGCATGCTGCCGTTGTAGCCGTAGACATTCATCTTGTAGCCCGGCAAAAACTCTCGCTCGACCGCCATCGGCACCAAGTGGAATTCTTTGGCACCCCGCACCATTTTCCAGGGCAATTTGGTCAGGTCGGGAGCTTCGAAGGGAGCCGGACCGGCTGCGGCACTACGGAACCCAGGCATCAATTTGCCTAGGTAATAATCCGATTCGGGATCATTGCCGCGACTGGGTTTGAAGCGAGAGAAACCGTCCATTTCCGCTTTGACATCCGAGCCCGCAGGAACTTTGGGCTGTGGCTTATCGGAATGCCCAGCATGCTCGTCGGACATCGGCATCTCTTTCATGTCCATCGGTTGTTGGGCACTGGCCGCACCCGCCAACAGTCCACCCGCTGCCGCGAGGGATCCGACTTTCAAGAATTGGCGACGAGCTTCGTGGTTCGACATGGGTTAAATCTCTGGGGTGCAAAATAAAACTTCGTCGATTCCCTTCGTCCACTTTCCTGTCTCTTCTCTCCTCACTCCTCACTCCTCACTCCTCACTCCTCACTCCTCACTCCT
>TARA_R110002073_G_scaffold246705_1_pt1 | contig 15746 bp, 3 predicted proteins | sample TARA_R110002073 | Tara Oceans TARA_R110002073 (sample SAMEA4397174) | marine metagenome | biome: Polar Biome; feature: [DCM] deep chlorophyll maximum layer (ENVO:01000326); material: water (ENVO:00002006), including particulate matter (ENVO:01000060) such as... | depth 40 m
TTAGAATAAGATAATTTTCATCAGCCGAAGTGACTGTTATACTTGTAGCAGTAGAAGATAATACTGAATCAAAAACACGTCGAGTAAAACGGTTTCCACCTGAATCCTTCCCTGTGTAGAAAAGAACTTGATTACCTTCACTATCGTATGATTGCCACATAGCACCAAAACGACTTCCAGACATAGAACCTGCTTCACTCCCTCCATGTAAATTATCAAGGTCCGTATGTGAATCAATAGCATTAGTAGCCGCTACTGCCCCTGATGTAACGGGTGAAAAGTAAATTGGAGAAGGTCTAATGAATACTCTCTTATCATTTATTTCAGTTACTTTAATGTTTAAATCACCTGAACCTGATGAGAATACACATCGTAATGTAGCGAGAACAACCGATTGTTTAACGGCTAATGAAGATGAAGGGAAATTAAGAAACGCCGAAGGTGCGAGAGGGTATGATGCACCAACAGTAACAGGGGAACCCATTTCCCACCCTATTGAGTTATTTGCATTGTCTGAATTAACATAGATAACAACAATTGCTTCCTGCCCTGATGTCAATGCGGAAGGGGAACCAGCCTTATGTGCGCTTGTAGAGATAAGGTCAATGTCTATGTTTGTAGAACTTCCAAAAGTATACATTACACCATCTAATACTGCGTAACCACCTTGTACATTTACACGGAATAATGAAGTAGAACCAACACCATTTACACGTCCTGCTAAATTGAGAGGATTGTTCCTATCACCATCTGCCTTTGCAGTATCTTCTTCAAGTAATATTCCATTTCCATGTATACCTTCAAAGGCATTCGTGAGCGTAGGACTGATGATGTGTTCACCATCAAATAAGCCATCTTCCGCTGTAGGTGTGGACACACTTGTATGTGTCGTTAATGTCATGTTCGCCTTTGTATGCCCCGATAATGGATTTCCTGTCATTCTTTCACCTTCTTATACAGATGTCTGTCTTAAATTTTCTACCATCTGATTGTATTGTGGATTGTCACCGTACTCAAAGAGTTTCTTTTGATTCGGGTCTTGTTTTATGGAATTTAAAAATGATAATGCATTTGATGTTAGTAAGTAATTATCCATACCCTCTTGCCAATTTGGTAAGTCACCATGTTCTCTCCATGCATCAAATGCGGGTCGATAGTCTTTCACTCGTTGTGTTAATTCATTCAGTTCTTCGGCATCAACATGAGGAAAATTTCTTGTGATATTACCACCAATATAACCTTGCTCGTAATCTAATGGGTTAATGTAAGAACTGGCAAAGGTACGATAGGATGGGTCAAAAATTTGTACCTGTCCGTCCTTTATTCCTACGTTTGGTGCTTTTGTATCGGCTAAACCAAGTAAACCCATAATCGGTTCATCCAATATATTTTGAACCTCATCGTGGTTGGTTTTATTATCGTAGTCATGTCTACCACGTCTACCAAACACTTTATCCATTTGTGTCTGTTGTACCTTCCCGCCTCTAATTGGCGTTTCAGGAACTACACGTTTACCCATATCAGCAAGAGCCTGTGATAGAGCAAGCGTAGCAAAACGATTAGCGAAAGGATGTAAATTGCTATCTAATGATACCTTAGTCACAGGTTTCTTTTTATCAAAAGGTATTGTGGCTTCTCGATACATACCACTCGCTTTATCGGAATCAACAGCCTTGAGAAAAGTCCACGCATCGGCAAAAGCAAACATTATGCCACCTCAATTGTAATTTCGATTTTCACTTCATTAGAATTATTTTTAGTAATTGGTTTAATGGTGAATCTACTCACAGGAGTAAAACTCGTCGCACCCCTTGTTTGAATGTATACTTCTTTAATAGATTCAGTAAAGGCTTCTGTGTGCGGTAATACTGCTTCTACGAGTAATGTGGAATCATCTACTATGGTAACCGTAGGTGTGAGTGTGATGGCAGGTCGCCCTGCTGAACCATCGTCGCTAGTCGCTGGTGTACCGTCAAATCCTAAGATAACCTCGTTTATGTTATCTCTTATCGTTTCGATAAGTAGACGGCGTATATGATTACTTACTGGAATCCTCCAACCCTCCTTTTTTGTACTTCAATCATACCCTTGTTTCCTCCTACGGGTTGACCGCTTCCACCAATTGTACCTCTTGTTGTTCCACCAATAAGAATTGCGGTATTCATAACGTCATTTTCAACTATTTTACTTTCTATCTTAAGTTCTATTTTACCAAACATAGCAAGATTAACATCGACTATTTGTATATTATTATTAGGGTTCGATTTATCTGCTTCTACTGTAACACCTTCGTTGATACCTTGTAGCACACCTTCCAATCCTACTTCAACATTCATCAATGAAAAGTCGCTTGTATTTCCAAATGGAAAGTGTCGCACTTCTGTAACGATTTTATTTTTACCATCATGTTGCACAGTCATACCCGGTCTTACATTTAACGAATTATAGTTTCCAGATATTTGCATTTTTCCTTTCATTAATGATTGTCCACGAAGAATCTTTCTTCCCACTCTTCGTGCGCTCGAAATCGTTCTTACTGTATGGTCAACAAAAGGTGCGGGTGATTCACGTATTTCTTCTGTCTGTGATTCAGCATCATCAACAGATACTATGACTAAATCATTTAACGCTAATGGTAAACCCTGTACTGTTACTCTATTCGGAGAATCGTCTATTGGATTTTCTTGTATCGAAATAGGTGCTTTATTTGTAATGTTAACATCGTTTTCACTAAACGTTAATGGTATGTACAACAAGTTTCCAAAGGTGTCTAATAATATCATTCTTCCATCTTGCCTTGCTAAGTATCTAAGCGATGTCATAAGATTTGTATTAAAGAAATCATGTGCAATGAATCGTGTACTGTGATGTCTATCACTTGATACTGTGTTTTCTGGTCTACTGATGTTCACACTTGTTACTCCAGCACTAACCGATTCTCCTAATTTTATGGCTAAGTCTGTTGTTCTCAATCCAATATCGAGAGGCTGTCCCATTTTCACGGCATCATGAGTAAATCCTATGTCATCAAGAGTACGACTTTTCATATTCTGTAGATGCCCAAAAACTCCTATTGTACTATCTTCTATAGATTTTAGAACTAAACGTTCGGAAGGGCGCAGTTCATTGAATAGAAGGTTTGGAACATTGCTTGAAGATAAACTTTCACCATTAAAATATGGCTTACCAGTGTACTCATGACCGGGTGTTTGAGCGTGTGTAATCTGTACTCCTGATTCACCCTCAACAATCTGATATGATGATTGAGGCATAACCTGTAGTGTGCGGGTATTGCTTTTTTCTACAGTAATCTTTGGCTTCGATGAAGTTTGTACGCTTACACGAGCATGATGAACAGCATTGTCAACAAACACGGGCTTACGCACATGACTCATGACTTCACTAACATCGGTGTTAAACCGACCAGTAGTAGTATTTTTGATAACAGTCATCAGCAGTTCCACCGTTTAAGGGATGCCCCTTTAGGTGTGAGTTTGCCTTTCTTACTTGTAGGTCCTTTCATTCCACCCATGCGAGCACAAAACGATTTACGTCGCTTTGCTTTCTTAGAGCCGGGTTTCAGTTTACTGGGTTTAGTAGTAACTGGAGGTTTTAGATTAGCACCAGACTCTCTTTTAGCGGCGGCTCGACCTTTAGCGTTCAAGCCACCTTTTCGATGATGTTTGTTAGGGTTGTAACCGTGAAACGGTTTACTCTTCTTTTTTGCTTTCATTAATGCAAATGCATTTTCCATAGGAGTACAACAATCACAAAAGTCGTAATCCATCATGAGCCATCACCTGTGTGGTCTGATGTGTTGTAGGTTACATCTCCTTTATGTCCTTTAGGGTGCAGGGCTTGTGAGAATCGTGGGAGTACGGTAAAGTCCATGCGCTTTACCTTCTCATCACTATCAATACGAGAACGCCTTCTTGGTGCATCGGAACGATAATGTTGCAATGTATTTTCACTTATGACAAGTCTTGTAACTTCGTTATTCAGTAATGAAGAATCGAATGACGTATCACTTATTCCAATAATTTTTGGTCCTTTACTTACTGGTACACTTTCATTTGATGATATGTTCATTACGTAGGCTGGTGCATATGGAGGATTGGTATCAGGATTAGTTGCTCGGATATAATATCCTGAACTTGCTCTACCGTTAGTGGTTTCATACAAGAATAGACCATACTTTCCTCCACCAGTAGCGGAGAAGTAATTCGCACCATATTGTGGGGATGATGAGTGAAGTGCATTGTTAGGTCTGAAAACTTCTACGTGTTGCTTGTCAAGTAGTCTTACAGTTCTTAGCATAAACGTAATACTTTTATCTGTAAAATTAGTCTGTGCGCTACTAACGAAAACATTTGTTTCGTATGGATTCGCTGTCTTATTTGACCCACTTATACCACCCCAATCCTTGTCGCTTACAGGAGACAAGTAATTACGAGTCTCGGCCAAATATGTACCACCTAAAGGATTAAAGTTGGAAGTGTGTGTATAACGCATGACACCACCTTGTGGCTGTCCAGCGAAGGTCAAACTTGTCAAATCGTAGTTACCTAATGTTTGCGAACCAGCGGTCAATCCACCTTGTAAAACAACACGCTGTCCTACGTTTCTGTCCGTGTGTAGACTATGTGCTTCGGTATTGATTGCCATCATATTGTCGTCCACACCTTCTATGTTCTCACCATCAATACCTATACGTGGACTTGAGCGACTTACAGCATCTTTGTGTGGTGTCTCACCGCTGAAATCTTCTACTCTATCGCTTGCTACGGCTTCTGGTTTTAACAGTCCATTTTCATCTATACCGAGTCGAGCACTTATTCCACGAGGAACTTCATTAGGTTGCAGTACGTCATTTCTTGCTCGTATCAAACCTTCTGATGTATTCGGTTCAGCGGTATTGTGTGACAACACTACACCTGTTGTATGATATGGTTCATCAACATCAGTAATCAAATCTTCATTAAACGCAGTTGGGTATCGAACCCCTCGTCCGTTACCCATGTCTCCTATTCGTTGAGCGTGTGTTGGCATGAATACATCGACTAAATTATTAGCATCGTTATTGTTAACGTTGTTAAGACGACCACCGAATCTTGGTACTTTTAATCCGTCTGTTACATTTGAATCTGCTAAATCAGTTATAGTTTTCAAATTAACAAGAGGTTGACCATTATTGTATAGACGTTGATATGGAGTTCTATCACTTACTCTATCGTACTCATAAGCATCACTACTGTCCCATGCGGGTCTGATACCAAATCCACGTACAGGATAACGGCGTATATCTTCACCACGAGTGTTACCCCACCAATCGACAAGATAGTAATTTACAGCACTATGAATCGAATCAATACCCTTCCCAGTAGCATCGCCCCACCAATCTCTTACTACTGTAGATGCATTACGTAGTGTTCGTACAGGGCATCCAAATGCTCTTGTCATACGCATACCGTTCCCATAACGTACTTGCCATTCTGGTTTATCGACTCCAAGCATACCGCTAAAGTTTGTTTGTCGTTCCATAACACCAACGTATGTGTTAGGATAAGTAGGAGAAGCACCACCTGTTGGTGAAGAATCACCCCCACCATATGTCCATGATTGAGTTTCTTGTTGTACAAGAGGACCATGTTGATAACCAGCAATTGTGTTAGAACCAGTAATACTCGCTTCTCGATATGCTCTCATTCCATACAAAGCCCATTGAGGTTTGTTGTATGGTTGACGTAGAGAGAAGCGATAACCGTATGGACGTGTTCTTGTAGGATTACTTATTGAATCATACGAAGTTTTTGTAATACCATCAGTTACTACATATGAACCATCATCATCTTGGTCAACCCACACAGGACCATCAGAAGTATATTCTAACGGATAATCCCACGAGGCTGATACATATCCGTACCCATCGAGTCTACTCGTTAAAGGACCACCACGGCTTCCACAAGGCCAATAATGATTTAGCAATGGTGCGCCGCTTGATTGACTTGCAGTATCTGTGGAACCATCAGCACCAGTTCTAACATTTGAATCAATAGTTGTGTGTGCCGCACTTCGTTCTAATGTAAACACAATTGCAATGATTGATTGAGCACCGCCGCCGTTAGGATTAGTGTACGTAATTGTATGCGCCCCTGTCATAGCAGTAATCGAAAAAGTTTCATCGTCAATGATTATCAAATCTGATACTGTGAGAGCAGGAAAAGAACCAGTAATATTCTGAGATAGAATTTGATTAGCAGTAAGAGAAACAGTACCGCTAAATGCATTTGTTGTTCCATTACCTATTACGGTCATAGGGGCAGTAGGAGTACTTGCACCTGATGGTGCTTTAGTGAGTATAGTACCGGGTTTAGTCGGCGTAGCGATATTGAATGCGAAAGGACCTAAACTTGCATAATATGTTGCGTCGTGGTAATGTACAGTTTCAAAATGTTCGGGCATACTGTTCAATGGTTTTGAAAGTACGGCTCTATCAGTAAGTGGATTCAACCACGTTCTTGAAGAATCAGAATAGAATGTATGAGGGCGACCAAGATTAGGATGCCATAGACACAAGTACGCATCACCCATGTGCAGACTATTGGTATCTCTTGAACCATTGAATGCTTGATTGTCTGCTAATAATGAATGAGTGATAACGCTTGTACGAGTATCATTGAAAATTGTACCAGCAGGTCTAAAGTCATAAGCACGAGTCAATCGAATTTTTGTTCCCACAGTTAAATTATTTGTAAAATTACTTGATGCAGTAATAGTAAAACGATATGGTTTGTTCATATAAGAAGCGTCATTACCACTTCTTTCTGTATACGTGTGAGTTCTTCTCACACCGTCAGCATCCGTGTATTCTAATTTCATACCGTAATGAGGCACTTTAGGGAATCCTCTTGCATCATCAACAGTTATTACAGTAACAGGGGAACCTATTTTACTCACTACAGTACATACAGGTGCGAGACTGATGTTCTCAAGGACATTAGAATAAAGGTCAGGATAGTTGGAAGGATAACCACCAAGCGTTAATTGACATCCTATACTTCCAGCACTCGCTCTCAAGAACTCATAGTAATTGTCGAGTCTATGAATAGACAAATGACGTATTCCATCTGCCGATGAATCTTCTGGTCCTGATTCATGTACAATAGACCACCACGGAATGTTACTTGTTATTCCCGGTGTTGCATATGCAAACATACTACGATTGTAAGGTAAACTTCGACGTGTGAATGCGGGTGATTCTGATGATTGTACACCCAACGGATTGTATGACATAAGTGGTGGAATGTTTGTAAATTGGCTTCCGTGGTCAGGGTCGTGGTCTATCATTAATTCGTTAATGAATAATTCACACCCTCGTACATCTGCCATTACCGCTTCGGCAAGTACAAGTCCCAAACCACCCGTACCTGCATCTGGTTCTCTTATACCTACAACTAATGCAACCTGCTGTCCTGTTAATTCAATTGCACTTCCAGTTGCACCACCTGCAACGGGTACATCTGTTGCAGGTCCGTTTTCATGGAATCCAATAAGTTGAGATTTGTGTATGTTTGGTTGAATAACAATTTGATAAGCACCGACTTCACTTGGGTCAGGGAAGTGATGCTTCAAGGTGTATGTAGCGGCGGCTTCCAATACGATTGTATGACCACCCTTTGAGTTTACCACACCTGCTTGACCTTTAGATGCAAGAACTCCGTAACCATCATACTTGACCTTAGTTTCAAACATTAACGTGAACGCACCACCGTGAATATCACTCGGTCCACTCGGAGTAGCGGTCATAGTTCCTATGGTAATACTTGGGTCATATCCTGTTATTTGGTCAGTAGTAGAAGAAGGGATTGTAGAAACATCTAATGCTGTATCATTAATGAGTGTCTTTTCTGTATTAGCAACAAAGGCTGAACGTTCTGCTCTATGTAGCCCATATAGTCCTTGATAAGCAGGATGCGCCCAATGACCGGGTAACATTACCTGTGAAGCATTTACAAAGTGATGACCCATTCGTGGAACAGCCATAGGTGTGAGGATTGGTTTCTTGTATGTCTCATAAGGTGTTTGTGTACCTCCACCGACTAAATACAATGAATGAGCCATATCAGGACTGTTCCCACTCACTTCTGCGTGGTCCCTCATTCTTCTTGCGGCAAAGAAGCGATTGCTTCCAGCAGGTACATAATAAGAAGGAACGACCTTACAAGCAGTAATTGAACTTGCCACCATAGAAGTGAAGTTTGCATCCCCTTTACAATTTTCAAACGTACTTCCTGCAATGTTAGTAAACGAGGCTACACCGCTTTCTCCAGTAGTTGGATTGTGTAGTCTTAGATACCTCTTTACCAATCCACCCCCAACCCAATCAGCATTGCCGAATCCACCAACAAACAAATTTGCATTAACAGCAGTATTAACAGTTAAAGTAGTCCCAACAAAAGATACACCTGTTAAATCATTATTCACAACACCGTTAGCGTGTGAGTATGTTGTTGGGTAACGGTGCGTGTGAGAGTTACCGTTCTTTGTTACATGGAAGTATAATGAACGGTCATGAAGTTCGTATGAGGTCTTTAGTGGTGCATTGTTTGTTGAAGATTTCCATCCCTTCCTTGTCATTTCAGGGAACAATTCTTCTGATAAATTTTGGCTAATATGGTCGTACTCATGGTCGCTGAACGTAGGACCTAATCTTGGTCCGTCTGTTGCATCAGTAAATATACCATCTATGTCTGAATCTATTTCCGGTCTTAGCATACCACCTGTACCCATAGTTTCTGTTTGATAGGCTTGTAACCTATCAAAACCGCTACGAATAATTATGTTTCCGGGTATAGAATCAGGATTGGGTAATTGTATTTTCAAATTCGGTTCGACACCACTTCCCGCTTCCGCTGGTGCTAACCCTTCTGCGGTTCTATCTGATACCTGTTTAAAAGAACGAACTATAGTTCCAAACGGTGAGCCACCCTCTATTGAGTGTACTTGTCCTGTATCATCTAAAACTTCAATACTTTCAAACTGTATTTCTTCATTTGGTATATCTAAAATATCTCGCAATCTATTTGGATGTAATTGCGCTAATTGTGGATGACTTATTTCTTGTGCTTGAATAATTGGGAACATAGCATTATTTGTTGTTTCAAAGGTGAATCTATTGTTTCCAAGTAGTTTTTCACCAGTTAAGTATGAATTAGCACCATTACTACTCACTCTCGTAACAAATGGTACTGCACCTAATCCACGAGCATTTACCGCTGGAAGTGAAAGATTACCACCATCCATGCGTTTCCATACTACATTTTCAACTGAAAAATTGCGAGCAGAAGAATATTCATTTGCTTTGTATGCATTTATATCTCCCCACCAAAAGTCTCGACCATAAGCGTATCTCGATGTAACGTTTGTAGCACCAGCCGACCCATCAGAAGGAAGAGAAGCCGCAAGATAGTATTCTAATCTCAAGTTTCTTCTATCACCAGTACCGGGACTCTCATCAATATCTGAGAATAAATCCCCAGTTTCAGCAAAACATGGTTCTGCATTTGCAAGTAAAGCATCATTAGCAACAGGTGCTACTGTTATACCACCTTCAACGTATGAATCAAGTGCCGTAATAGCGAAAGGAAGTGGTGAACCATCAGCAGAAGTAGCAATCAATGCTTCTACGTTAGGACCAGCATTAGCAGGTGCAGTAAAACGTTCACTATTGTGTATACGTTCATCCCATTGAACAGTACCAGCAAATTTTATTGCATCTGTAGGGTCTACACTATCGACATTAGTTTTTGAAACCACAGTCAACCAATCCCCAGTAGCAGTAATTCCATCACGGTCATGCTTGGCAATCAAAGGAAATTCGCTTTCATATGAAATTACAACAAATGCTCGACTGTATACTCCTTGTGGCTGATGCAAATTTTTGATAATATCAAAAGTGGTACTGTCATTATCATCATGATGAATAGGTTGACCGCTATTTCCACCGTCATTATATCGTGAAGCATAATCTGTGAGATTCCCCGTGTAGTAACTATCAGTATGTGCTAATCCTAAATTCCATGTATACGGTGTAGAAATACCTGTTGTAGAACCCCCCACACCATTCAATAATCGAGAGGCTTCGGGTGACCATTTAATCGGTTTTGTATGAGGTAAATGCCCGTATGCTGTCATACATGAATTACTTGAACCGTATGGACTGAAACCAAGTTTAGCATGCCAAGCACCAAGACCTGCACCGTAACCTTCTGTACCAACCTTTAGCGAGTTAAGGTACGAGTATCGCTCTCCAGCCCATCCTACAGCACCTACAGGTCGTGTACGGTCTATAGCATCGACAATACCACTAAAATGCACTTGTGTCATATGGTCCCTTGCTGTTTCGTTTTCATTATTGAAACGATGTACACCTGCTTTTGACCATACATATAATTTTGAAGGCGCACTTGAGAAATCTGGTATATCATCAGCCGCCGCATAACTTCCTGCCAATTTATCTTCGTATACTTTAACATCTTCAAATACAGGCAGTTTACTGTGTTTATTGGGTGCTAAAGCAAATACAACACCCCAAGCACCGCTTTGATAAATTACTTCACGACTGTGATAAGGTGCATAACACGGTATGTCTCCCGCACCTGATACACCTGTTGTACCACCTTCACTTGTTCTTAACCACCCACACGCTGGTATTTGTTCAAGTATAGCCTGTGTACCACCTGACATAGTTGCTCTAACTTCAACATATGAATTTGTTAAATCGAAATCTCCGCTGTTTGCTTCTGGTACTGTGTATGTAGCAAAATCTAATTCTATCCACCCATATCTGTCTTGTCGCATAGCGTTACCCATTGATGGTGCAAATGTACCACCCATTGCTTTTATTGCGCTCTTTCCGGGGAACTCATTCATAGCCTGTCCAAGTACAGTAGCGAGTTCTTCTCCGTTTTGACATCGAGTAGCATCGACTACAACTAATTCTGGTTCTACTTCTGATAAAGCAACATCAGCACTTCCTGTTAAAATACTCTTAGCCATTAATCCTGATACTCTAAACGCTGTAGGGTGAACTATGTTTGTACCTCTTTTAATTGCATAATTACTCTTAGGGTGTGAAGGGTTGAAAGCCATTTGATTATCCAACCATGAGCCACCGGGATGATAACCACCGTCCATATGGAATGTCATATCAGCACCCATTGCTACGCTGAAATACATTGCACCTACGTGCTTGTAAGGATGTGCTTTTTTAATATCGGCAATATTGTTAGCATGTACAGTTCCAAAATAATTAAAATGTTCACCATAATGATAACCGTGGTCTGGTCTTTGCAAAAGACCTACACCTGAACCACCTGCATCACCTATGTTTGGAATACCTTGTGGTGGTGACCAGTTCCAACCATAAAGCCAATGGAAACGATTTCTTGCATTTTGATATGCTAATGTAGGTGGTGAGTATTGATTTGCCGTATTTTTAATATCGTTAGGCAAGTTCAATCCATACGGTACTTTACTCCATGTGTTTCCTGTAGTAACTACATAGCCGGGATGTGGTTGATTATCTGAATTTGCTGATGCTTGTTCAGTAAACGGGAAAGCCTGTCCGGGTCCGTATATTGCAAACATCGTATGTGTTTCTGTATGCGCTCTTACAGTATCACCACTCGATGGGTCATATCTTGCATTTGGATTTGCTACTCGTAAAACTACAGGTACAGGTCTTTGTAAAATAGTACCAGCCGTATATCTTGCTTTCACGGGGGCTGGTAATGCCGAGTTAACAGGGAAACTTCCGTTATCTAAATCAGTAGTAACCCTGTTTGCACTATTGAAGAATGGTGAATTGATACTCCCTCTATGCTGATTTAAAAGTGCTGTAGCAGGGAAAAAGGACAAGATTGCATTACAATCTACAATAGCGAAAGAAGTTGAAATTTCATTGGCGTTTTGTATACCAGCAGTACCAGTAGGACCTGTAGAATATGGATGAGTATAGAAATCAGAATAGTCGTTTTCAGTACCATCATTCACATCCATTACCACGCCGCTAAATCCACCACCAAAGTAAAGTGGTACGCTATGGTCGTTACTGTCTCTACCACCTTTGAAGTAAATTAGAGGTTCAGAATCCACAGAACCGTATGAGCGATAACCACCAATTTGTTGTTCAGCAAATCTTTGGAATACGTGTTCTTCATTTGAAACGTTTTTAGTACTAAAATGTGATACCCAATCTTCGTTTGAGAACAAATCATTCCATATAATTTCTGTTAATGAATTTGAACCATTCTTAGATTCCAAGAGTGAAAATTGCTTTTCTTGGAAATAGTATCGTATACGCTCACCATAGGATGGTTTCTTTGCTAAACTGTTTACAGAAGTTCCTTCTTGACCTGCTGGAATAAGGGCATTTGTAATTTTAGAATTTACTAATGTCATAGTATCTGATGAATGAGCGATAGTGTCAACTAAAATCATAGGATTACTTAATGCTGGTAAAATATGGTCGCCACTAATCGAAGTAAAAGTTTCTCCTTTCAGATTCTCTTTCCATGCTTTTGTGGATATAGCATTGTTAAAAGAATCGACTAACACAGGTGTTGCTGTATTTGCATGATAACCCTTACCTTTAGTTCTAATTTGAAGTATAGTTTTAGGTAAATATCCACAATCTACTTGTCTATTTTTATCTAAATCAGCATCACTAATTGGTTTATTTAAAACGTTACTTGCTGTAAAAGTGTGCTTTCCTGTGCTACTAACTTGCTTCAATGTTGTATATTCTCCATACTCTAAATGAGCCGCTTGTATTCCAAAGTCTGTATGCATTGTTGCACTAAACATTTTAGATAAAGGAGTTGAACCACGTTGTGGATTGAATGCTCGCACAATAATAGCATCTTCTGTAACTCCCCAATCTCCTAATGTACGCCCATCACAAGCATAGAGATGACGACAATCTACAGTAGTACCTTCTTCGATGTTAGGGTTAGGATGATTGATTGCTTCCATAGTAGCATACGCTAATACTTCATCTGTTAGTAGTGTAGTCCAATTTATTCTCGATGACATCAATACTCTAAATATATTGTTTGATGCATGAGGTTGTACTTTACCTGCGTCTGTAAAAGTACCAGAACTTATGTGATGTGATGATGTAAATCCATCGCCTCGTATTCCAAAAAATACATGCGCCCCAGTTAAATCGTTTACAGTTCTCGATTCATAAGACAATACATTTCCAATGAAACCCTTCGCTGATGTACCAGTAAAAGTATCATGTAAATGGATAACACCGTTTGTTTTTGGATAGCCAAGATAACCAAGTAAATCAGGATGGTTTGCTAATGGACCACCAGTTGCACCTGTGTCAAACGGTGCTTGTAGAACTACGGTTAGTGTGTTTGCACTTCCATCCCAAGTAACAATTGAATCAACACCTGCTTCGGGTGCATAAACACCTCTCCATTCATTCCCTCGCCATTTTGAGAATTGTAAAGTGGTATTATCTATACGTCCACTCGGTTCTCCATATCCAAGCATATGTCCTCCAATGGTAAATCCACCCATTGAAACGTCGTCATCATTAATGTAGACTACAATTTCATCGTCTAAAGTAGATGGTAAAACAGTATTTTGATTGCTAAAGTTTTCTCCAAATTTACGGTAAATGTATCTAACACCGTAATTATTACCTAAATGGTCAGTAAATCTAAATCCGTATAAGTTTGATTCACCTACTTTGTCCTCACGTAGTTTCTGTGGATTAGCGTTTCCTGTGTATGCTGTAATATCAGTTGGGGCAGTTCCACCGGGAATTTTTGCTTCCCCATACTTAAAATCAAATCTTCTATCTCCTCTTACTCCCAATCCGTATTCACCTGCATCGGGGGCAAAGCCGGGTATACCCGATGCAACTAAACCACCAAAGTTAATTCGTCCTACTGCTGTTTTACCTGCTCGTAGACCTTCAACATATGATGTAGATACACCTTGAATTTCAAAGGATTCATCACTTACTGTATTATGATTTAACGCACCTATATGTCCTGAAATATTTCGTACAGTCCTGCTATCACTATCTGAATCACGTCTTGCTACGTCGTGATTGTTAGTGAATGGTTCCGCTGGTTCTTCTTGTAGTGTGTACTCACGAAGCGATGTAATAGGTGCAAATGGCCTTCCATGCTTGTTAAGAGGCATAGGTGCAGGGTGCATATTTTCACCGCTTGTTTCATCAGGTTGACACCAGAAATTTCTAAATCTTCCACCATGTCCAATCAAAAATAATGGCTTGTATGATGCTTGTCCTTTACTGTTGTCGAGCCACACACAGAAATTTCGACCTGATGCACCGGGAATAGTAGAATGTATAATAATGGAATAACCTTCATTCCCGTTAATATCTTCAACCACACGACCAAGATGCGCTCGTACATATCCCATATGTGTTCCTTTATCGTTTGAATTGAATGATTCATCGGTAAACCACCACGGTGCAGGGTCGTGAGTAGAACCTGTAATCGCTACATCACCTACACCTTGTTGTATAGTATGTACTTGAGTTCGACCATGTTTAGCCCCCGCTTGATTAATCATACGAACCAGTTCACGAGTAGCCGCTTCAATATCTGTAACGCCTTCTTTTACACCTATTTCTCCGCAATCCAATACTAACCTTCTTACAAAGTCCATTTGTGACCAATGCGGTAAATGCTTCAAACGTGATTCATCATGATTTGTTAAATCTAATTCTAAGTTTCTATTTCCTTTAAGACATAAAAATGCTGAAATGCATCGTGTTCCATCAGGAGTATCGAATAGTGTACTTGCATCTCTAAATGTATGTGTTTTAAGAACAGGGTCTTGTGTTTCTCTATGTGTTCTAAGTGACCTTACAAATTCACTTCCACTCATTGAACGAGAAATTGAATGTACCTCATTAGCCCAATACAAAGAGGCTACTGCGGGTTCAACACGAGGTAAAGCATTATCACTTACGGTGAAAGTATCTGCTGTATAACCATTCATGTACCCGCTATGTACAAAGTGTCCATGTCCTTTTCCTTTTAGGAATGCATTTTTTCCAGCCGCCGCAAGTGTCCCACCTGATGTATCTGTAAAATCTTCAATACTGAATAATCCTTGATTTTGATTAGCGATATTATGAGCATAAGCCGATTCTATAAATTTAGATTGTTGAGTCGAACGAAGGAATTTATTCTCACTCGGATAGCCATTTGCTACATCTATTTGTGTCGTAAAGTAATGTGGTGCGCCACCGTTATGTGAAACTAAAAATTTATCTAATTTATTTACACCTCCAAGATGTACTATGTTACGATTAAATCCTATATTGGGTGTTGCCGCACTCGATTGTACTTGCATATGTAAATCATGGAAAGCGATAAATTCTCTATCATGTCCTACATCATACAACAATACACGAGCATGACCTTTGGATGCCAAATAGGGGTCCACATAGGCTACAGACGGTGCTTGTGATGCGTTAAGCCCCATTGCCTCATAATTCATTTCTACGGTTTTATTGATGTGTTGAACTAAATTTTGCGCTGTTTCAACACATGTATTACCAATCAAGAAATTTTCAAGAGGAATAGAATCACGAGGTCGTGTTGCTAAAGTGCCTTCTCCACCGTTAAATCCTTTCCAAACTAATCCTTCGTTTAGTACACCTCTACTCTTACAAAACAGACCTTCTA
>TARA_R110002073_G_scaffold92997_3_pt1 | contig 15732 bp, 14 predicted proteins | sample TARA_R110002073 | Tara Oceans TARA_R110002073 (sample SAMEA4397174) | marine metagenome | biome: Polar Biome; feature: [DCM] deep chlorophyll maximum layer (ENVO:01000326); material: water (ENVO:00002006), including particulate matter (ENVO:01000060) such as... | depth 40 m
ACCTACCTACGGTCGCGTGTCGCGCCTGGGCATGGTGGCGTTCGCCTCCAGCCTGGACCAGGCAGGGCCGATGGCACACACCGCCGAGGACTGCGCCCTGCTGCTCAATGCCATGGCCGGGCACGACCCGCTGGATTCGACGTCATCGAACACGGAGACCGAGGACTACTGCCAGCGACTGGATAACAGCCTGGACGGGCTGCGCATCGGCCTGCCCGATGAATACTTTGGCGACGGCCTGGACAGCGCCACCGGCGAATGCATTCGCAGTGCCTTGCGGGAACTCGAGGCGCAGGGTGCCACGCTGGTCAACATCTCGCTGCCACACGCCGCGCTGACTGTGCCCACCTATTACATCATCGCGCCAGCGGAGGCCTCCACCAACCTGTCGCGGTTTGACGGTGTGCGCTACGGGTATCGCTGCGCCGACCCGGTCGATTTGCACGATCTCTACACCCGAACCCGGCAAGAGGGCTTTGGCGACGAAGTCAAACGGCGCATTCTCGTCGGCACCTACGCGCTGTCCGCCGGCTACTACGACGCGTACTACAAGAAAGCCCAACAGGTTCGCCGTCTCATAAAGCAGGATTTCATGGACTGTTTTGAGCAGGTCGACGTCATCGCGGGCCCGACCACCCCCGGCCCTGCTTTCGCACTGGGCGCCAAGTCCAACGATCCGATCGCCATGTACCTGGAGGATGTGTATACCCTCGCGGTCAACCTCGCCGGATTGCCGGGTATGTCCGTACCAGCCGGTTTTGTCGACAACAAGCCCGTCGGGCTTCAGTTGATCGGCCGGCATTTCGACGAAGCGCGCCTGCTGAACGTTGCACACCGCTTCCAGCAGGCGACCGACTGGCACCTGCGCAGACCTGAATCCGCTACGGGAGGGCCCGCCTGATGCCATGGGAACCTGTGATCGGCCTCGAAGTCCACCTGCAACTGGCTACCCGGTCGAAGATTTTTTCCGGCTCGCCCACCACCTTTGGCGCCGAGCCCAACACGCAGGCCAGTGCGGTCGACCTGGCCATGCCGGGCATGCTGCCCGTGCTGAATGAGCGGGCTGTGTGTTACGCCGTTCGATTCGGCCTCGGCATCGGTGCCGAGATTGGCCGGCGCTCGGTGTTCGACCGTAAAAACTACTTCTACCCCGACCTGCCCAAGGGCTACCAGATCAGCCAGTTCGAGGCGCCGATCGTCGGCAGGGGCAGTTTCGAGATACTGATGGAAGACGGCAGCAGCCGCCGTATCGGCATCACGCGGGCGCACCTGGAGGAGGATGCCGGCAAATCCCTGCACGAGGATTTCCACGGCCAGACCGGCATCGACCTGAACCGCGCCGGCACACCACTGCTGGAAATTGTCTCGGAGCCCGAGATTCGCAGTGCCGCCGAGGCCGTGGCCTACCTCAAGGCCCTGCACAGCCTGGTGACGTATCTGGGGATTTCCGACGGCAACATGTCTGAGGGCTCCATGCGCTGCGACGTGAATATCTCGCTGCGCCCTGTCGGCTCCGACACCCTCGGCACCCGCGCCGAGATCAAGAACGTCAATTCTTTCCGCTTCGTGGAGAAGGCGATCCGGCACGAGATCGAACGCCAGGCCGACATACTCGACGACGGCGGCCAGGTGGTACAGGAAACGCGGCTGTACGATGCGGAACGGGATGAGACCCGCTCCATGCGGAGCAAGGAAGTCGCCAATGACTACCGCTATTTCCCCGAGCCGGATCTGCTGCCGGTGGTGATCGACGAAGCCTATATCGAGGAAATCCGCAACGCCCTGCCCGAACTGCCCGCCGATAAGCGCCTGCGCTTTACCGAGCAGTACGGCCTGAGCCAGTACGATGCCAATGTGCTGGCTGACAGTCGCGCACTGGCGGATTATTTTGAGCAGGTGGTCGCGGATTGCGGCGACGCCAAGATCGCGGCCAACTGGGTACAGGTGGAGCTGCTGGGCCAGCTCAACAGGGATGAGCGCAGCATCGAAAGCTGTCCGGTTTCCGCCGCCGATCTCGGCGCGTTGATCTCCCGTATTCTCGACCAGAGCATATCCGGCAAGATCGCCAAGCAGGTATTTGAAGCGATGTGGCAAGGCGAGGGCAGTGCCGATGACATTATCGCGGCAAAAGGTCTGAAACAGGTCAGCGACAGCGGCGCGCTTGAGGCCATCGTCGACGAGGTGATAGGCGCCAATGCGGCGCAGGTGCAGCAGTACCTCGACGCGGATGAGGCGAAGCGTAAAAAACTGCTGGGCTTCTTTGTCGGCCAGGTCATGAAACTGTCCAAAGGCCAGGCAAACCCGCAAATGGTCAATGAGTTGCTGGCGAAGAAGCTGGTATAGGAGAAACGAGCAGCATGCGTAAAGACAAAGAAAAGGTCGTCGATGAAGTCTGGACCGAGGACCACATCAAGAGCTATCTCAATGTGCGATCGCACGATGGCACAGCGGAGGACTTTCACATGCTGATGAAAGCGTACCAGAGCATGAAAGCCGAGGATTTTGCGCTGTTTGTCAGCTTTTTCTGCGAGGAAGGCCGCGATCTCAATGCCAGCGGCAAGGATGGGCGCACTGCGCTGGATGTGATATCCACGCATCGGCACGGGGCAGAGTACGGAGACATTCTGCGCGCCTCCGGGGCTAAGTAGCCGGCCTACGCCGGGTCGAAAGGTACCCGCCCTTTCGCAAACTTCTCGCGATTCTCGCGCTTTTTTTCCTCGCTCTTGCGCAGCAACACATAGGCCGCGCCGGTACCGCCATCGCGTGGCTGGGCGCTGTGGAACGCGAGCACGGTTTCCAGCTCGCGCAACCACTGGTCGACACAGCCTTTGAGGATTGAACTGCGCGCCTGCTCTGCCTTGCTTTCGCCCTTGCCGTGAATGATCAACACGCTACGCAAACCCAGTTGATAAGACTCCCCGATAAACTCGAAAATCTCCCGGCGGGCAGTGTCGGCCGTCATACGGTGCAGGTCGAGTCGCGACTGCGCCTCGTAGCGACCCTGTTTGAGTTTGCGAAAGACCCCGTTCTGCACGCCGGGCCGCTGGAAGGAGAGCACGTACCACGCATCGAGAGGCAAAATACCCGTTTCGGTCAGTGTATTGCGGTCGCGCTCCGGCGCCATCGCGGCCGCCCGCCGGCGATGTTCGATCGAAGGGTCCGACGCGGACGGTCGGCTGCGCCTGAGATCGACGCGCGGCTCAGTGTTGCGGCGCACCACATCAGACATCGCTTCTGAAAAAACCTCGTCGCCATCACTGCTCATGATTACCCACCTCGTCTGCAGTCCGGTATTATAGCGCCATGCAAGGCAATTACGGCAGACCTATGAACAATTCCAGACAAGCAGCGGCGGTATGCCCCCTGTGCGGTGGCGACAATCAGTGTTCGATAGCTGCGGGAGAATCCGGGGAGAACTGCTGGTGCCAGACGGCGACTATCAGCGCCGAGGCCAGGGCGAAAGCGGCAGACTCATCCGACAAACAGTGTATCTGCCGCGCCTGCGGCCAACCTACCGGAGAGCTTAAAGATGCGGGGTAATGTTGCACGGGGGGCAGGCTACCTGACGCGCGGTGCCAAACTGCTGAATCACCCTTCGCTGCGGGTTTTTGTCATCGTCCCGCTGGTCATCAATATCCTCATTTTCGGTTCGCTGATTGCTCTCGGTTTCAGTTATATCAGCGACCTGATGGACTCCATGCTCGCCAGTATTCCCGGCTGGATGAGCTTTATCACCTGGATACTGTGGCCACTGATTATCGTCACGGTCAGCCTGATCGCCGGCTACTTCTTCACCTCGGTGGCACTGATTATTGCCTCGCCGTTCAACGCCCTGCTGGCAGAGAAGGCGGAGGAACTGATTACCGGCCAGCCGGTCAATTCGCTGGAAGGATTCGGTGCCGCGCTGGCCTCAATACCGAAAAGCGTGGTGCGCGAACTGTTGAAGCTGCTGTACTACATCCCGATGGCACTGCTGGCGCTGGTGCTGTCGTTTATCCCGGGTGTCGGCGCCATCGCCTGGCTGCTGCTGGGCGCGTGGATGATGAGCATACAGTTCGTGGACTACCCGATGGACAACCACCAGTTGAGCTTCGCCGAGGTCAAGCGCGCGGTCCGCTCACGGCGCCTGAGCAGCCTCGGTTTCGGGGGGCTGGTGGCTGTCTGCACCGGCATCCCGCTGGTCAACTTTTTTGTGGTGCCCGCCGCCGTGGTAGGTGCAACGCTGTTGTGGTGCGAGGAACTAAACCAGTAGTTCCTCGGGGGGGTGGGTGCACTCCAGCCTGGTGCCCAGCAGGGCCTCCAGGTCCGGCAGCAGGAACGCATCGTCCTCGCTGGCGAAGCTGATGGAAATTCCGGTGGCACCGGCGCGACCGGTACGACCGATTCGGTGCACATAATCCTCGGGGTCTTCCGGCAGGTTGTAGTTCACCACATGGCTGACACCGTCGACATGAATCCCGCGGCCGGCCACATCGGTGGCGACCAACACCTTGATTTCACCCTGTTTGAATTGCTCCAGCGTTCGCGTGCGTTTAGCCTGTGGAATCTCGCCGGACAGGATGCCCGCGGGCACACCGGATTTACGCAGGCGCTCGTGCAGGCGCCGCACCTGGTCGCGCCGGTTGGCAAATACAATCACACTGCTGCAGTCTTCAGTGCGCAGCAGGTTAGTGAGTAGCTTGTAGCGCTGCTGGCTGCTGACCAGATAGATCTTCTGGTCCACCGAACTGGTGGCGACGCTGTCTGGCTCGATCTCAACGGTAATCGGCTGGTACGTCCACTGTTGGGACAGATTGATAATGTCCTGGGTAAACGTTGCCGAAAACAACAGCGTCTGCCGATTCTCCTTTGGCGGCGTTGCGCGCACGATACGTTTGACCTGGGGAATAAAGCCCATATCCAGCATGCGGTCGGCCTCATCGAGCACCAGAATTTCCACATGATCCAGATAGAGGTCGCGCCGCCCCATAAAGTCCAGCAGGCGGCCAGGTGTGGCGACAACCAGATCCACCACGGTGCTGGCCAGCCGATTCAATTGTTTCTGGTAATCCATGCCTCCGATCAGGGTCGCAACCTGCAGCCCGGTATGCTGCGCCAGTTCCTCCGCGTCAGCCGCAATCTGCATCACCAGTTCGCGCGTGGGCGCAATGACCAGCGCCCGGGGTTCGCCCACGAAGCGCTCACCCTCGGGGGGGTTGCACAGCTGGTCGTTGAAAATAGTGATCAGGAAGGCCGCGGTTTTGCCGGTACCCGTCTGGGCCTTGCCGATGGCATCATTGCCCTGCAGCGTATGCGGCAGAATGGACGCCTGGATCGGTGAGCAATAATGAAAACCCAGGTCTGCAACCCCGTGCATCAACTCGTCGCGCAAACCGAGATCGTGGAAGCGGGTTTTACCTTCCTGCGGCTCCACGATGAAGTCGTCCAGCGACCACGAGGATGCTGCGCTGGCAGGCTGGCGCGGCGAACGGCGTCGCTTGCCACCCTTTCGCGCTGATTGCGGAGCCGCAGTTTCGCGTGGTTTATCCCCGCTCGACCCCACTGCGACGGCCGCTTTTTGCGGCGCCTCGGGGCTGGCTGCCTGCTGGTGACCGGACGAGGTGACACCGGCATTGCGGGCGACTTTACGCTTGCCCGATATACGATTGACTAGACTTTTTATCAACTCTGGTTACCCTGTGCACGCTGAAAAAACGCGCTAGTCTAACACTTCCCCGACAGAAAAGGTGCGTCCTGTTGACAACCCGACCTGAACCCGGGTGGTCACACTTTGGCGGGCCAAATCCGCGTCAGATAGTAATCCACGCTGGTGTAACGGCCGCCGCCTGTAAACAGCAGCGTAAACAGCATCACCAGATAGGTGACACCCAACTCGATACCATTATTGAGTACCACAAAGCGGCCCTTTTCGGTGAGCCAGCTGTAGTTGCCGTGCTCACGCAGGATTTCCCCCGCCGCATTCAGTCGCACTGCCACATCCTCCGCCCTGGAATCGGCGATCACCGCCCAACCGTAATCCCAGTGCACCGCAAAAATCGCAACCAGCATGGTGATGATCAGGGGGATTGAAATCCACCGCGTGGCCAACCCCAGCAACAACAGCAGCGCACCGATCGCCTCGGTATAGGCCGCGAGATAGGCCATCACCGTTGGAAACGGCAGGCCCAACCCCCAGTCGGGGTTGCCAAACCAGTCGATGGTGCTGTCCATACTGGCAATTTTTCGCGTGCCGGCCATCCAGAATACCGGCACCAGGTAAAGCCGCAACGCCAGCGGTGCCAGCCCATCCAGATACTTCAGGCGTGAAAAAATGGCGTTGTGTACGGTGTAGTACCACTGAGCGACTGTATCCATTGGAAAACTCTCATCAGGGTTGTTGAGTGTGACAACACGGACGTCTGGAAAGTTCAGCCCCGCAAATGTGCACAGGCCGGGCAGTCTTCCCGCACCGGGAGCTGCAGCTGGCGAAAATCCATACTGCGCAAATCGATTGCCAGCAACTGGCCGCGCAACGGGTCACCAAAGCCTGACAGTATCTTCAGCGCCTCCATCGCCTGCAAGGACCCCAGCACGCCCACCAGAGGCGCCAGCACACCGCTTTCACTGCAGCTCAGCGCAGTGTCGGCGCTGCCCTCGGAATAAAGGCAGGCATAACACGGCCCGCCACGGGCGGGGTCAAATACAGCCAACTGTCCCTCACTGCGCACCGCGGCGGCGGACACCAGCGGCACGCCGGCGGCGATGCAGGCGCGATTCAGCGCGAACCGCACCGGGTAGTTGTCCGTAGCATCGAGCACCAGGTCGACGCCCGCAAGCACTGCCGCCATTTCGGGCTCCCGCAGTTGCTGCTCGATAACCTGCAGCTTGACCTCGGGGTTCAGGGCGGTAATTGCGGCGGCGGCGGAGCGCGCTTTGTTAGTGCCGATATCGGCTTCGGTATGCGCAATCTGGCGCTGCAGATTGCTCAGTTCCACCGCGTCGCCGTCGATCAGCACCAGTGCGCCGACGCCGGCCGCAGCCAGGTAGAGCGCCGCTGGACAGCCGAGGCCGCCAAGCCCTACCACCAGCACCCTTGCCCGCTGCAAACGCTCCTGCCCGGCGATATCAAAATCGTGCAGCAGCAGCTGCCGGTTGTAGCGCAGCAACTGTGCGTCAGTCAGCATGCCAGCAGCCCCCGCTAATCCGCTCCAGGCCGGCCGCATCGCAACGCGTATCCACACCAGAGAATCCGGCACCGCACAACATCGAGCGCACCGCCTGCGCCTGGTCAAACCCGTGTTCGAGCAACAGCCAGCCGCCTTCGCGCAACTGTGCAGGCGCGCCGGTTATCAAATGCCGGAGGTCTGCCAGCCCGCGCTGCGCGGACACCAGCGCCGCACGCGGCTCAAACCGCACATCGTCGCGCGTCAAATGCGGGTCGCCACTATCGATATACGGCGGATTGGCCAGCAGCGCGTCGAAGCGGTCATGCCGCACCGACTGGTACCAGTCCGATTGCACTATCGAAACACGCTGCAGACCATGGCGAGCGGCATTGGCGCGGACAACCTCCAGCGCGTCGGCACTGCTGTCGATCGCCGTCACCTGCCACAGTGGTCGCTCGGCGGCCACCGCGAGCGCGATGGCGCCCGAGCCGGTGCCGAGGTCCAGCACCCTGGCGTCATCGGGCAGTGCCAGTTCCAACACCCATGCCACCAGCGTTTCGGTTTCCGGGCGGGGTATCAGCGTCGCCTCGTTGACAGTGAGGGTCAGCGACCAGAACTCGCGCTCACCGATCAGGTAAGCCACCGGTCGCCCGCGGCGACGCTCTGCCAACAGCTGCGTGAAGCGCCGCTCGCAGTCTGCCGCTACCGTTTTTTCGGGCCAGGTGTACAACCAGGCGCGGGACTTGCCCAGGCAGTGACACAACAGTATTTCGGTATCCCGACGCGCGCTGTCGGAGGGCAAATCAGCACCCGAGCGCAGCAGTTCCTGCACCGTGGACATCAGCTGTCGGACAACGCCGCCAACTGATCCGCCTGGAACTCCTGTCGCAGCGGGCCGACAATGGCGTCCAGATCCCCTGCCATCACCTCATCCAGCTTGTACAGCGTGAGATTGATGCGATGGTCGGTCACCCGGCCCTGCGGAAAGTTATAGGTGCGGATTCTGTCCGAGCGATCCCCGGTGCCGACCAGGTTCCTGCGCGTCTCCGCGGTTTCACTGGCCTGCTTGTCCTGAGCGGCGGTCAGCAGTTTGGCCTGCAGTAACGACATCGCGCGGGCCCGGTTCTTGTGTTGGGAGCGCTCGTCCTGGCACTCCACCACCACGCCGCTGGGAATGTGCGTGAGACGCACGGCGGAGTCCGTCTTGTTGACATGCTGTCCACCCGCACCCGAGGAGCGGAAGGTGTCGATACGCAGATCGGCCTTGTTGATCTCGATCGCGTCGACGTCCTCGGGCTCAGGCATCACCGCCACGGTACAGGCCGAGGTGTGGATACGCCCCTGGGATTCTGTGTCGGGGACCCGCTGCACGCGGTGCGCGCCCGATTCGAACTTCAGCTGTGCGTATACGTCGCGGCCTTCAACGCGCGTAATGATCTCCTTGTAGCCGCCGTGGTCGCCCGGGCGTTCTGACAACACCTCGACTTTCCAGCCCTGGCTCTCCGCGTAGCGGGAATACATGCGAAACAGGTCGCCGGAAAAAATGGCGGCCTCATCACCCCCGGTCCCGGCACGGATCTCCAGAAAGACATTGTGAGAATCGCGCGGATCGCGGGGCAACATCAACATCTGCAGCTGCGCCTCCAACTCGGCAAGACGCTCACCACCGCTGTCGAGCTCTTCGCGGGCCATCTCCCTGACCTCCGGGTCGGCGTCATCCATCATCACCCGCGCCTCATCCATATCAGCCTGCACCTGCCGGTACTGGGCATGACAGGCGACAACCGGCTCCAGTTCCGAGTACTCCCGCGACAGCTCGCGGAATTTATTCTGATCCGCAATCGTCTGGCTATCACTGAGCAGCGCGGACACTTCCTCGTGCCGATCGCTGAGCATTTCCAGTTTGGTGTGCAGGGAAGCTTTCATTGTAGTGTGCGTCGCGTGGTCTCCACCGATAGCGGCGGCAGCTCGAGTTCTGGCTGTGCGGGCTCTTCCGCTGCCGGTAACTGCGGCGTTTGACCCTCCAGCCCCAGTAGTTTACGGCCCATGTTGATCAGGTCCTGGCGGCCGTCAACACTGGCCTGTTTCAGGCCTGTTGTCGGCGCGTGGATCAGCTTGTTGGTAATAGCGCGGGACAGCTGGTTCAGTATCTGCCGGGGATCTTCCCCCCGGGCCAACGCACGCTGGGCACGCTGCAGTTCCTGTTCGCGCAGTTTTTCGGCCATGGTTCGATACTCTTTTACCGTATCGATAGCCGCGAGACTGCGCATCTCCTCGGTGTACAGTCGCACACCCTCATCGATGATGACGTCGGCCTTGCGCGCCTCTGTGCTGCGACTGCGTAAATTCTGGTCCACGATCTCGCGCAGATCATCGACTGTGTACAGATAGACGTCGCTCAATTCACCGACCTGCGACTCGATATCCCGGGGCACGGCGATATCAATCATCAGGAAAGGCCGGTGCTTGCGTGCTTTCAGCGCCTGCTCCACAGCACCTTTGCCCAGAATCGGCAACTGGCTCGCGGTGGACGTAATGACGATATCCGCGTCCAGCAACTGTGCCGGTATCTCGGCCAGCAACACGGCTTCCGCACCGAACTTCTGCGCCAGTTCCCGCGCCCTACCGAGGGTGCGATTGGCGATCACCACCTGGCTGACACCCGCGCCGACGAGATGTCGCGCCACCAGTTCAACAGTCTCCCCGGCACCTACCAGCAAGGCATTGCAGCGGGTCAGGTCAGAAAAAATATGTCCTGCCAGATCGACCGCAGCATAGGCGACGGACACCGGGTTTTCACCGATGGCGGTATCGGTGCGAACACGTTTGGCGATGGAGAACACCCGTGGAAACAGGCGCGCAAATTCACTGCCCACCGTACCCGCCTCATGTGCCACGGCATAGGCAGATTTCAGCTGCCCGAAGATTTGTGGCTCACCCAGCACCATGGAGTCCAGGCCGCTTGCGACCTGCACCAGGTGGCGCATGGCCTGCCCACCCTCATACAGGTACGAGTACTGGTGCAACTCCTGCGCCGACAGGTGATGGTAATTGGCCACCCAGTCGATCAGCATCTGCGCCTTATCGCCCTGCTCGGCATCCTCGGGAACAATGGCATACAGCTCGGTGCGGTTGCAGGTCGAGAGAATCACCACCTCTTCAATGTTTGCCATATCACAGGCGTCAACCAGCGCTTCCGCGACCTGCTCGGGCGCAAAAGCGACCCGCTCGCGCACTTCCACGGCGGCCGAATTATGGCTGATTCCCAACGCGATCAAATTCATGGCTACTGCAACTGGCTCCACAGCGTTCTGTTTCGGGGTTCACCTGCCGCGGATACGGCGTCCTGAAATCGGGCGCACCTTAGCACAGTTCGCAAAAAACTCTCCGATTTTAACAAGTTAGCTCGCAAATGACAGCGCCCTTGCGCGCGCACGTGAAACACGTGAAAGATGACAGGGCTTTGGCAGGCGGCGCATTGTGGGTTTCAGACCCAGTCTGTGTCATCATACCGCCTGTCTCATCGCCGGATTACCTCGCACCCAGCAACCATGTCGCGCTTTCTTGCCTACGCTCTCAGTTCCACGCTGCTCATCGGCTGCGCCACCCAGACGCCCAGCGACGACAACACTGTCGCCGAGGACGCCATGGAACCGACGCAAGCCGCAGTTACCGTGCCGGAAAAACCATTCCCGGCCGACAGCCTCTACGACCTGCTGGTCGCCGAATTCGCACTGCGACGCCAGGCGTACGATGTCACACTGGAAAAGTACACCAAGCAGGCGCCGTTGCTGCGCGACCCCGGCGTCAGTGCCCACACCACACACCTGGCGCAGTTCCTGCAGCATCAGGATGCGGCACTGGAGTCGGCCCAACTGTGGGTGGAACTGCAACCCGATAACGCCGAGGCCAACAATACCGTGGCGAGCCTGCTCGCGCAGCAGGGTCAAACGCTGGCAGCGCTCCCCTATTTGGCAGTTGTGGAAGAGCAGACCGGGAAAGCCAACTTCCCCATGCTGCTGAACGGTTTCTCGCAATTGAGCGAGGAGCAGCGCGCAGCGCTGATGCAGGGTCTCGATGCGCTGGCGCTTGAATACCCGCAAAATACCCGATTACTGCTAACCCAGGCACTCATTCACGCGGAGTACCGCCAGTTCGACCGGGCACTGGCTGAACTCGATACACTGCTGGAGCTGGAACCGGACCAGCCGCAGGCTGTGCTGCTGGAAGCCAAAATTCTGGCAGAGCAAAACGACGACGAGCCCTACGCGCGATTGCAGAAAATGCTCAAGGACAAGCCCGACGCCCAAAAGCTGCGCCTGCAGTATGCCCGTATGTTGGCGACTACGGATTTGACGGCGGCGCGGGAACAGTTTGAGATTCTCTCGGCACAGTCGCCGCAGGATAGTGACCTGCTGTTCGCACTGGCGCTGATCAACCGCGAAATGGGTGATCGTGAGGCCGCCTATGAGTATCTGCAGCAGACGATTGCACTGGGTCAGCGCACAGACGAGGCCTACTATCACCTCGGGCGCATGAGGGAACAGGACAACGACACCGAAGCGGCACTCGCCAGTTACATGGAGGTCGGGGTTGGCCCCGAATACCTCCCGGCGAGCACCCGGATCGGTGTACTGCTGGTCGAGCAGGGACAACTGGATCGCAGCAGCGCGTGGTTCCAGCAGCAGCGCGAAAAAATTCCCCAGTTGAGCGAGCAGCTGTACGGACTGGAGGCCGACATACTCAGCCGCGCCAATGCCACCCAGGAGGCGCTGCAGTTGCTCAACCAGTCGCTGCAGGAATTTCCCGGCAGCACCTCGCTGCGCTACTCGCGCGCAATGCTCAGAGAGCAGCTGGATGACCTGGAATCCATGGAGAAGGACTTGCGCACACTGATCGCGGCAGACCCGGACAATGCCACTGCGCTCAATGCCCTGGGCTACACACTGGCGGATCGCACCACGCGCTATTCGGAGGCACAGGCACTGGTCGCGCGCGCACTGGAACTGGAACCCAATGAGCCCGCCATTCTGGACAGCATGGGTTGGGTGCTGTATCGCCAGGGGAAGTATGACGAATCGATTGTGTACCTCAGCCGCGCCTACGCGGACTTTCCCGACCCGGAAGTTGCCGCCCACCTCGGCGAAGTGCTGTGGGCCAACGGTAATAAGGATGAAGCCATTGCCATCTGGCAAGCGGCACTGCAACAGGACCCGGAACACCCCGTTTTGCTGAAAACACTGCGCAGACTGGGTGTCGAACTGCCGCCGCAATCCCCAGTAGACGTTGCGCCCGCACCGAAACAGCCCTGACATGACCGCTAATGCCAGACGACTTATACCGTGGCTGCTGCTGGCGCTTGTTGCCGGCTGCACCGGCTTGGCCGAACGCGAGCCCGCCTCCCCGGGTTGGCAGGTGCACCGCGAACAGGTGGCCGCGCTGCAGACATGGACAGCCAACGGCAAACTGGCAGTGCGTACCGCCGACACCTCGGAATCGGCCAGCGTGATATGGCAACAGGACAACCGACTCACTCACCTGCAATTGAGCGGCCCGCTGGGTATGGGTGCCACCACCATTGACAGCGACGGGCAGCGGCTGGATATTCGCCGTGGCGACGACCACACGACACTGGATATCTCCACACCGGATGCCATTCTCCTGAACACCGGTTGGGATTTGCCACTGCGTGCGCTCACCTACTGGATCAGGGGCCTGCCGGCACCCGACGTCAAAATACAGCGCATACAACTGAATGAGACTACGGCACTGCTGCAAAGCCTGCAGCAGGATGACTGGGAAGTCAGCTTCGACAAATACGGCCAGTTCCAGGAGTACATCCTGCCGACACGCCTGCAGATCAACCGGGGTACGACACGGGTCAAGCTCGTTATCTCCCGCTGGCAGACAGCCATCAACTGATGACGACCACACTCTCGCTCCAGTCTCCGGCCAAGCTGAACCTGTTTCTGCACATCACCGGCCGCCGCGAGAACGGCTACCACGAGCTGCAGACAGTGTTCCAGTTGCTGGATTGGGGTGACCAGCTCTCGTTCACGGCCAATCACAGCGGCACAATTACGCTGGAGAGCGACGCGAGCGACATACCGCTGGCGGAAAACCTCGTCGTCCGCGCAGCACGCTTGCTGCAGCAGGGCTCACTGGGTGCCCATATAACGCTGCGCAAACATATCCCGACCGGCGCCGGGCTCGGCGGCGGCAGCTCCAATGCGGCGACCACCCTGCTGGCGCTCAATCATCTCTGGGGGCTCGGTCTGCCGCGCTCAAACCTGCAGGCATTGGGTGCCACACTGGGCGCGGATGTACCCGTTTTTGTCGGCGCCCATACCGCCTGGGCGGAGGGAACCGGGGAGATTCTCACCGCAATTGAGCTGCCGCAGCGCTGGTATCTTATTGTCGTTCCCGACTGCCACATCTCCACCGCGGAAATATTTTCCCATCCGCAATTGACACGCAACAGCATCCCCATCAAAATGGCGGCCTTTTTTGGGGGTGACTCCCGAAACGATTGCCAGCAACTGGTCAGGCAGATTTATCCTGAGGTTGATAAGGCTTTGAAAGTTTTGGGGAATTTCGGCGATCCCAGATTGACTGGCACAGGGGCCTGTGCCTTCCTGGGCTTTGACAGTGAAGCGCAGGCCAGAGCGGTCCGGGAGCAGTTACAGGGTGAGTGGACAACCGTCCTCGCACAAGGTGTAAACACATCGCCTGGGTTACTGGAATTAGTCTGATCCAACAAGTTTATTGGGGTGTCGCCAAGCGGCAAGGCACCAGGTTTTGATCCTGGCATTCGGAGGTTCGAATCCTCCCACCCCAGCCATACCCGCAGCGCCATAGACCAATGGGATATGGCGCTATTTTTTTGTTTACCGAAGTTTTTCGTAAGAAACCCGAAGGTAGAGCACAGTGTCCGGAAAAATGATGGTCTTTACGGGTAACGCCAACCCGGAACTGGCCCAAAAAGTCGCAAGCAGATTGTATTTGTCACTGGGAAAAGCCGATGTCGGCAAGTTCAGCGACGGTGAAATCTGTGTCGAGCTGAATGAGAATGTCCGCGGTAAGGATATTTTCGTGCTGCAATCCACCTGTGCACCGACCAACGATAACCTGATGGAACTGGTGGTGATGATCGATGCACTGCGCAGGGCATCTGCCTCGCGGATTACCGCGGTAGTGCCCTACTTCGGCTACGCCCGCCAGGACAGGCGCGTGCGCTCGGCGCGAGTCCCGATCACGGCCAAGGTGGTAGCGGACATGATGGTGGTAGTCGGTGTTGACCGCGTGTTAACCGTCGACCTGCATGCAGAACAGATTCAGGGGTTTTTCCAGTGCCCGGTGGACAACGTCTACGGCTCCCCTGTCCTTATCGACGATATTGAGGCCTGCAACTACGACAACGTGATTGTCGTGTCACCCGATATCGGCGGCGTCGTGCGGGCCCGCGCGATCGCCAAGCAGTTGAGCGAGGCCGACCTGGCCATTATTGACAAGCGGCGCCCGAAAGCCAACGAAGCCCAGGTGATGAACCTGATCGGTGAAGTTGAGGGCCGCACCTGCCTGTTGGTGGACGACCTTGTCGATACCGCTGGCACCCTGTGCAAAGCCGCGGATGCGCTGAAGGAACGCGGCGCAGCCAAAGTGGTGGCCTACTGTACCCACGCGGTACTGTCCGGCAACGCCCTGGAAAACCTTAGAAACTCCCAGCTCGATGAACTGGTGGTCACAGACACGATTCCCCTGAGTGCGGAGGCGAAAACGATCGGTAAAATTCGCCAACTCACGCTGGCCGACCTGCTCGCAGAATCCATGCGCCGGGTGGCCAATGAGGAATCAATAAGCGCGCTGTTTCAGTAGAGATAGCGCAAACACCAACGCATTGCCGCACTGGTCGCAGGTGCTGCAATGACTTATCAAAGGAGTCACGACGATGTCTGACCAATTTGAATTGATAGCAGAAGTACGAACCGACCTGGGGAAAGGTGCGAGCCGCCGCCTGCGTCGTTTCGAAGGCCGGGTTCCCGCCATTATCTACGGAGGTGACACCCCTCCGCAGTCACTGAGCCTGATCAGCAAGGATCTGGAGAAGTCACTGGAAAACGAAGCGTTCTACTCCCATGTCCTCGCGATAAAAATCGGCGATGTGACAGAGAAGGCGATTCTCAAGGATATGCAGCGTCACCCGGCCAAGAACCGTATCACGCATGTCGATTTTATGCGCGTTGATGACAATGTGGCGATCAAGGTGCACGTGCCTATTCACTTCCTCAACGAAGAGACCTGCTACGGTGTCAAAACCCAGGGCGGCATGATCCAGCACCAGGAAACCGATATCGAAGTTCAGTGTCTGCCCGGTGATATTCCGACATTCATTGAAGTCGATATGCTGAAGGTGGAGACCGGCCAGATCGTTCACCTCTCCGAGGTGAAACTGCCCGCTGGCGTAACGTCTGTCGCATTGGCGCTGGGTGAAGACCACGACCTCGCGATCGCGTCTGTCATTGCACCTAAAGGTGGTGACGACGAGGCCGACGAAGCCGAAGCTGATGTGGATACTGCCGCTGACGCC
>TARA_R110002073_G_scaffold76656_7_pt1 | contig 15720 bp, 16 predicted proteins | sample TARA_R110002073 | Tara Oceans TARA_R110002073 (sample SAMEA4397174) | marine metagenome | biome: Polar Biome; feature: [DCM] deep chlorophyll maximum layer (ENVO:01000326); material: water (ENVO:00002006), including particulate matter (ENVO:01000060) such as... | depth 40 m
TTTTGTCTGGTCCGTCATTGCAATGGTTTCCGCCTTTTTACGTGGCGGGCAACCTGATGCGCCTAAAGGGTGGGGCGGCGATGTCACGGCGATTGTGCTTGGGGCGCTGGTGTCTGCACTGCTTGTTCGCTTTCACCCGTTGCTGTTTGGCGTCGATATCATCGGCTGACGCATCCAATTGCTGCGCACCGCGCATCTAGGGTTTGAAAGCAGCCCTGGTCGTGCTGCTCGCAAGGAACCGAAGGAGAAAAACAATGGGTCCTGAAATTCTCGCACCCGCCACCGTATTCGGGTCAGTTGTCCTGATCGTGTGGATCATCGTCTCGAACCGGACTCGGCGAAACCGGGAAGTCCTGGAAACCGTCCGCTCAGCCATTCAGTCGGGGCAGACATTGACGCCTGAGAGCATTCGCGCCCTCGGTGTCGAGCGCAAGAAAAAGGGCGGCGATCTGCGCTGGGGCATTGTTCTGGTCTCGATTGCCCTGGCGTTTGTCACGCTCGGATGGGCCATCGGAGTGTCCGAAGGTGATGCCGAGGAGGCCTTCGTCATGATGACGGGCGTTGCGGCATTCCCCGGATTTGTTGGCGTGGCCCTGATCGTGATGGGCCTCACCATGCGCAACAAGAACGACGACAACGCCGAGTAGTCGGTCGGGGATCGGTTCCATGCAGGCGTCGGATGAAGAACTGGTGGCTTTGGTTGTTGCGACACGCGACAACGATGCCTTCGGCGAACTCGTCCGGCGCCATCAGGGACTGATCCGGGGCATGATGGCTCGTATGAGCCGCAATACGGCGCTGGCCGAGGATCTGGCCCAGGACGCCTTTATCCGCGCCTTCCAGAAGATCGGCAGCTTCACAGGAAAAGGCTCGTTCAAGTCCTGGCTTTGCTCCATCGCCTACAATGAATTCCTGATGGCCGCGCGCAAGCGACGCGCAACAGACAGGGCGATGGAAAGGTTCAAGGGCGACGCCGATGAGAGCGAGGCCCCGCGCGACATGGGGTCGGTCGTCGATCTGGACCGCGCACTGGCGACGCTGAAAGAGGATGAGCGCACGGCAATCGTATTGTGTTTTTCCTGCGGAATGTCGCATTCTGAAGCCGCAGAGGCGACCGGCATGCCGCTTGGGACGGTCAAATCCCATGTAAACAGGGGACGGGAGAAGCTGAAGGCCTATTTCGAATCCGCGGAGGCGGTAGTGTGATGACCATGAATGATGCTTTTGACGAACGACTTCGCGCAGCCTTCGCCGCCGCGCAGCCCGGTGAGGACCAGGCCGACGCCTTTGTCAAAAAGGTCAAGGCCCGCATGTCCCATCCGATGCGCCGCCGCGCCGTTATTCTGGGCGGGGCCGGATCGACGGGGTCTGCCATCGCCGGTACGCAGCTGGAAGGGCTGTTCAACGCCGTCCAAATGCCCACTGAAGGTTGGGTGGCGATGCTGACAACCTTTGCGTCCCCGGAAGTCATGGCCACCAGTGTCCTGGCGCTGATGATCGGCGGCTTTGCCTTTATCCTGCCCAAACGCATCTAGTGATCGCGCCAGCGCTTTCGCAATCGCAGCATTTGAATTAGGCTCCGCCGCTCCCCAGCCTCACCCGCAAGGAGCGGCGTTTTCATGTCTGCCCAAAGCAAGATCAAGCGCATTGGTGTTCCCGATATCCGCGCGCGCAAGGGCGGCGAGCCGCTGGTCTGCCTGACCGCATACGATGCCCCCATGGCGCGCCTGCTCGACCCCCATTGCGACGTTCTGCTCGTTGGCGATTCGCTGGGGATGGTCGTCCACGGCATGGACACGACTATCGGCGTCACGCTCGACATGATGATCCTGCACGGCCGCGCCGTCATGCGCGCAGCAAAGCAGGCATTGGTCGTCATAGATCTGCCGTTTGGGACCTATGAATCCTCACCGCAGCAAGCCTTTGAAAGTGCGTCGCGCGCGTTGATGGAAACCGGCGCGCAGGCGGTCAAGATCGAGAGCGGAACCTATGCCGGCGAGACTGTCCGCTTCCTGGCGGAGCGCGGCGTACCGGTGATGGGTCATGTCGGTCTTCGCCCGCAGGCAGCGCTCAGTGAAGGTGGCTTCAAGGCCAAGGGGCGCTCTCAGGCTGAGCGCGACCGTGTGCTGGCCGAGGCCAGGGCGGCGGACGAGGCGGGGGCATTTGCCATCGTGATCGAGGGCGTCGCGGAAGACCTGGCGCGCGAAATCACCGCGCAGGTCAAGGCTCCAACAATCGGGATTGGCGCGTCGGCTGCCTGTGACGGACAAATTCTGGTGACCCAGGACATGCTGGGCCTGTTTGATTGGTCGCCGAAATTCGTCAAGCGATACGCGGATCTGCAAGCGCTGGTAGACACGGCGGTCGAAGGATATGCCAAGGATGTTCGCGCAAGGGCGTTTCCCGGCGACGCGCAGACCTATGCAATGAAGCCATCGGACGGTTAAGGTCTGTTGCCCGGAAAGCCTGCTGCGTCTAGGGTCCGCGCCGACGTGACAAACAGCCTGTGGATACCCTCAATTGGCCGATATTTTTAACGAAGTCGAAGAAGAACTTCGCAAGGACAAATACCAGGAATGGCTGCGGACCTACGGCCCGTGGTTCGCCGGTGCCGCCGCGATTCTGATTATTGGCGTTGCAGGGTATGAGGGCTGGAAGGCCTGGAGCACCGAGCAGGAAGAATCTGCCTCCGCGACCTATAACGCGGCGCTGGCTGATGTGTCCGCAGATCGCCTCGACGAAGCGGCGGCTGAATTTGAAATGATCGCTGACGAAGGCCCGCATGGCTATGCCGTGCTGGCATTGATGCAGCGCGGTGCCCTCGCGCTTGATCAGGGCGATCGGGACGCGGCTGCCGACTTCTTCGAGCAGGCCGCCGAACGCGCATCCGACCCGATCATCGGGGATCTGGCCACGATGAAAGCCATCTGGGCCCGGTTCGAAAGCTATTCTGCGGACGATCTGTCAAACCGGCTCAGCCCGCTCACGGCCGAAGACCGCCCGTATCGCTATTTGGCACGCGAGGCGATTGGCGTCAGCGCTCTCAATGCCGGTGATTACGACACGGCACGCCGCCAGTTTGAGGCAATCACCTATTCGCTCGATGCCCCGGAAGGTGTTCGGGTCCGGGCCACCGCCGCCATGGCTGTGGTCACGCGGATGGCTCCGCAGCCCGAAGACGTGGCGGGCGATGCGACTCCCGATGACAGCCTGGCCGAAGACGCAGGCGCTGATGTGCTCGACATGTCCGTCTCTGACGAGACGGTTGAGACGGACGCGCCAGTCGCTGACGATGAAACCGCCGCCGATGAAGCCGGTGTCGACGGCGCGCTTGAGGAAGACAATTGATGTTGAAGTCCCGTGACCTGTTTCTTGCGCTGATTGCGGCGTCCACCATTGGCCTGTCGGCTTGCTCGACCATCGAGAATACCACGGACCGCCTCAATATTTTTGAGCGCAATGACGAAGGGCCGAGCGCGCCGACCGACGGTCGCATTTCGATCCTGTCATTCGAACAGGCCCTTCAGACCGACCCGGCGATCGCCTCGCAGCCCGTGTCGCTGCCGACTCCCTATGTGAACACCGTCTGGCCGCAGCCTGACGGGTATCCGACCCACGCCATGGAACACACGCAGGCAAGCGGGCCGCTGAACGTCTTGTGGCGGCGTAGCCTGGGTGAAGGCTCGGGCCGTAACCGGCGCCTGAATGCGCGTCCGGTTGCAGCAGAAGGCAATATTTTCGTCATCGACGCCGAAGGTATTGTGCATGCTGTTGACGCCGAGACAGGCAGTGAAATCTGGTCACGTCGCCTGCGTTCCGGCAACCGCCGCGATCGCATGGCGTTTGGCGGCGGACTCGCCTATGACGGCGGCCGGATTTTTGCCCATGCCGGATATCGCTTCATGGTCGCGCTCGATGCCACGACAGGCGAGGAAGTCTGGCGGACCGAAAGCCTGACTCCCTTCCATGCTGCGCCGACAGCCACCGGCGGGCGCGTCTATATCGCGACCGACGATGATGAGCTCTACGCGCTGGACTCCGATGATGGCTCTGTTCTTTGGACCCATCAGGGTATTGTGGAACCCGCACGCCTGATCACCTCGCCCAGCCCCGCCGTTCTCGGTGACGTGCTGGTCGTGCCATACGCCTCGGGTGAAATCATCGCTTTGCGTGTCGAGAACGGGAATCCGCTGTGGAATGACGCCCTGACGCGTACCGGCGGCCTGACACCCATCTCCGAAATCAACGACCTGGCGGGCAGCCCGGTCATCGCGGGCGATACCGTCTATGTGATGAACCATTCCGGTCTTATGGCCGCGATTGATCTGCGCTCCGGCGAGCGTGTCTGGAACGTCCCGGCCGGCGGACTCAATGCGCCCTGGGTGGCTGGAAACTATCTCTTCCTTGTCACGACGGAAGGCGAAGTCGTCTGCATGCAGCGCGACACCGGCGCGATTGCGTGGATCACCCAGCTCGACACGTTTGAAAACCCCAATGATCGCGAATCCCGCATCGCCTGGAGTGGACCGATCCTGGCGGGTGGACGCCTGTTCCTGGCCGGATCCCACGGCGATGCCGTGATCCTGTCGACCACGGACGGAACGCTTCAGCGGACCATCGACCTGAACGACGATGTTTATGTCGCGCCGATCATCGTCAACGAAACCATCTATGTATTCACCGATGAAGGGCGCCTGATCGCGCTTCGCTGATTCGAGCGGCCCCTGAAAGCAGACCCATGCCTGCGCCCAAGATTGCCATTATCGGCCGACCCAATGTCGGCAAATCGACCCTGTTCAACCGGTTGGCCGGAAAGCCGCTGGCGATTGTCGATGACCAGCCTGGTGTCACGCGGGACCGTCGCGAGGCGACCGGACGGCTGGGTGATCTGAATCTGCGCCTGATCGATACGGCCGGGTTCGACGACCTGGCCGCCCAGGGCATGGAAACAGAAATGCGAAAGCAGACCGAGGCGGCCATTGCGGCCTGCGATGTCTGCCTGTTCATTGTCGATGCCCGCTCGGGCGTGACGGCGCTCGACGAAACGTTTGCCGAACTGGTGCGCCGCTCGGGTCGCCCAGTAGTGCTGATTGCCAACAAGGCGGAAGGCCGCGCCGGGGAAGCCGGACGCAATGAGGCGTTTGGTCTTGGTCTGGGCGATCCAATCGGATTTTCTGCTGCGCATGGTGAGGGGATGGGCGAGCTTTACAGCGCCGTCGCCGACCGGCTCGAAGACTGGGACTACTCCGAACCGGAAGACATTGAAGACGAAGCTGATACGCCGCCGCTGCGCATTGCTGTGGCGGGCCGCCCGAATGCCGGAAAGTCCACACTCATCAATGCCCTGCTGGGCGAAAACCGCCTGATCACCGGCCCTGAAGCCGGGATTACGCGCGATGCCATTGCCGTTGACTGGATGTGGGACGGCAAGCGTGTGCGTTTCCATGACACGGCGGGCCTGCGCAAACGCGGCAAGGTGGCCGGACGGCTGGAACGGATGAGCGCGGCCGATACATTGCGCGCGGTGAAATTCGCCGAAGTCGTCCTGGTTTTGATTGATGTCGAGCACCCGCTGGAAAAGCAGGACCTCCACATCGCCGACATGGTGATCCGTGAAGGCCGCGGCCTCGTCGTTGTCCTGTCGAAGTGGGATCTGGTGCCCAATCGCACTGCCGCGCTCAAGGAATTGCGCTACGAATTTGAACGTCTGCTGCCGCAGGCCAAGGGCACGCCTTTGGTCCCGGTCTCAGCGATCAAGAACAAGGGCCTTGAAGACATCATGCCCGCCGTCGCCGGCGTCCACAAAAACTGGTCCGCCAAGATCAAGACGCGTGACCTCAATGACTGGCTGAGCGACATGACCGCGCGCCATCCGCCGCCCGCCGTCAATGGTCGCCGCGTCAAACCCAAATACCTGTCGCAGACCAAGTCTCGCCCGCCGACCTTCGTACTGATGTGCTCACGCGCCGCCGCGATGCCCGATTCCTACAAGCGGTATCTGGTCAATGGATTGCGCGAAGAGTTCGACATGCCCGGCGTACCGATCCGTCTGATCGTGAAATCGGGCAAGAACCCCTATACCGATGAGCACACGCCGGCACCACGGACCACGCGGCCCAAATCGGGGGGCGAGCGCCCGAAAGGCAAGCCGTCCAAGCGCTAGGCGTCAGCCTTTGATCCACTCGGGATAGTCAACGATCTGTGCATTCTTCGTGCAGGCGGGGGACACCAGTTCGAGTACCAGGGGCACAAGCGCCGCCGGTTCCGGAAGTGTCTGCGGGTCTTCGCCCGGGAAGGCCTTCGCGCGCATGGTAGTGCGCATAGGGCCGGGATTGACCAAATTGATGCGCAGCGTGCCGGTCTCGTGTTCTTTCGCCCAGCTTTCGATCAGTCCGTCGAGCGCGGCCTTGCTGGACGCGTAGGGGGCCCAGAAGGGCTTGCGGCCGCGTGCGGCTCCAGATGTCATGAACACGGCGCGCCCGGCGTCTGACGCCATCAGGAGTGGCTCGAACGCCCGGATCAGGCGGGCTGGTGCAATGACATTGACGGCAAAGACCTGGTTCCAGGTTTTCGCCGAAACCTGCGCGGCAGGTGTCAGTTCGCCCAGTGCGCCGGCATTACCGATCAGAATATCGAGCTTCGACCAGCGGTCGCGAACGATATCCCCAAGTTTTTCAATGCCATCCGTCCCTGTCAGGTCGAGGGGCACCAGTGTGCACGATCCGCCATCAGCGCGAATGGCATCGTCGAGTTCTTCCAGCCCACCCGTTGTCCGGGCCGTGGCGATGACATGCGCGCCTTCAGCGGCCAGCGCCTTGGCGACGGCATAGCCGATCCCGCGCGACGCTCCGGTGACCAGAGCTACGCGTCCGTCGAGAGATTTTTGTGTCATGCATCCACCAGGAAAGAGAGTTGCCGGTCCTTGTCGGACAATGCGCTGTCATTGTCGCGCAATCGTGTTGGATAGGAGCCGGTAAAATAATGGTCGGCAAGCTGGGGCGCATCGTCGTTGCGCGGCTGGCCGAGAATGGCGTGATAAAGGCCGTCCAGTGACAGGAAGCCGAGGCTGTCAGCACCGAGCGTCTTGGCGATTTCCTCGGTGTCCATGCTCGAGGAGATCAATTCCTGGCGCATGGGCATGTCGATCCCATAGAAATCAGGGTGCGTAATTGGCGGGCAGGCGGACCGGAAATGCACTTCCGTCGCACCGGCTTCGCGTACCATCTTGACGATCTTGCGCGATGTCGTGCCGCGTACAACAGAGTCATCAACCAGCAGAACCCGCTTGCCGCGTAGCGCGGCCGCATTGGCCGAATGCTTGCGACGCACGCCCAGATCGCGCTTGGCCTGGGTCGGCTGGATGAAGGTACGCCCGGCAAAGTGGCCCCGGATAATTCCCAGATCGAAGGGAACGCCTGCCGCTTCGGCATAGCCGAGCGCCGCCGGGACACCGGAATCGGGAACCGGGACAATGACATCCACGTCAGCGGGTGCATCCTGATACAGGCGGCGACCCATCGCCTTGCGGGTTTCGTAGACGCTGATCCCGCCAATGACCGAGTCGGGGCGGGCAAAATAGATATATTCAAACGAGCAGGGCCGGGCTGCACGTTCCGGTGCAAAGCGTTTGCTCTCAACGCCATCGTCACTGAACACGACGGCTTCACCAGGCTCGACGTCGCGGACATAGGTCGCGCCAATCATGTCCAGCGCGCAGGTCTCCGATGCTAGGACATGGGCACCGTCCAGATCACCAATGACAAGCGGACGAATTCCGTGCGGGTCGCGCGCACCGATCAGCTTGTCATTGACCAGTGCGACCAGGGCGAACGCGCCTTCAATCTGTTTCAGCGCATCGAGAAAGCGCTGCGTCGACTTTGCGCGCTTCGACTGCGCCGCCAGCTGCAGGATGACCTCGGTGTCACTGGTTGACTGAAAGATGGCTCCGCTGGCCACCAGGTCTTCGCGTAGCGCGCGGGAATTGGTCAGATTTCCATTGTGCGCGACGGCTAGCCCGCCGCCGCGGACATCCGCGTAGAGCGGCTGCACATTGCGCAGCACGGTTGCCCCTTGAGTCGAATAGCGCACATGGCCGATCGAGGCAGAGCCGGGCAGGCGGGCGGCCGTGTCGGCCCCGGCGAAGTTTTCGCCGACCAGACCCATATGACGCTCCGTGTAGAAACGGGATCCGTCGTGGGTCGCAACACCGCAGGATTCCTGTCCGCGATGTTGCAGGGCGTGCAGGCCCAGCGCGGTCAGGAGAACTGAATCACGCGCACCGCGCACGCCAAACACGCCGCACTCCTCGCGCGGGCGGTCACTGGCCGCATCATAGGTGAGCGAAAGGGGCATGGCGCTCATTCGTCGTCGTCCTCACCGGCGCGGTTGATCAAGTCGTTGAGCCGGTCGCGTTCCCGGCGGTCATAGGCGGTCCCGTCCTCATTGCGATCGGGCTCCGCAGTATCGTCGGCTGATATGGGCGGAGTCCGCGCAATACGCGAGTCCTCAGGGGCCAGCGATTGCAGTGCACGGGCCGACGCGTTGACCAGTGGATAGATGCGGGCGTCGCGCATCCAGTCGGGGGCCTGCGCGCCAGGATTGGCAGAGGCGAAGACAATGAGCAGAAGGCCGAGGAAGACCAGGCCGCGCAGCAGCCCGAAGACAAAGCCGAGCGCCCGGTCGACAACGCCGACATCCTCGCCTTCCTTGGTGCGTTTGGTCAGTGAGCCGGTGACAAAGCTGACGGCCAGGAAGACCAGCACAAACACCACGCCAAGCACCGCGATATTGGCGATGAGATCATTGGGAATGAATTCGCGGCCAAGGCCGATAAACACCGGGCGCGCCCAGAGCGAGGCGAGCGCGGCGGCGACAAAGGCGGTCACGGACAAGGCCTCGCGCACAAAACCGCGCACCAGCGCCATCAGGCCGGAGCCGACAAGGATGACCAGCGCGATACCGTCGAATGCGCTCAAGCCGTCCATCGCTTACTCCTTACTTGGTGAGCGCCTCGATGCGCTGAACCAGATCCATAACACTTTTTACCGTCTCGACACGAACGGGCGGATCACCGTCGCCGGCTGCGGCAGGCGCGATCGCCTTGTTGAACCCCAGCTTCGCGGCTTCCTTCATGCGTGCCTCACTGCGGCCGACCGGGCGAATATCACCCGACAGGCTGATTTCACCAAACACAACTGTGTCAGCCGGAAGCGGCGCATCGAGAGCCGACGAGATGATCGCGGCTGCCACCGCCAGATCTGCGGCGGGTTCACCAATCCTCAGCCCCCCTGCGACGTTCAAATATACGTCGCGTCCGCCGAAGCCAAGGCCGCAGCGCGCCTCCAGGACCGCGAGAACCATGGACAGCCTGCCGGAATCCCAACCGACCACCGTGCGGCGTGGCGTGCCAAGCGGTGACGCGGCCACAAGCGCCTGGATTTCAGTAAGCACGGGCCGGGTTCCTTCCATGCCGGCAAAGACCGCCGCGCCGGAGGCCGTGTCGCCGCGCCCGTCCAGAAACAGGGCGGATGGATTGGTCACTTCACGCAGGCCCGCATCAGCCATTTCAAACACGCCAATTTCGTCGGCCGGACCAAAGCGGTTTTTCACGGCACGCAGGATACGAAATTGGTGGCTCCGCTCGCCCTCGAAATAGAGCACTGCGTCGACCATGTGCTCGACCACGCGCGGTCCGGCAATCTGGCCGTCCTTGGTAACATGGCCAACCAGAATGACAGTGGCACCGGTCTTCTTGGCAAAGCGGGTCAGTTCCTGTGAGCAGGCGCGCACCTGCGCCACGGTGCCCGGCGCAGCCGCGAGCTGGTCGCTCCACATCGTTTGAATGGAATCGATGACCACAATGCCCGGTTTTTCAGCCTTCAGCCCGTCCAGAATGGCATTGAGTCCGGTTTCTGCTGCCAGGGCAACCGGGGCATCGGCGAGGCCCAGGCGCCGCGCCCGGCGGCGGACCTGTCCGACCGATTCCTCGCCGGAAACATAGACAGCCTTCGCGCCGCCACTGGCGAGGCGGGCAATCACCTGCAAAAGGAGCGTCGATTTGCCGATACCCGGATCACCGCCAACCAGGACTGCCGACGCCGGCACCAGCCCGCCGCCACACACGCGGTCAAATTCATCAATGCCGGACGACAGGCGAGGCGGGTCCGGTGCATCACCGCCCAACTCAACCAAATCCAGCTTGCCGCGCCGCCCGGACCGTTTGGGCGCAGTGGCCGCCGACCCAAGCGGAGCCGCAGGGGTTTCCTCGATCAGCGTATTCCACGACCCGCAGGCATCGCAGCGACCGGACCATTTGGGCTGAACACTGCCACAGGACTGGCAGACAAAAACATTATCGGCGCGGGCCATGGAAATCCTTGTCGTCGATTCTCTAGCATCAGTTTATCGCGGATACCCGTATCAGATATCGCCTTGATGTTCTACGAATGTTCTCATTTGAGGCGCGGGGGTTTTCTCCTCTCCCTCGAGGGAAGAGAGCCTGCCCCGGACCAGATCCGGGGTGCCCGCGAGAGCAGGCGGAGAGGGTGGGACACGCAATGCGCGGTTCCTGCCAGCTTTCCAGGCGTCATTCCCCGCTTTATGCGGGGAATCGCGCGGTTTGAGATACCCCGAACCCCCGCCGAGCGGGGTCGGGGCATGACGCCGGTTGAGAAGACCTTGCGTGCTTCGAGGCTGCTTCGCAGCACCTCAGCATGAGGATGGTGGGTGTATTCAATTCCCCTCATCCTGAGGTGCCCGCATCGGCGGGCCTCGAAGGAGGGCTCAAGAAGGCTCCATGCCTAATCCACATAAACCCGTTCGAACCGCCGCCCGAGGCGGACCAGGAGTTCGTAGGAAATCGTGCCCGACGCGCCCGACAGGGCTTCAAGGTCTTCGCCCATGAAGCGGACATACGCCCCCGGCTGTGCCGCATCGCCTGCGCCCGTGACATCCAGCGTCGTCAGATCCATCGAGATCCGGCCCATGACGGGCAGGTGCTGATCGCCCAAGCGCGCAAATCCGCCCTCCTGCGCCGCGCGGAAAAGCCCATCGGCATAGCCTGCCGCAACGATGGCCGCCTTGCGGGGCTCGCCGGAGACAAAGGTCGCGCCATAGCCCACCGCGTCGCCTGGATGGATGTCCCGCACCTGCAGGATGGGCGCATCGATGGCGACGGCCGGCTCGAAGGGGTGATCAACGCCGACCGAGGGCGCACCGCCATAAAGTGCAATGCCGGGGCGCGTCACGTCGAACTGATAGTCGGCCCCGAGCAAGGTGCCGGCAGAATTGGCAAGGCTGGCGCGCACGCCGGGATAGGCGGCCAGAACGCGCTTGAAATCGGCCAGCTGGGCAGAATTGAGCGGATGGCCTGGCTCATCGGCACACGCCAGATGGCTCATAACCAGGCGCAGGTCGAGCTTGCGCGCATCGTCCGCAATGGCGAGCGCGTCGTCGACTTCCAGTCCCAGCCGGTTCATGCCGCTGTCGATATGCAGCGCGAATGGCAGGTCGGGGCAGTTGTCGCTGAGGGCGGTAAACTGGCCCGGATCATTGACCGCAGGTGTCAGGTTGAAATCGCGGAGTGTCTCGATATCGGCCAACCAGAACCCGTTGAAAACAATGATGTTCGGGCCGTCGCCGACGATGCTGCGCAGTTCGGCACCTTCTCGCGTGGAGGCGACAAAGAAGTCCCGGCAACCCGCCGTAACAAGGGCCGGACCGACACGGTCGACGCCCAGCCCATAGGCATCGGCCTTGACCACAGCGCCGGTAGCGGCACTGGGAGCGATAGCCTGCAAGCGGGCGTAATTGCGCGCTATCGCGCCGAGATTGACGATGAGCCGCGGGTGCGGCCCGCGCTCAATGGGCGCTGTCTTCATAACGCCCGATGGGGTCGAGATCAGAGAACTTGGTGCGCGCACCGTCGAATGCGAGTTTGACCGTACCAATCGGACCGTGACGCTGCTTGCCAATGATCACTTCGGCCTGGCGCTCGATCATGCGGAATTCTTCTTCCCAGGCGAGATACTCCGGCGTGTCTTCCTTGGGCTTCTCGCGCTCCTTGTAATAGGCCTCGCGGTACACAAACATCACGACGTCGGCATCCTGCTCGATCGAGCCCGATTCACGAAGGTCAGAGAGTTGCGGCTTCTTGTCCTCGCGCTGCTCGACCTGACGCGAGAGCTGGGACAGCGCAATCACCGGAACGCCGAGTTCCTTGGCCAGGGCTTTCAGCGATTGGGTGATCTCCGTGATTTCCTGCACCCGGCCCTGGCTTTGCTTGCCGTCGGACGCTGTACAGAGCTGGAGATAGTCAACCACGATCAGGTCAAGACCGTGCAGTCGTTTCAGGCGTCGCGCGCGCGCCATCAGGGCACCAATCGGCAGGCCACCGGTATCGTCGATGAACAGCGGCATGCCCTGGATTTCCAGGACGCCGTCGCGAATTTCCTCATACTGGGCCGCGTCAATTTCACCGCGCCGGATCATGAAGCCCGGAATGCCCGTATAGTCCGCGATCAGACGCGTGGCGAGCTGTTCGGCGCTCATCTCCAGAGAGAAGAAACCCACGACGCCGCCATTGACGGTCTTCTTGGTCCCGTCCGGCTGGACCTCGTATTGATAGTTGCGCGCGACATCGAAGGCGATATTGGTCGCCAGCGCGGTTTTGCCCATCGACGGACGTCCGGCAATGATGATGAGGTCCGAGCTGTGCAGGCCGCCCAGCTTGGCATCCATGGCTTTCATGCCGCTGGAAATGCCCGACAGGCCGCCTTCGCGCTCAAAGGCCGCAGCCGCCATCTCGACGGATTCGGCAAGGGCATCCTTGAAGCTGACAAAGCCGCGCGACCCGCCGCCGCTTTCCGCCAGTTCGAACAGACGGCGTTCGGCCTGTTCGATCAGCTGGCGAGCATGCGTTTCGGGCGGGCTGTCGACGGCGTCCTTGGACAGTTCGGCACTGACGCGGATCAGTTCGCGGCGCAGCGCCAGATCATAGACCAGAGTCGCATATTCGACGGCCGCGACACTGTCGGCGGCGCTTTCCAGCAGCACGGCAAGATAGGCGGCACCGCCGATTTCCTGCAGCCCGCCATCCCGTTCAAAATCAGTTTTCAGGACAATGGCATCAGCCAGTGCGCCGCGTCCGATCCGGTCGGCTGTCGCCTGATAGATACGGCCATGCACCGGGTCATAGAAATGCGCCGCTTTCAGCCAGTCGGCGACACGGTGATACATCTCGTTGTCATAGAGAAGCGCACCCAGAAAGGCCTGTTCAGCCTCCAGATTGTGCGGGGTAACCGTGAATTCCGGTTCGTCGGCGGGGGCAAGGGCGGGCAAATTCATTCCCTCTGTCTAGGCCTGCAAAACCGGCGTGCCAACCGCCGCGGCCTGTAGCCCACAGTTTTTTGTCGGCCCTGTGGATAACTTCGGCTCCAGCCAAGAAAAAGGCGAGCTCGAAAGCTCGCCTTTAATCCTTATACGGATGAATCAGACGCGATCAATCGTCGTCGTTTTCGTCCGCGTCTTCGGTGACTTCGGTCTCGTCGTCGCCCGTCAGTTCGTCTGGCTCTGCGCCAGCTTCGAACAGTTCGGCAGCTTGTGCTTCGGCGATTGCGCGATCTTCGTCGGCCGCCGTTGCGATGACATCTTCACCGCGCGCCTGGCGCTCGGCTTCGTCTTCGGTGCGGGCCACGTTGATCGACACGGTGATGACGACTTCCGGGTGCAGACGGATCGGCACTTCGTGCACGCCGAGCGTCTTGATGGGAATGTCGAGGCTGACCTGCGAGCGGGCAATCTTGACGTCATCGGTAGAGGCCACATCGGCAATGTCACGCGAGGTGACAGACCCGTACAGATGGCCGTTTTCACTTGCCTGACGGATCAGGATGTGGCTCGAGCCGTCGAGGCCTTCACCGCTCTTGGCGGCAGCGTCACGGCGTTCCGCGTTGCGGGCTTCGAGGATTTCACGCTCGCGTTCGAACCGGGCCTTGTTGGCGTCGGTCGCACGCAGTGCGCGGTCCTGCGGCAGAAGGTAGTTGCGGGCATAACCGTTTTTCACGGTGACCACATCACCCATCGCGCCGAGGTTTTCCACGCGTTCGAGAAGAATGACTTGCATGTTCGTCTCCTAGTCCAGCGCGTAAGGGAGCAGGGCGAGCTGACGGGCGCGCTTGATGGCGCGGGCCAGTTCACGTTGCTTCTTGGCGGAAACCGCGGTGATGCGGGCCGGAACGATCTTGCCGCGCTCGGACATGTAGCGAAGCAGGAGTTTCGGATCCTTGTGGTCGATCGCCGGAGCGTGTTCGCCGGAGAACGGGCAGACCTTGCGGCGGCGCATGAAGGGCCGGCGCGCAGGAATGTTGGAAATGCTGACGTCTGACATGATTGTGTCTCTCCTGATCGCTTAGCGGCGCGTTTCGCGGCGGCGGCGGTCGTCTTTCTTGGACAGGACGGCCGACGGCTCTTCGCTGTGCTCTTCGACGCGCACCGTCATGTGACGGATGACGTCTTCGGACAGGCGCTGAACGCGGTCGAGTTCGTTGATCACGTCGGAACCGGCGTCAATGTCGATCAGGCCATAATGGCCCTTGCGGTTCTTGGCGACGCGATAGGCAAGATTGCGCAGACCCCAGTATTCGGTCTTGCCGGTCTTGCCACCCTTGTCTTCGATCAGGGTCTTGAGTTCCTCGATGAGGCTCTCGGCTTGCGCGGGGGAAATGTCCGGACGCGCAATGAAAATATGCTCGTATAAAGCCATGGGCTCCCTTTCATCGCGACTGCGGCGCCAGTGGGCTCAAAGGGTCGAGCCGCGCCAGCGGTGGCTCCTGATCCGGTGTGCACGACGCACACTTTACCTGGATGGATGCAGGACCGCAGTCATCAGAGAGCGCGCGTATAGGCCAATGCGTCTGTCAGGGCAAGCGGTGAGGGCGGCTTGTCTCTACCGTGCCAACCGCCAGCCGCGGCTCTCGTTCGCGACGATGAGGGCAGGGGTGTCATTGTCATTGGCGGCCGGGTCGAGCAGGGCGGTATAGGCCCCGGCATCCTCGCAGCCGGACAGGGTCACAGAAGCAAGGCGCAAGCCCGGCGCGGTATCTGTGCCAGGCAGGGCAGACCCGCTGAGCGAGCACTCGCCGAACGTGCCCGTCATCGTACCATTGTTGGCAACCACGACACCGCCATACTGGCCTGATAGCGCGGCCCAGTCCGGCGCAGTCGTTGAGCGTTCATCGCGCACACCCCAGAAGGCGCCGGGCTGATCACTCAGCGCATCGCCGAGCCGGATGGCCCCCGTGTTCGACGCGATGCCGGATGCATTGCTGACCTCAAACATCATCATGCCGTCCGGTCCCGGCGCAGCGTTGATTGCGACCAGGCGGGCGGTATCACCACTGGCGAGCACCGCCCGGCCATCGCCCAGCACGTGGAGGGATCCGCGCTCCAGGCTCGGCCACTCACCGGAGTCCTGGCGCACCAGAACGCTCCACCGTCCAGCGAGGCTCGCTTCGGGCTGGTCGGATGATGCCGCAGGGGCCGAGACGGCTGCACTGGTGACGGAGCGCAGGACATTGCCCTCATCGCGGAAGCGCAAATACACCCGTGCATTGGCGGGGTCGAACGGTATGAATTCACCCGCATTGGCGCGGACGAAGACGGCAAACAGCTTGGCCTCGGACGCGATGACCGACGTGACGGACGCCGCACGTGGGGCCAGGC
>TARA_R110002073_G_scaffold298959_1_pt1 | contig 15712 bp, 5 predicted proteins | sample TARA_R110002073 | Tara Oceans TARA_R110002073 (sample SAMEA4397174) | marine metagenome | biome: Polar Biome; feature: [DCM] deep chlorophyll maximum layer (ENVO:01000326); material: water (ENVO:00002006), including particulate matter (ENVO:01000060) such as... | depth 40 m
TGATGCAATGGCAGCAATTTCTACCGTTCCTACAGAACCAGTTTCTACCACTTTCCATACTCTATCCATTTGTAATTCTGTTTCACAAAGTAAGGTAACACCAGAGGTGTTGGTAAGACTTGCATTGTTATTTCCCCACATAAGGAAAGATCCATCAGCTGTAAATGAGTTTGAATTACTTGCATTGTTCGCAGCAATACTTTGTCCCGAACCTAAACCAAAAGTGACAATAGCATCAGAATTAATAGAACGAGATTGCTTTTGATTTAAGAATTTCCCATCATCACGTCCAATACCTGTCACATCATTATGATAGGTACTATTAACAGATTCATCCCAAACAATAAGATCAGGAGATCCATCAATCACATAATCTCCTTCCACAATAGTTGCATCATTATCACTAATATCTAATGTAATCCCATATTTAATTGCTAAATAGGATTGTATTTGTTGTTGTTCAATACTCGTTGGCACTGTATTAAATACCATTACTTCTGCAATCTGACCACTAAAGAAGTTTGCGCCATTGGCATCAGAACCAATGAAAGAGGAACCGTTGTTAGAAGTAAATGTTGTTCCATTTCCTGTATTGTTAGTTGCCAACTCTAAACCATCTCTATAGATTGCCTTGTTGGTGCCTGATGGAGTAGCTGTTCCAGATGAAGATCCACCATTCCAAATATTAAATACATTTATTGTACCCCCCCAAGCGTTGGTCAGAGTTGTGCCTGTAGAAGAATCAAAAGATAGATTGCTCCCAGTAGTGGGTGCCTGAAATTCTACATCTCCACCAGTTACTCCATTTGAAAAGATAAAAGAAGCATTGGTAGCAGAAGTCGATGAGCTAACTCCGTAAACCCATATATTATTGTTAATAACTCCGTTACCTAAGATACCACCACTAGTAATCTCTAGATCATCATTTCCTGTAAATTGTAGTGTAGGGTTAAAGTTCAGTCCACTTGCAGTTGTATTGTTGTCTGAATCATTTAAATAGTCAGGGGCATTTCCTGTATTGGTTGCATTGAATCCAGAGCCTGATTGATCAGCCCAATTGGTTACTGTTGCACCACCTGTTGCGCCAATATCTGCACGAAGCCATAAGATGTTACCTACTACTGAAGGTGGAGCTCTATCATCATCTATATCTCTATAATCAACATCATTATAACCAGCTGCATCAGGTTGAGTACTATCAGCAATATTTACATCTGTATCTATATCTGGTAAATCGGTAACAGGATTGTTAACATCATCATTTACATCATAGTCAGTTAAGACACCTTCAAAGGCATCGTCATAACCATCGCCATCTGTATCTACTCCAAGTAATGTATTTGCATTTCCGTTTTCTAAGATATCATTGATTCCATCGCCATCAGAATCAGTATCTATATAATCAGGAAGTGTATCTGTGTTATTACCTGTAATATCATCTGTATTTACTGGAGTTAATCCTCCTAAATAAGCAGAGTTTACTCCATTATTAGTTGTGTAGGTTGCTGAATCATCAGCAGCAGGAGCAATATAACCAACGGTAGCTTGTGCTTCTACGTTATCTGGAATCCCATCATTATCTGCATCAATGTCTAAATGATTCGGAATTCCATCACTATCCGTATCTGTTGGGTTTGTTAGTGGGTCATTATCTGCATCTCCATTAGCATCCTCTTCGGTATCTAAAATCCCATCATTGTCATCATCTAAATCTACATCGTCACCAACTCCGTCACCATCAGTATCAATAAAAATGAGACCATCTCTATAATCTACATCTCCTGTAGAAGTAGCATCACCATCTGCATCTAACAAATTACTTATAGGAGTGTTAATTTCATCATTTACATCATAAGCTTCAACAGCAGTGGCGTCAGAGCCTTCGTAAATATCATCTAAACCATCACCATCAGAGTCAGTTCCTAAAGAACCACCATTTAATGTAATACCACTTTCATCAGTATCCGTTGTTCCGTCATTATCTGAATCTGTATCTCTATAATCTGGTTCATCAGCTCCATCATGATTGTTAGGATCTAAACCTGTTGCCGTAAATGTATCGTTGTTTTCGTATGCTGAATCTATACCATTTAATCCTATAGTTCCAGAAGGAGCAGTATATCCTTGTGTTCCTTGTGCTTCTACATTGTCAGGAATTCCATCATCATCGGTATCAATGTCTAAATAATCTGGTGTTGTATCCGTTGCTGTAGTTATCGTAGGCGTTAATCCAGTAGCGCCAGGAGTATCGTCGCTTTCATAAATACTAAATAGTCCATTTGCTCCAACGGCGGCGGCAACCCCTGTAGTTGGAGGTGCTTGAAAACCTGCTGTTGTCTGAGCCTCTACATTATCTAAAATCCCATCATTATCAGAATCCATGTCTAATGAATTAGCAATTCCATCACCATCAAAATCACAGATTTTTGTTGCTTCAAAAGTAATTCGAGTTGCCGTCCATGTTTCAGAATTTGAATACCTTACAGCGTCCATTAGTCCAGCATAGTTTCCAGTAATTCCTGAGGAATTAGCATTTTGTACTTGCCCCCCTAAACCACCATCATCTGTATGGTTTCCTAAATTATTAAAGCCAGCAGTGGCAGAAGTAGAAGGAACTCCATCAATATAAAGAATCATAACTCCATTATTGAATGTTGCTGCTATGTGATGCCACATACTATCAACAGATAAAGTTGTAGGATGCGTAACATCAGTTTGAGTACCAGCACCACCTAATCTAGCTGACATCGTTAATGTTCCGCTATTGAGCCATATAACCATACCATTGGTACCACCACCTTCTTCATGAATAATTCGTGTTCCAGTAACAGAAGTTGGCATAATCCAAGCAGAAAAACTTACATTAGTATAAGGTAGTTCTAGAAGTCCGCCATTTTGACTATAACGAATAATATCTGTAGTTCCATTAAAACTAGCTGAATGTGTTCCTTGGATAGCCATAGTAGAGAATGTAGGAGGTGTTCCTAAACCTACTCGTTCATTATGTCCATTGCCTGATATATCATTGGTATTATTATCCATACTCCAAAAAGCAGTTGGAGTTGTATCAAATTGAGCGGTAGGATTGTCACATACATCTTCAACAGTATCAAGAATTCCATCGTTATCATCATCTATATCTACAGAATCTACAATTCCATCTCCGTCAGTATCTTGTCCTGCAAGAGTATCTCTATAATCTACATCACCTCCAGAGTTTACATCTGCATCTGCATCTAGTAAATTTGATTCAGGTGTGTTTATTTCATCATTTGGGTCTATGTCATTGGTGCTTGCACCTTCATAAATATCATCTAACCCGTCGCCATCTGTGTCGGTTCCTATAGAACCTCCATTTAGAGTGATACCACTTTCATCTGCATCGAGTGTTCCATCACCATCAGAATCTGTGTCTCTATAATCAGGTTCACCTACACCATCAGTATCTATTAAAGTAGTAGAAAGTCCTGTATTAGAATATGAGTCGGTAAAATCATAGGCACTATCTAAACCATTCACTCCAGGAACTCCATTTGGAGCTGTATATCCTAGGGTTGATTGTGCTTCTACGTTATCGGGAATCCCATCATTATCGGAATCAATATCTAAGTAATCAGGAACAGCATCGCTATCTGTATTGATCAATTCTGCTGATGTGATTCCATTAGAACCTGCTGCTCCAGTACTGGGTGAATCATCATAAGCATCATCCAATCCATCATTGTCTGTATCTACTCCTGAAGGAACTATTGCACTTGCACTTGATCTTGCTTCATAGTTATCTGTAATACCATCGTTGTCTGAATCTATATCTAAGTAATCAGGTACACCATCTCCATCTGTATCAGGAGAAGCATTACAAATCCCTTCAGTAAAGGTGATTTCATTTATATAACAATCCCAAATAATTGACCCACCACTTAACCAACGAAGTCTATAATGGGTATACTGTGTGTTGTTGGCAGTTAAAGGAAATATTCTAGATGAAGAACTTAATTCAACACCAGTTAAGGCTGCTTGCGCTTGTGTGGCGTTTGTTCCTGGAATTGTTGTCCAATTCGTATCGTCATTAGAGCCCTGCCATTCGTATTCAACTCCTGCATCCATAAATGAATTATCATTTCCATCAAAAGTAATTATGATTGTAATGTTAGATAATTGAATAGGTTGATTAAAATCTATTTTGAAAATATTTCGTTGCACAGTGAATTGCTGTGGTGTTTGTGTAAAATAAAAACTTTGTTGTGTCGTAATTCCATCTTGTAATAAGGCCGTTGTCCCTGCACCAAGAGTAATATCTGTGCTGATTCCATTATTCTCAATGGCTCCCCCAGTAACACATTCAGTAAAACCTTCCTCAGTATCTAAAATACCATCATTATCATCATCAATATCTACAGAGTCGGGTATACCATCACCGTCAGAATCTAAACCTTCTACACCATCTCTAAAATCGACATCTCCATCGGTCATCCAATCTCCATCAGAATCTCCTAAAGAGACATCAAAAGCACTATCATCAAAATTGTCATTGATGTCATACCCACTCAGTGTGTTGTCAAAATTATTGGTCATCCCATCACCATCACCATCACCAGTACCTGCTGTATTTCCATCGGCGGGTCCGTTTTCGTTGATATCAAGAACTCCATCATTATCAGTGTCTGTATCTCTATAATCAGGTAAATCTGTTAAATCTGTATTTACAGGAGTAATTGAAGTAGGGTAGTATGTGTCTACGTTTTCATAGGATGAATCTAATCCGTTTTCTCCAACATTTCCAGTAGGAGCTGTATACCCTAAAGTAGTTTGTGCTTCGATATTATCTGGAATGGCATCGTTATCTGAATCTAAATCTAAATAATCTGGGTTCCCGGTAGCATCTCCATCTGTATTTACAGGTGAAAAGTTAGGCGTTCCAGAGTCTGTTCCTGCAACAGATTCATAAGCATCGTATAAACCATTAGTTCCTACTAGCGTAGTAACATCTCCAGTAGGAGGTGCTACATAACCGGCGGTAGTTTGTGCTTCTGTATTGTCTAAAATTCCATCATTGTCTGAATCTAAATCTAAGTGATTTGGAACACCATCTCCATCAAAATCATAAGCATCAGGAAAACCGTCAGCATTCGTATCTGTATAATCGGTAAAACCTTGATCACCATCACCAGCAGTGTTATCAAAAACATCTAAGTAATTAGGGACTCCATCTCCATCTTCATCTGCATTTGGAGCAAATCCTCCACTTTCTATAGTATCTAAAATACCATCGTTATCATCATCAATATCAGTTCCGTCTTCAATTCCATCACCATCAGTATCTAGAATTTCTAGAGCATTCACACCATCTACAGCAATTTGTACAGCTTCTAAAAGATCATAATTATCAGCATTTCCATCATAACCAGAGTCACCTCCAGGGAAAATAGAAAAAGACTCAGTGGTAGATGATGCAATAAATATGATGGTATTAGTTCCCCAATCATCTTGGCTAACTGAAGAAATAGTTCTTCTAGGGTTAGATCCTACTTGAATATCAAAATCTTCAATATAAGTTCCTGCATAGAACTGTGTTCCTGATAAAGTTGTTGCATCTCCATCAGCATTACTAAGAACAGTCATTGTGTAAAGAACTAATTTATATAGTTTTCCAACTTCCAAACCTGTCATAGTAGTTGTTACATTCTCTTCATTGTTTCCAGATTGTCCAACATCACGAAGTGTAATCCAACGAACATCTCCTGTTGGAGGTAAAGGTAAGGGAGCATTTGCCCAAGTAGCACCAGCACCAATAGTTCCTAAACCACCTACTTGATTTCTGTTTGAGATATCCGGTGTTCCGTCTATGTTAGGATCTGCGTCACCCCAACCTGTTGGTGTACAGTTACCACAAATACCTGCGGAAGTTCCTGTTCCTGGAATAGACTGCGCATTTGTATTTTGACTAGAAAAGAGTATAAATGAAAAAAGAAGCAAGAAAAGAAAGCTTACTTTATTATGTGATGTATAATTTTTTCTTCTCAAAGAAGACTCAAGAGTAATTTTTGTCATAATGCTGAAAAGTTAAGAAATGGACAACGGTCACTTAACACCAGTATTGGCGAAGTAATATTAGGAGTGAATTTAATCACTTTAGAAAGCATACCGGTCATAGTATTGACAAGTATATTAGGTTTAATTTTTTTCTCCATTTTTACATGAAGGGGGACCAATGTAATTCTAGACGACAAATATATCATTTTTTTACGTAAAATAAGTATAGTATATAGATGCTATCATTTTTAAAAACTTGCGTTCGGGGCAAAATCTAATACATAAAAAAGGTGCCCAACAAGTTGGACACCTTTTTTATACAAAAGTCACAAAGTTATTTTTTTATTAATCGCCTTATCATAATCCCATTGTCGGTTTTGGCTTTTATAATATAGATACCTGTATTTAAAGTTCTGATAGAAAAGGCCTTGTTTTCTTGAAAATCGCCATCAAAACTAGCCACTTCTTTTCCAAGGACATTATAGATTTTTATTTCAGAAACCTTACTACTAATCTGAAAACTATCATTAGCTGGATTTGGAAATATAGAGGTAGTTGTATCTACTAATGAAGTATCTTCTGTAGACAGTGTAGATAATTCATTTCCATAGATTCTAAATTCACCTGCTGGAATTGTTATAGGATTCGTAGTACTTGTAACATTTAAAGAGCTGTTGTCCATTAAATTATGCCAGTTTCCAGTAAAAGGGAAATCAGGAACAATATTCTGACTTGTTGTGTTGAAATTTGCAAGAACAACAACATTTCTTAAACTAGAGGAAGGTAAACTCAAATCGAAAAAGAACATACGAATGTTTTTTGTAGTACCTTCTAATGTAAAGTTTCCTTCAAAGACGGGTTCGTTTATTTTTAGATCTATTAAGCGTGCCCAATCACTGTAAACTTTATTTCTGTTAGGGTCACTTAACCAGTTATTTGTCCATTGAGGTTGAGGTTTTGTCGCTAACTTACAGCCATCGTTTCCAACGAGAACAGAACCATCACCACAAGTCCAAATAGAATTATTCATTCCTAAAGCTCCTAAATGCCAAATCATTTTTGGGCCTGGAATTAATAGGCTAGTTGCACCTACAGTTGACATTCTTGTTAAGGCTGTATTCAGATTTTTAACACTTGCTTGTCCTGAAGTAATTGTAGAATACATAATGCGTTCTTCATCATGACTTTCTGGATATGCTATTAACCTTGGAGCGGTAAACCCTCTACTTGTATGAGTAGCTCTAGTGATATTGGCAGTGTTTCCTTTCATGAATTCTTGATAATCATTATGCATAATCCCCCACATCATAATTCCTTTAGGGATAGCATCGGCAATACGGTAGTTGGCCCATTCTTGCTCTTCACTATCTTGTCCAAGATGCTCAAAAATTACATAATGTGTCGGATCTAGAGACCAAGAATAATCTGCATATGATTTTAATACCGCTACTCGATCAGGCTGTGGGTTTCCTGTACAGTTTACATCATTAGCAGTACAGTTTTGTGTAAATCCTTTGGTTAAATCCCATCGAAATCCATCAATTTTAAATTCTGTAATCCAATGATTTACAACACGTTTTGTATAATTCTGTGTGAGTGTACTTTGATGATTAAAATCATTTTCTACGTTAAAAGCATGTTTTGCTTCTGTATTTAAATATGGGTTTTCTGTAGAAGGGCCTCCCCATCCATCATTGTCAGGGTCATTCATCCACATTCTTACCAATGGATTTCTTCCTGTAACATGATTTAAAGCTACGTCTAAAATAACAGCAATACCATTTTGATGACACAGGTCTACAAACTCTTTTAGTTTTGTTGAGGTTCCATAGAATTTATCTAATGCCATGTGATAGGCTGTATTATAACCCCAACTTTCATTGCCATCATATTCCATGATTGGCATTAACTCAATAGCGTTGATGTTTAAATTTTTGAAATAATCGATGCGATCAATTAAATCTTGAATGTTTCTGTTGGCATCGAAATCTCTAATCAATGCTTCATAAATAACTAAATCTTCTTTTTTAGGTTTCGTAAAATTATTTACTACCCAATTGTAAGCAGTTTGTCCTGTTTGTAAAACTGTTACTTCTCTTTCTTGCCCTTCTGGGTACTCTGGAAGATTAGGGTATGAAGTACTAGGAACTCCTGAATCATCAAAAGGAGATAAAACTAATGTAGAGTAGGGATCTGCTGTTTTCACTAACTTCGGTGAGTTTGCAATAGGCGTATCATTAAATACCCAATACTGATACGTGTAAACCTGTCCAGAGGTTAATCCAGTTATTTCAATCCAATACAAATCAGTATCCGTAACATCTTGTTTCATCAGGTAGGTACTATTCACCAAATAGTTGTTAAAACTACCCGCAACATAGATATAATCTTTGTTTGGAGCCTTTAATACAAGTGTTGCTTTAGTAGCATCGTTTGTGTCATAATTAATTCCTTCTATCAATCCGTTAGGAATTGCTTGCTGTGTTACTAGTGGAGTTACAATAGCTTGAAAAGATGCTGTTTTTGTTTCTCCTCCATTTGTAGCTTCTAATGTAAAAGAAGTAGTTTCTGTTACAGTAGGAGAAAAAGTATAAGAACTACTATTGGTAGTCGTATTAACTGATACACCGTTAGCTTTTAAATTAAAATCAGCAGCTAAACTTGTCGTTGCTGTTACAGGAATACTTTGTCCAGATGTAAGATAGGTTTCAGATTGTGTAGGTGCAGTTAACGTCAATTGAAAAGTTCCAACATTATAGATGAAATCTTGACATCCATTGGCTTTGAATTCTTGACTTCCATTTTCATTTCTAAACACCATTCCTAATGTTTTTACAGAAGCAGCTTCGGCAGGGTTTAAACCGTAATAGGTTTCAGGAGTTAATGTAATGCTGTACGTACCATCACCATTAGAGGTCATTTCACCTACGCCATCATCTTGTCCCCAGTTTCCAATTGCTTTTAAATTAAAGCCGCTATTGTCTGTTGCAACACCAGAATGCATATATACTTTGGTTGGACTATTAAAACCATTGCAATCTGTAGCAACGCTATTAATGTCTACCGTAATAGTAATTGATTGATTAACTTCAAAAGTACTTGGAGAAATAGTTACTTGACTATAAGAAACTAAAGAAGTTATCAGGAAAATTAAGAATGTAATTTTTTTCATACTATTTCTTTTTAAGAAAAAAAGGCTGAAATGAATCAGCCTTTTTTTATTTATATATAACTAGTTTGCTATGAAAACATAGCTTCCATCCAAATCATTGAACCAAACATCATATGTTCCTGTAGGTTCATTAAAAGGAATATTATTACCAGTTCCAGAGGCTGTTCCAAATGGTTCAGTAGAACCTGTATGTCTCCATACGTCAGCCCAATCATCATTAGCTCTGATTAGTATTTCGTTTCCGTTGGTAAGGGTTACACCATTTATAAACCATAAATGCGGGTTATTAGCGTCTTGCGTCAAATCTGTATCTGATCCCCATCCTCCTGGAGTAGCACTTCCAATGATTCCTATAGTCGCATAAGTTGGAGCACTAGACGCATCATAAGCACTAACGGTAAATCCACTTCCTTCACTTAGAGGAGCAAAAGTATAGGTGTAGTATCCAGCAGCAGAAACATTAAATGTTCCTGGATCTGAACCTCCACCTGGATTTACAGCCAAAGTAGTTCCATCATTGGTACCCCATTGAGGTTGCCATTGACCAATAACTTCTAACATTTTAAAAGCACCTGCGTTGAAGTATCCTGTATAATGATAAGAGTTTGGTGTACTCTGACTTCTAAACAAAGGAGTATTGTTATTATTTGGATTCCAACCCGGAGTTGTTGCATCTCCTACTAAATAAATAAAAGGAAAGGAAACATTATAAGGAGTAACAGAAACAGTTGTTGTTTCTGAAGTCCTAGTTAAAGTATCTCCATTAGCATTTGTGTTTTTAGCAACAATTCTTATTTCTATATCTCCTGCTGCACTATGAGGAAGACCTAATCCAAGTGCAATTGCATTTAATTCTGAATGAGTTAAAGACAATGTTTCTCCATTTGTCACAACACCTAAAGCACTAGGGCTTGCAAAACTTGTTCCAGCAATAGCAGCTTCAACAGTAGCTTCTACATTAATTCCTAAAAGAGAAGATACCACTGGGTCTGACCAGTTTAATGTCATCGCAACATCATCAACCGTAGTTATAGACAAAATAAAACTGTCTCCATTTGCAGGACTAGTTGTAGCGGGTGCATCTGTTGGATAGGTAGTAACCAAATACAAAATAGAATTACTTGTAGTATTTCCTCCTACAATTCTCATATATACAGCAATATCAACAAAAGTTGTTGCTCCTGTGTTTCTAATGGCATTATTAAAATCTGCCACAGACATTGAGAACGAATTCGTATCGGATGTCCCTAAAGTTACTGGAGTAGTGAAAGCATCATCAGTTGACATTTCCACTGTATATGAAGAACTACCACTGATTTCATCATTCCAAGATATTGTAAAAGCAGCATTTGTTGGTAAACTAAAGTTTAAAAAGATGTTGCTTACAGCTGGCTCTTGCAGTACAAAAGCAGGATCTGGAGATGTTATTGTTATACTTTCTTCTGTCTCACAAGCAGATGTTAGGAGCAGAAATGAAAGTAGAATAAAGCTTATTTTTCTAATAAATATTTTCATTTTTTTAGTTTTTATAAGTTAAGTGGTATAAAAATATACTGACCAGTTAGGGCATTAAACCATACCTCATAATCATCTTCTACTGGCACTGGGATGTTTCCTCCACCACTAGTCGCCGTTCCCGAAAACTCAGTAGTATTTCCCCAACCGTTTCCATCTGCCATAAATTGAAAATCACCAGGAACCAATCTTACTGTATTTGCATACCATATATTTGAATCAAAAGCTAATTGAGTCATGGCAACTGGACTAGCACTTGCAGATCCTTGAATCATCACAGCAGTTGGACTTACAACAGCAGCGGCAGTGTGCGGAACAAACGAAAAAGTGTTTGTAGAGAAATTAATCGTAAAAGAATAATTTCCAGCAGCAGTAATAGCATTGTTGTTTAAAGGGAAAGTTCCAGGATCTGTTCCTCCTCCAGGGTTCACATCAATAGTTGACGTGTCATTAGTACCCCATTGAGGTTGCCAGAAACCTTTTGTTTCTAAAACTTTAAAAGCGCCTGTAGCAAAGTGTCCTGTATAATTGAACTCAGCTTCATTGTCTGGATTTCTAAAAAGAAACGTATTGTTATTGTCATTACTCCAACCTGGTGATGTAGCATCTCCAACTAAGAAATAATCATCAAAAACATAATTAAAGAATGGGTATACATTTAGACTAATATTATTAGAGGTGATAGGTTCACCGCTTTGAGTTCCAAGTGTACTTACAATTCTTATATAAATAAGATTCCAATTGAAAGCAGGCAAACCTGCATTACCAACAGCATTGTTCAACTCGTTTACTGTAAAACTTAGTGTATTATTTCCCGTAATACTTCCTCCAACTACTGGGTTGGTAAAGGCATCATCAGAAGAGAATTGCACTTCATAATTAATAGAAACTTGTTGTCCATAACTTGGCTCTACCCAACTTAAAGTTAAAGCTGCGTTAGCCGTGTTTATTGGATCTAATTGAATGTCTGTAATTGTTAGCGGAGCCAATGAAAATGTACCTGTTGGGGAAACAACAAATTCTTCAGAGTCATCGTCGCATTGTGTAAATAGCACTAAAGAAAATGCTATTAATACTAAGTATGATAAATTTTTTATATTCTTCATTTCAGTAATGATTAAATGTTAGTAACCCGTATTTTGAGTTAGGTTAGGATTTGAAGCAATACTAGCAGTTGGAATAGGATACTTATCGAAATGAGATGGTAATGAAATTCCATTACTACCATTTCCTTTCCATACCCAATTGTAGTTTCCTCCGGTAAACCTTCCATAACGAATAAGGTCTTGTCTTCTATGAGCTTCCCAATGTAACTCTCTTGCTCTTTCATCTAAAATGAAATCTAATGTAAGACCAGCAGCATTAATCTGATTTGGGTTGTTTGCTCTAGTTCTTAAATCGTTCACATATTGTAAGGCAGTTATATTACTACCACCACCACCTCTAAGGTGTGCTTCTGCATACATTAAATACACATCTGCCAATCTAAATAGTGGAAAGTCTGTATCCACAAAAGTTTGATCTGAACCAAAACTTCCATCAGAATTTGCATTTGAATATTTTTGAATGATATATCCAGTATCTCTATCAGAAATATCAGTAATATCAATAGGTCTTCCAGCTGAAATAATAGTATTTCTTTCATCAGTACTATACTGACCCCCATCAAAAAGTAAGGCAAATTGCTTTCTTACACGAAGAGCACCACCCCATCCGCCAGCACCAACGCCAACAGATGTACCGTTTTCTTCAATACTTCCAACAGACCCATTAATCATAATGGTAGTAGGCCCAAAGTTTTGTGTATTCAATCCGTCAGATATAAGTGGGAAAATAATTTCATTATTTGCAGCATTTACATTATTATCGGCTTTAAAAGCATCTAAGTAATTTGGAGTCAATGAAAATCCACCCCCAATAATTTTCACACATTCATCTAGAGCTTTGTCATACATTGCAGTTCCTACATATACTTCAGCATTTAAATATAGTTTTGCTAAGATCATCCAAGCCACGGCTTTATCAGCTCTAGCATGCTCGTTTTGTTTTGCATCAACTAAATCTGGAATAATTGCAGTTAATTCTGTTTCTATATAGTCAAATAAATCTGCTCCAACTATTTGTGGAGGGTGAAAACCAGATACAGGGTCATTCTCAGTAGTAAATGCTGCTTTTCCAAACAAGTCTAACATGTGGTAGTATGCCAATGCTCTTAATAACCTAGCTTCTGCTCTAAAGTTTACAATTTCTGCTCTAGTTGCAGAAGACACATTTCTAGCGTCTAATTTTGCTGTCGTAGTCTCTCTTAAGAAATTGTTAGCAAAAGCGATAGATACGTGAGCTCTACCAAACATTCCATAAACAATAGGATTCTGAGCCGTCCAAAGATTTCTTTGAATTTCTCTTGTTCCAGGGTCATTTTCATAAGACCAAATCATTTGATCTGCTGATAAAGTTTGTAAATAGAGGAGTACTCTTCCATATTGACTTGTACCTGCATCTAATCCAGAGATGTTAGAGCTTCCAGCTCCATCTACACCTGTTAAAGAAAGGTTAGCATACACTCCAGCCAACACCTCTTTATAAGCACTTTCGTTCGCAAACAGGTCTTCACTTAAGACTGTCTGATCGTCTTCCGGCGTAATGTTTAGATCATCTGTACAAGAAATTGTAAAGCTTGATACAATGACAAACATTAAAATATATTTTATTGATTTCATAAATTCTTAATTTATTTAAAATTTAATATTAGCTCCAAACAAGAAATTTCTTGATCTTGGGAAAATTGTATTATCAATTCCTCCAAACACCTCAGGGTCTAATCCTGAGTAATTCGTTATAATAAATACATTTTGGACTCCCATCCACACTCTAATAGTATTTCTACTACCAAACTTTTTGATAGGCTGATTAAAAGTATATCCTAATGTAATATTATCCATTCGTAAGAAAGAAGCATTCTCAATATAAATATCTGAGTTTAATACGTCAGATGTATTGACAAAGTTTGTATTCAAAACTGATTTAGGAACGTTTCCTAAAACAGCATTGTCCTGTAATAAAGATAATTGAGCTTGTGATGAATTTACATTGTTGTAAACATAGTTTCCAATACTAGCTCTTAAGTTAAAAGCTACATCAAAGTTTTTGTATTCAAAATTTGATTGGAAACCTAAAGTAACATCAGCTTGAGGGTTTTCTTTCAAATAACGATCATCATCGTTAATGATTCCATTTCCATCTAAGTCAGCATAAGCACCTTCAATTGGAGCTCCAGCTGCATCATACAATTGCTTGTATACATGAAAAGCAAAAGGGCTTTCACCTTCTCTAAATAGTTGAATTGTATTTCCAGTACCTCCAGCAGTACCTCCAGTACGTACATCTTGTCCGTTAGATAATTCTGTGATCTCTCTATCTATGTAGGTAGCATTAAAGGTGAAATTCCAATTAAAATCTTCTGTATCAAATACAGTAGCATTTAGATTTAGCTCTACACCATCTACTTGCAATTCACCAATATTTTGAATTACTGCGTTTCCGAAGTTTACACCATCAGGAAGCGCTGCATTAAATAATAGGTCTTCCGAAGTTTTTTGGAAATAGTTTATAGAACCAGTTATTTTGTTGTCAAATAATCCATAATCAATACCAAATTCTACAGTAGTAGTTTCTTCCCATTTTAAATCAGGATTAACAACCGATGGAATTGTAGAAGGAATTAAATTACCTCCAAAGAAGAATTGAGAATTTTGATTTCCAAAACGGTACCTGTTTAAATAAATGTCATTTACACCAGGTAAGTTTTGTTGTCCAGTCTGACCGTAACTTGCTCTTAATTTTAATTCAGAAATAACGTCAGAATCTTTTAAGAAATCTTCATCACTCATTCTCCAAGCGAAAGCAGCACCTCCAAAATTACCCCATCTATTCTCAGAACTAAAACGAGACGTTCCATCTCTTCTATAGTTTAAAGTTAATAAGTACTTTCCATCATAACTGATGTTTGTTCTTCCAAATAATCCAATATTTACAACATCTGGATTTGCAAATGTAGTTGCGAAAGAATCGCGATCTCTTATATTCCCTGTACTTCCACCACTATTAGTGAATTTTTGATATGAATATCCAACAGTAAAATCAACTCCAAACTTATCAAAGTCATTTTTATAATTTAAATATCCATCGACTAATTCATTGGTCACTTTTGAAAAACCTAAAGCTTCTGTTCCTGTAAACTGTAGTGCTTGATCAGGGTTTCCAATTTGGTAATCACTTAAGAAAAGAGTATCACCTTCAGATTCATCATAACCTAAGTTTACAACAATTCTTAATTCAGGTAAGAAATGAAATTTATAATCAAAATTTAAGTTTCCGTATTGTCTTGCAGAACCACCTGTACTTTCAGCTAATTCAATTGAAGCTAATGGGTTTTGAGTAGCGTTGGCAACAATTACATCTCCATTTGATTGCGTATAATATTGAAAGAATCCACCAAAAGGAGAAGAAGCATCATATATAGGTTGTGTTGGATCGTAACGTAGTGCAGCTCCAATTCCACCATTAGCAAAACGACTATCCTCAAAAGCTCTATTATAATTTAAGTTTATCTTAAGATGATTATCAAAGAAACTTGGATTCATTGATAATGATACATTTGATCTTTCAAATCGAGAAGTTTTAATAGCTCCTTCTTGTCTTGTAAATCCTACTGATAATCTTGTAGGAATTCTATCAAAGATAGAACCTCTAATACTGAAGTTATGATTAGAAGATAATGTAGATCTTAAAATAGCATCTTGCCAATCTGTATTAGCTGTTCCTAATAAACCAACATCTCCAGGCCTTTGTTGTGCAATGATTTGTCTATACTCAGCAGCAGAAAAAACATCTATTCTGTCTTGTACTTCTCCAATATTGTATTGTACATCATAATCGAAGGTAAATTCTTTTTTACCCTTTTTAGTAGTAATGATAATTACTCCATTGGCT
>TARA_R110002073_G_scaffold289878_8_pt1 | contig 15697 bp, 11 predicted proteins | sample TARA_R110002073 | Tara Oceans TARA_R110002073 (sample SAMEA4397174) | marine metagenome | biome: Polar Biome; feature: [DCM] deep chlorophyll maximum layer (ENVO:01000326); material: water (ENVO:00002006), including particulate matter (ENVO:01000060) such as... | depth 40 m
ACTGCCCGGTGCGCGTTCCGGCTATGTCGGCGGCGATGCGATGACCGTCTTCATGTCGGTGGTCAGCCGCCAGTCCAGCCCGGCACAGGGCTGCCGCATTACGGCACCCGGCTCGCCGCCCTTTACCCTCTCCTATCGCCGCGTCGATGGCTCCAATCAGGCGATTGGCGAAGCTGATCCGCTGTTTGATCTGGGCAATGGAGGCACGCAGAGTTTCGTCATCGCCCTGACACCGACCCAAGTAACCGGCGCATCCGGCTATCTCTTCCAGCCGGCGATTTCCTGCGACAATGCCGCTCTGGCTCCGATCGAAGGCGTCAATTCGGTCCTGGTCTCGATCGGCAACACGGCCGTGTCTGACATTCTCTCGATCGGGGCGACACCGACCGCCGATGGCGTGATCCGCATTCCGTCGAGCGGCAACCGCATTAGCTTCATGTCCGCCGCCGCCGTCAATATCGGCGCGGGCGATGGCTCCGCGGGCGCGAATGAAGCCACGGTGACGGTCTCCGTCGACAGCGGCGCGGCCAGCCTGCCGCTGACGCTGGAAGTCTGCGAAACGCCCTCGACGGGCGGGTGCAGCACGCCGCGCGGCCAGGCCAGTCTCACTACGGTCTTTTCCCGGAATACGGCCAAATTCTTTGCCGTCTTCGCGCGAATCTCGGAAGGCCAGTCCATCCCGTTCGATCCGGCCAATGCGCGGGTCTTCCTGCGCTTTACCGACGCGTCCGGGGTCTTGCGGTCCGTGACCAGCGCGGCGGTGACCTCTCCGGCCCCGGCAGGGGATATCGCTGAAACAACCCTTGAAGGCCGCTGGAGCATTCTGGTGCGTCAGGATGCTGGGGACTGGCCCAGCCTGCAGCGCGGATCCCTCCACGTGCTGGGCGATGGCCGCGCCGTGCTCGCCAGCGGCAACACGGCGCGCCTGCTGAACATCGGTCAGACCATCGACATGGGTAACGGCCTGGCCCGCTTCGTACTCGATGGGGCCACAGGTGTGATGCCGGACGTCTCGGCCATCCGCCTGGGCGACGCCCTGTCCGATCAACCCGGAGCCTTTTGGGGCGTGCGCGATACGCGTTCGGTCCGCAGCGAAGACATTGGCGATCACGCCGGGAGTTTTGGCGCGCTGACCCTGGCCGCCGATGGCACGATCCGCGGCACGATGGAGGGCTGTATTGCGTCCGGCACGATAGGCGAAACGCTGAGCCTGATGTCCTGCACACAGGCAGGCTCCTACACGGCCATTCTCGATCGCCCTGCCAACGACAATTTCGCCCCTGCGCTCATCATAGCGAATGAGAGTCAGGGATGGCGGGTCTCCCGTTGAGACCGACGGGAACACACTCTCTCTACGCCGCGCGCTGTAGCGGCGCGGTGGCGCGATGAAACGCACGAGTCTGACCGGACGCCTGCGGCAATGCTGGCTCCCCGCCGCCTTGCTGGTGGTCTATTCAGGGTTGGCCATTGCGGTATCCCAGGGCGTCATGGCGTGGCCGGATTCGCAACTGGCCGATCTGGTCCAGACCGTGCGGATCGCTCCGCTCACAGAGATCATGGTCGCCATTTCCTCGTTCGGAGACGGGCGCTCTCTTACGGCGATCGCCATCATTCTGGTCGTTACGCTGCTTTTTGTCCGCGCCTGGTGGGCAGCGGCCCTGTCGGCCTTGGCGATGCTGCTGACATTTCTTGGCGTGCTTGCCACCAAGGGCATTCTCGTGCGCGACCGTCCGACAGCCGATCTCTATCCAGGCGTGGACGCGTTCAGCTTTCCCAGTGGCCATATGGCCAATTCAACGGTGATCCTGGGGATTGCGGGTCTCCTCTTGGCCTTCAGCCTCTCGGGACCGGCGCGTCGCGGTGTCGTCGCGGCAGGTATTGTGTTCCTCGGCCTCATGGGCTTTACGCGCATCTATCTCGGGGCGCACTGGCCCAGTGATGTCCTGGCCAGCACGGCCCTGGGGGCGGCCGTTTTGCTGTGTATTGGCCCCGTCTTGCGATCCATCGACTGGTCAGACGCCAAGCGCCGCAGCCTGTTCATTGGCCTGGCCGTGGCCTGCGCCGTTGGTATCGGTCACGTGCTCACCACGTTTGAAACGGCGCGGGCGCGCTATGGGGTGGAGCGATCCATCCCTGCCGCCCACCTCACTCCCGCTATCGGCCGCTCCGGGACGCGAGGGCATTACGACAGCAATATCCAGGGTCGCGTCTGACTCGCGCGCAACGCGCGTTACCACGCCGCAACACGCTGCGCGAAAAACGTTCGTCCCGGGTGCATTCCTTCACAGGCACATTGCCACTTCGCTTGGCCTTGCTAGCCTGCTGGCGCTCGGGGGAGATCGCATTCACATGGCGGGATTTGTTCGCACGTTCAATATCGTGGTTCTGGCAGCGCTGGCTGGCGGTCTGGCCGTCCTGGTTCTGCACCAACAGGACAATGGGCAAACCGGCTCGGACGATCAGGGGCCAGTCGGCCCCCGAATTGACGGTATCACCACGACCAATGGCCGGACCGTCCCATTCGCTCCACCGCCCCGTTTCGTGGTCGAGCGTGACCTGGCAGAGGTCACCATCGATCCCACACCGGCCGCCGACGGGGTCAGGGTCATCCTGTCCGATACCCAGCACGATGCGACGGGACCCGAGGACGCACAATATTCACGTTTTGTCATGCGACCGGAAACGGCCCAGGGCGTCGCGGTCCTTGCCCAGTTCCAGATTGAATACGATCCGGCCTTTCATCGCCTTGAAGTCAATCATGTCCGCGTGACTCGTGACGGCGAGATCGAGGACCGCCGGGACCGTCTCGCCATTGACTTTGCGCAGCGCGAGGCTCTTCTCGACCAGCAAATCCTGACCGGCGCAGAGACGGCAATCCTGCGCATCGGCGACATCCGCCCGGGTGATCTGGTGGACATTGCGGCGACTCTCTATGGCGGGCCGGAAGCCTTTGACGGGCGCGCGACAGAGGTCTTCCACCCCTCCTCCCAGATCCCGGTCGATACATTTTCACTGACCTCGCAATGGGACCGCGGAACGCCATGGACCATGCTGGGCGAAGGTCCGGAAGTCACTGTCCGCCATCAGGGGTCACGCATGATTCTGGAAATCGGTCCGCAGGCCCTGGAGCCCGCCGTCCAGGACCAGACCATTCCGCCCTGGTACGCCAGCTGGCCCGTCCTGATGGTCAGCGAATTTGGAAGCTGGGAAGACCTCGCCGACTGGGCCGTCCCGCTCTACGCGCCAGACCTCAGCCCTGAAGTCATCGACATCGCGGCGGATATTGCCGCGAGCCACCCGGACCCGTCGGCCCGGACCATGGCGGCCTTGCGCTATGCGCAGCGGGAAATCCGCTATTTTGCGACCGTCCTTGGCAATGGCGGATATGTCCCGGCGCGAACACAGGAGACGCTTCGCCTGCGGACCGGCGATTGCAAGGCCAAGGCCCTGCTCTTCCTGTCATTGCTCGCGGAGTTGGGCATCGAAGCCCACGCCGTGCTCGTCAGCACATCGCACGGCCGCACCATCGATCAGATGCCGGCCACGCCGCTCGCCTTTGACCATGTCATCGTGCGTGTACGCCTTGATGGCCAGGACTATTGGCTCGACCCGACCTTCTCCGAGCAATTCGGCACGCTGGACCGTGCGACGCAACCCGATTACGGCTTTGCCCTCCCGGTAGAAGCGAGCGTGACCGACCTGGTTGCGATGGATGTCGACTTCAGCGCGCGCCCCATGATCACGGTGCGCGAGAGATTTGCACTCTCTCCGGATGACAATCTGGTCACCGTGCATGTCGAATACATTCAGGATGGTCCCGCGGCAGATGAATTCCGGCTTGGCGGCGTTGATCTGGACGATTCAACCGTTCGCGACAACCTCGTGTCCTACTATCGGTTGACCTATGGCGAGGCGCGCCTGACCGGTGAACCGCGCTTCCTCGATGATCTTGCGCTGAACCGCACCATGCTGAGCTGGTCCGTCGAACTGGGGCACCGTGCCGGCGAAACCGATGATGCCGAAACGGCACCAAGGGGCAGCTTCTTCTTTCAGGCCCACGCCATCCAGTCGGTCGTGCCGCAAATCGGTGAATTCGAACGTGAAATGCCGCTTGTCGTCGGCTACCCCTACTTCATGCGCCACGAAGCCACGGTCGATTTTGGCGAGACCGACGGCTGGCAGGTCCCCGAGCTCCGGAACGCGGCCATCGCCAATGACGCTTTTCGATTTGATGTCGAAACAAGCGTCGAAAACAATGTGCTGCAATATGTCGCCGAGCTGGAATCCCTGACGGCCGAGATCACCCCGGACGTGGTGTTCGACGTTCTCGAAGATCAGTCCCGCATTCCCGAACTCACCTATGTCGAAGCGTGGTCAGGCGACGACACCTCGCGCAAGACGGCTCCCTAATTCATCAGGGCAGCGACCTCGTCCGGCCCTGGAAAGGAGGTCTGTGCGCCCTGTTTCAGCGCAGCGCAGGCGCCGGCGGCACAGGCAAAGGCAAGGGCGTCTGCATCACCGCGGCCTTGCATCAGGGCGACCACGAGTGCGCCGACAAACGTGTCGCCCGCCCCGGTCGTGTCGACAGGCTGGATGCTCGGCGCCGCTGCGCGCGCCACTTCCTGTCCGGCGTGGAACACGGCCGCTCCGCGCGCGCCATAGGTGATCGCTATCTTCGCCTTTGAACGATTCAGCACAGCCCCATAAAACGCCGCCTCCCCTTCATTGACGATGATCAGATCCGCGCGATCCAGCAGGCGGTCCGGCACCGGTATCGCGGGTGCCAGATTGACCGCGGCAAAGCCGTCAAAATCGCACGCGGCTTTGACGACGGTCTCGACCGGGACTTCCAGCTGCAGGATCAACGCATCGCCGCTGAGGTCCGGCAGGCGGTCCGGCGTGAAGGTCTCGTTTGCACCGGGGGCCACGACAATCTGGTTTTCGCCTTGGGCATCAACCGCGATCAGCGCGACACCGGTTGCCGCATCGCTGTCCACAGCCACACGCGACACGTCCACGCCGCCTGCCGTCAACAGGGCCAGCGCCGGCCCTGCATTGGCATCCGCGCCCACGCGGCCCGCCATGGATACCTCTGCACCCAGTCGGCGTGCCGCGAGCGCCTGATTGGCACCCTTCCCGCCGGGATAGAGGCCAAGCGAGGCACCGCCGACCGTCTCCCCGGGCGTCGGCAGGTGCTCGGCGCGGGCGACAATATCGAGATTGATTGAGCCTGCGACGGCAATACGGATGGGATGGGACCGGGTCATAAGCGTGCAAGCCTCGATTTCAGAAGATCAAAGAAGCCTGGCTCGTCGAGCGCGTATGCCCAGGCGGCGTTGGGCGGACGCCCGCTCACACCCCAGAAATCCACCGCCGTATGCCCGGTGGTCAGGGACGAGACCGTTTCCACCGCGACATTACAGGTTTTCGTCTTGAACAGGTCGGGTTCAAGCAACCAGGCGATCGTGCACGGGTCGTGCAAGGGAGCCCCGGGCACACCATAGTGCCGGGAATTCATCTCGATTGACCCGGTCAGAAGCCCGCGTACAGCCCTCGCGACATCCGGGTTGCTGGGGCAGATATAATCCAGCCTTTCCGGCGTACACATTGCCTGATGGGTCACGTCCAGACCCATCATGACGATTGGTCGTCCGGCGTTCAGGACAATGTCGGCAGCGTCTGGATCGGTATAGATATTGAACTCTGCCGATGGCGTGATGTTTCCGCCTTCACGCATGGCTCCACCCATCAGCACAATCTCGCGGATTTTCGGCAGGATGTCGGGTGCGCGCTCAATCGCCAGCGCAATATTGGTCAGCGGGCCATTGGGAACCAGTGTGATCTCGCCTTCATCAGCTGCCTGCAGGGTTTCGACGATCCAGTCCACGGCGTCACGTGGATCGACGCCGACCTTTGGCGTAAAGGGATCCAGCCCGAGCAGGCCAGTCTCGCCATGCACATGCTCAGCGGTTTCCAGATGGCGCTTCAATGGCTGGGCAGCGCCAATGAAAACCGGGACATCCTCCCGGCCTGCCAATTCCCGGATCCGGCAGCCATTTATCGCATTGAGCTCGACAGAGACATTTCCGCCAACTGTTGTAATGCCCAGAATGTTGAAGGCCTCAGGCGACGCGAAGGCCAGAAACAGCATGATGGCGTCATCAATACCGGGGTCACAGTCGATGATGATCTTGCGTGGTGGCACTGCATGCTCCTGTCAGGTTGAGACAACCGCAGCAAAGATTGGGATGCAGGTGTTGCACTGTCCAGCGCACGGTGTTGCAGCTGGCTGTTCACGTGCAGCGTTAAACCCTAGTAAAATCGGAAGTTCCAGACATGGCGCGCTTCCGTCTGCTTCGCCTTCTTGTGGACCGTGCGACGGAAACTGCTATCTGGTACGTATCACTCTTGAGGGCGACACCGGATTTCCGGTGAAGACACGACGGGACCAGACATGAATTCGCGAATGATGCTCGGCGGGGGCACCGTGCTCCTGGTCGCCCTGGCGGCGCTTTGGTTTTTTCTTGGACGCTCGGATGGCGAGGCCACGGGTTTCAATATTGAAACCGCAGAAGCGGCGCAGGCCGATATTCGACGTTCGGTCTCTGCATCGGGATCCGTGCGCGCCCGCGTGACCGTGGAGGTCGGCTCCCAGCTCTCCGGCCAACTTGCGGAAATCATGGTCGACTACAATTCTCCGGTCGAAGCCGGTCAGGTTATCGCCCGCATCGATCCGCAGACCTTTTCCACCCGCGTGCGGGAAAGCGAAGCGTCGGTGTCGACCGCCGAAGCCCAGATCGCATTGCAGCGCGCGGCCCTTCAGCGCGTCGATGCCAATCTTGTCGTGGCAGAGGAAGAATTTGGCCGGGTGGAATCCCTGCACGAACGGGGCATCGCGAGCGACGCAGCCTACCAGGCCGCCCAGGCACAACTGGAATCGGCGCGCTCGGAACGCGCGGTAGCGCTGGCTCAGATTACCAATGCCCGTGCCACGCTTGAGCAGCGCCAGGCGACGCTGGAAGGCGCGCGCATTGATCTGGAACGCACCGTAATTCGCGCGCCTATTGATGGCGTGGTCATCGACCGGGTTGTCGATGTCGGCCAGACGGTCGCGGCAAGCATGTCCGCCCCAACCCTTTTCACCATCGCGCAGGACCTGTCCGTTGTGCAGATCGACGCGCAGGTCGACGAATCCGATATCGGCCAGATTTCCCAGGGCCAGCCGGCCAGCTTTTCTGTCGATGCCTTCCCCGGTCGCACCTATGAAGGCGTGGTTGAGCAGGTCCGCCTGGCGGCCAACAACACGCTCAATGTCGTGACCTATACGGTAGTAATCACCGCCGACAATCCGGGCCAGCGCCTGTTGCCGGGCATGACGGCCAATCTCGACATCATCACCGGCGAACGCGAAGGCGTCTTGTCAATCCCCAATGCGGCCCTGCGCTTCCGGCCATCGGGAGAGTTGCAGGATCGCGTGCGCGTTGCTGAAGCGCCCGAAGCCGGTTCTGGCGAGCGGGGCGGACGCGGCGCAGGACGGGGCGGTCCGGGTGGCCGCGGAGGCCCCGGCGGGCAAATGGCCCGCATGGCTGAACAACTCGACATGACCGAGGACCAGCAACAACAGGCTCAGGACGCCATGCGCCAGGTCTTCTCGCAGATGCGCGCGCAGGCCGAGTCCGGACAGCCGGTCGATCGCTCTGCCATGGGGGCGCAAGTCACGCAGGCGCTCAGCGCTGTGCTGACACCTGAACAAATGACGCGCTATCGTCAGCTGCAGGTCGAGGCCTCTGAAAGCCGACAGGTCACCATTTATGTCCAGACCGAAGACGGCGCATTTGAAGAACGCTCCATTCGCGTTGGCGTCGCCGACAATCAGCGCACCGAAGTTCTCGGTGGCCCGCTGGAAGTCGGAGAAGCGGTCATTACCCGCGCCCGGATCGCTGAATAGGCATGGCCGCGCCCCTCATTGAATGCCATGACCTGACGCGCACCTACCAGATGGGTGACACCAAGGTGCATGCCCTGCGCGGCGTATCGGCAACGATCGACGACGGGGATTATGTCGCCATCATGGGCGCATCCGGATCCGGCAAATCGACCTTCATGAACATGCTCGGCGCGCTCGACAGACCGGATTCCGGATCATTGTCGATTGCCGGAGAATCCCTTCAGGGGTTGAAGGCCGACGAGCTGGCCGCCTTCCGCAACCGCAAGGTCGGCTTCGTATTCCAGCAATTCAATCTGCTCTCCCGCACCTCCGCGATCGAGAATGCCGGCCTGCCCCTGCTCTATGCCGGTGCGCCCTGGTCGGTGCGCCGGGACAAGGCGATTGCGCGCCTTGAACAGGTCGGTCTCGGTGACCGCATGGACCACCACCCTGCCCAGCTGTCCGGCGGCCAACAACAGCGCGTCGCCATCGCACGCGCCCTCGTCAACGACCCTGCCATCCTGCTCGCTGACGAGCCAACAGGTGCCCTCGACAGCCAGACATCCGTAGAAATTCTTGAGATCTTCGACGGCCTCAACCGCGAGGGCATGACCATCATCCTCGTCACGCACGAGGCCGAAGTCGCTGAACACGCCAAACGCAAGCTGGTCTTTCGCGATGGGCAGATTGTGGAGGATCGGCGATGAATCTTCTCGCTTCTGTCCGCGTCGCACTCACCGCCCTGCGTATCAATGCGCTGCGGACCGTGCTGGCCATGCTCGGCGTTATCATCGGCGTCGGCTCGGTCATCGTCATGGTGTCAGTGTCTGAAGGGGCCAAACAGGCCGTGGAAGAACGCATTTCCAGCTTCGGTGCCAATCTTCTGATTATTCGCCCTGGATCGAGTTCGCGCGGCGGACGGCGCGGCGGTGCCGGAACGGCAACCTTCCTCTCGGACGGCGACGTCGAAGCCATCCGCACCGAAGTCGACGGTGTTGCAGCGGCTTCGGGTGAAGTCTCCGGCAGCGCGGCGCTGATCAGCGATGGCGAAAACTGGACGACGCGTATCCAGGCGGTCAACGAAGACTATTTCGAGACCCGCGACTGGTTCGCCAATGAAGGCCGCGTCTTTACCCGTGACGAAGTCGATGACGGCGCGCGCGTTCTGGTGATCGGTCAGACCGTCGCCAATGAGGTCTTCGGGGCCACGGATCCGCTGGGCCAGACTATTCGCGTCGGGACCACGCCCATGCGCGTGATCGGCGTGCTCGACGAAAAGGGACAGTCCAACTGGGGCACAGATCAGGACGATGTCGCCTTTGTCCCGATCTCCACCGGGCGCGACCGTGTCTTTGGGTATGAGTTCGGTGTACGCGATCCGGTCTTCACCATCTATGCGGAGGTCGAAGGAGGGGCGAATGTCGCGCGGGTTCGATCCGACATCGAATACATGATGCGGATTAGACGGAATATCGAACCGGGCGCAGAAGATGACTTTAACGTCCGTGACCTGGCCGAATTCATCCGGGCGCAAAACGAAACCGAAGACCAGCTTGGACTGCTGCTGGCGGCGACGGCGGCGATTTCGCTCCTGGTCGGCGGGATCGGCATCATGAATATCATGCTGGTCTCTGTGACCGAGCGAACGCGTGAAATCGGGCTGCGACTCGCCGTCGGCGCACGCCGGGCCGACATCCGCAATCAATTCCTGATCGAAAGCGTTGTCCTGTGCGTCACCGGCGGCTTGCTGGGACTGGGGATCGGCGTCGTCGGGACCTTCATCGTCGGCAGCATGGGCGACTTCCCAGTGGCCATCCAGCCCATGGTCGCCGGACTGGCAATCGGCTCCTCGGCTTTTGTCGGTGTCTTTTTCGGCTTCTATCCGGCCTTCCGCGCCTCGCGTCTCGACCCCATTGAAGCGCTGCGTTTCGAGTAGAATAGGCCCACCCTCCGCAGGTGAATTTGCTTGCGTTTTGACGCAAAACACGCTCCAAGACGGGCGTTCGCGAGGGACACCTTCCGCTTTGGGGGCGGCAGGACGGATGGGCGACAACGATGCATGACAATGAGCGCCTGAAGGGCGTGATGATTTGCGGCGCGGGCCATTCCGGCTCCACGCTCCTCGGCATGATATTGAACGGCCTGCAAGGTGCGTTCTACATGGGCGAAGGCGGCAAGGTCCGTTATCTCCACGACGAAAAAAAGCCGCTGCGCAAGCGCGTCTGCAAGATTTGCGGTGAAGGCTGCGAGGTCTGGTCCAAATTTCATTGGGACCGTGACCAGCCGCTTTATCCCCAGATCGCCGCCCATACGGGCGCGCGGATCGTTGTCGATTCAACCAAGGATCAAAGCTGGATCACGCAGCGCACGGACGAGCTCCTGTCGGTGAATGCCGAGCCCTACCTGCTCTTCCTCACCCGCGATGGCCGCGCCGTGATCAATTCACGCCTGCGCAAATACCCTGACCGCGACCCGCAGGCCCAGATGGAAGACTGGATGGGCCAGATCACGCGCAGCGAAGCGCTCTTCCATCAGTTCCCCGGGGCCAAGCTGCGCCTTCGCTATGAGGAATTGGCCAGTGAGCCGGAACGCGTCGCCCGCGCCCTGTGCGACTTCCTCGGCGAAGACTTCACGCCGGACATGCTCGATTTTCATACCACGCCGCAACATCCGCTTGGCGGAAACAGCGGAACCCAGTATGTCGCCGCGCGCGGTCAGCTCGAAGACCCCGAAGACGCCTTTGTCACCCTGACCGACCGCACGCGTGAATACTATCAGGACCATCCCGACGCGATCACGCTGGATCTGCGCTGGAAGCAGGAATTATCCGACGCCCACGCCGCCCTTTTCGAAAAGATCGCCGGCGACTTTAATCAACCCCTGAAATGGGGGGAGTAAGGCCATGACCAAGATTGATCTCGTTTTCCGTCAGATCGACGAACGCACCCGCGACGTTGCGCTGGAACTGGCCAAGCGCCACATTCGCCCCGATGCCATCCATATCATTGATGACGTGCGTCCGTTCACCGAATGCGTGAACCAGATGCTGCGCATCCCCCATGATTGCGACTACGTGGTGTATCTCGACGCCGACTGCCTCATCCTTGAGGAAATGCGCGACATGATCGAGACGTTCGACGCGGCCTATATCGACAGCTATGTCAGCGATCGTTTCCGCGGACGCCTGCATTGCGGTGTGCACATCACGCGCATTGATCTGGTTCGGCAGATGGCCTCGATCGAGCCGCCACTCGATGACATGAAATACGTGCTGCGCCCGGAATCCCGCCTGCGCAATCTGGCCATGAAGCCGATGCGGTTGAGCAAGCAATTCCGCAATTTCGACATCCTGCACGACCATTTTCAGTTCTATCGCCACGTCTTCATGAAATACGCGCTGCGCGAGCTGCGCAGCCGGAACCGCGTGCAGCATCGCCGCCTCGACATGGCAATGAAGCGCTGGCCGGAATCGGCCAATGGCATCGACGACTACGCGGTCGCACGCATGGCCGTGGATTATACGCGGGCACTGATCCCCAAGACTGCCACGCCGGCCGAAGTCCATGCCTATATCGAGGCACTGCCCCAGCATGCCGCCGCAGAACTCGATCGCCACGGCATCGAGGAAAAAGGCGAATTCACCATGGCGGAACTCGACGCCTGGCTGGAAAAGAACGACCACCGTCAGTCCTACGGCCAGTCCGACGACAAGCCGAAAGTCTTCGGCCTCGGCCTGTCACGGACGGGCACACGCTCGCTGACCGGTGCGCTTCAGGTGCTCGGCTGGGACACGTCGCACTATCCCATCGACGAGGACACCTACACCGAACTTGCCAACGGCCAGTATGATCTGACCCTGTTGAAATATTATGACGGCCTGACCGACATCACGACGATTCCGTACTACCAGCAGTTCGACAAGATGTATCCGGGATCGAAATTCATCCTGACCGTCCGTGACAAGGAGAGCTGGCTGCGCTCCTGCCAGAACCACTGGTTCAACCGGCCCGCATTCAAGCAGACCGATGATCCCGACGAGGAAACCCATCTGCTCGTGCGCCAGCTCCTCCGCGCCGCCGTCTATGGGTGTTACAACTATGTCCCGGAACGGTTTTCCTGGGTCTATGACCGCCATGTCCGCGACGTGATGGAGTATTTCAAGGACCGTCCGAACGATCTCCTGGTCATCGACATCTGCAATGGCGAAGGTTTCGACAAGCTTGCCCCCTTCCTGGATCGGCCCCTGCCCGCCCAGCCCTTCCCGCACAAGGGCAATGTCCTGACACAGCGTGTGGCAGAGGCACGCGCCACCGCGGCGGTTGCCGAATAGGACGGAGAAAGCGACAAGGGCCGACATGGCCAAGGCTGACAACCCGTTTTCCGACATTCCAACGCCGGGGCTGAGAGAAGGCCTCGGCTACGGATGGCGCGCCATGGCGCTGGTCTGGCGCACGGCCCCGCGTCTGACGCTGGCGATTGCGACCGCCACCATTCTGCTCGCTGTCGCGCCCGCCCTGGCCGCCTATGTCGCCAAGCTGATTATCGATGCCATTCTGGCGGCGCTGGACAGCAACGCCCAAGCCGATCGAATGGCGGCACTGGGATGGACGGCGGTCGAAGCCGCAGTACTCGGGGGAATGCTGGCCGCGCGGCGGCTCCTGACCTTTCTCAAGCGCCTTTTGCATGCCCAGCTCGGTTATGCGGTCAGTCGGCTGATCTTCGCCAAGACGCTGCGCCTCGACCTGCAAACCATCGAAAAGGCCGACGTGCAGCAGCAGATCCTGCTCGCCCGCCAGCACGCGGCTGCGCGCCCCTACGGCCTCATCACCCGGATCTTCGAAGGCGGCCAGTATGCGCTGACCATCGTCACCTTCGCCGCTGTCTTGTGGACCTTCTCACCCTGGGCCGTGCTGATTGTCCTGCTCGGCGGACTGCCCCTCTTTGCCAGCGAGCTGAATTTCTCGGCGCATGTGTTTCGCTTCTACACCGGCCGCACGCCGGAAATGCGCGAGCGCAATTATCTCGAAGGCCTGATGACCAGTGAGACCGCCGCTGTCGAACGCCTCCATGCGGGCAGCACACCCGCGCTCGTCGAACGGCATTCGAAACTCTTTGACTGGCTGTTCGGCGAGGACCGAAAACTGCAATCGCGTCGGACCGCAGTCGGCGTCGCGCTCATCGCCGTCAGCTCCGCCATTTTCATGGGTGGCAAGCTCTGGGTCGTCTGGGCGACGGTCCTTGGAGCGATCACGCTCGGTCAGATGACCATGTACGCCGCCTTGCTCAAACAGGGTCAGAACACCATGACCTCCCTGCTCGCAACGATCAGTGGCGGCTATGAGGACCTTCTCTACGTCTCAAATCTCTACGCCCTTCTTGCACTGGATGAAGGGGTTCTACGCGGTACGAAGCGCGAAGGGCCGATGCCCGGCGACGGCTATCGTCTGACCGACATCACCCTGACCTATCCCAACACCAACCGCCCCGCGCTCAACGGCGTCAGTCTCCATATCCCGCACGGCCAGAAGCTCGGCATTGTCGGAGCCAATGGATCGGGCAAGACCACGTTGGTGAAGATACTGCTCGGACTCTATCAGCCGGATTCCGGCGCGATCACGCTGGATGGTCTCGACCTGTGCCAATGGGCACCCGATGCCCTCTTTGCGCGCACGGCGACACTCTTTCAGCCCTTCCAGCGCTATAATTTCACGGTCGGCGAAAACATCGCCATGGGGGAAGGCCTGCGCGTCACGGACGCCGAGCGCTTGCTCCAGGCGGCGGCCGATGGCCTCGCCATGCCGCTGATTGAGGACTTGCCGGACGGGCTCGACACCAAGCTGTCAAAGCAATTTCTCGACGGTCGCGAATTGTCCGGCGGACAGTGGCAGCGCCTCGCCCTGTCGCGGGCCATGCTGCGCACCGGTGCCGACACGCTGATCCTCGACGAGCCGACCGCTGCGCTTGACCCGGAAGCCGAAGCCTCGGTTCTGGAGGCCACGGGACAAGCCGGCCACACCGTCGTCCTGATCAGCCACCGCCTGTCCAATTTGCGTCATGCCGACCACATCATCCTGCTCGACAAGGGCCGGATTGTTGAAAGCGGCACGCATGACGCCCTCATGGAACAGAATGGGCGTTATCGGGCCATGTTCGACAAACAGGCCGAGCTGTATCGGGAATAGGTGCGCGCGGCACATCATCAGTTTTCCCGACGAAAGTCGGGATCCAGAGAAATGTGGTGTCTGGACCCCGGCCTTCGCCGGGGAAACTAGAAAAGACTGGAAAAAACTATTCCCGCGGGACCAGCGTGAAGGTCACCGTCTCGCCAGCCGCGTTTTCACCGGTCCAGGTCGCGCCGGTTTCCAGGCCGTCTGTCATGATCGGCTGGCAATTGTGCTCGCCGGTGGTGCGGGTGGTGCAGAGTTCACCGTCGACAACCTCCCAGGTGCCGGCAATGCCGACAGTGGTTGAATAGCTGCCGTCTTCTTCAAAGAACACGACATAGGTCGTATCCCCTGCGCTGACCTGAAGGCCATTGCTGAACAGTGGTTCCATGCCGGACGCTTGCAGAAGTAGCGCGGCAATCATCGATAAAATCATGTTTATTTCCCCGGTTTGGTGAACAGGCCTCTGCCTGTTCGTGCAAGACGGGAAACTAGCACAGCAGACACTGCAGATTAAGCAGAACTTCGCCGGTCAGGCGTCGCAATCGCCTTCCAGGGTTTCGATCCAGTCACGGATCAGGGCAACGCTTTCGTCATGGACGATGGACCGCCCCAGTTCCGGCATCATCACATCCGGACGAAGCGATTCCAGCCGATAGATCAGGATCGACTCGTCAGGCGCACCCGGCACGATGTCATACCGCCGCCCGCCTGAGCCCGGCCCGGCGGCAATGGGCGTTTTGCAAAGACCCAGATTGGGGCCCATCGGAGTCCCGGGATCGAGATGCAGGCCGGACGTGTCCGCCGGCCCCACCGGATTGTGGCAATGCGCGCAATTGATATCGAGCCAGGCCCGGGCGCGCTCATCGACAGGAATATTGAGATCTGTCCAGACCGCCGCACGCGGTGCAAGGTCGCTCTGCGGCGCGCCGGTGAGATATCCGGCAGCGATCAGATGGTCGAGCTGGTTCTCGGGCCCCTCGGCATAGTCAAAGTCGCGATTGAGGTGCCGCGCCGCCGGGCCGATGGGCTGCAGTTCCCGGGTCGTATTGTTGACCGCATGGCAACCGGCACACTGGTTCACATTCGGCACGAGGTAATTGACGGCCTCTTGCTCACCATCAGCACTCTCGACGGTGAAGCCCTGCGAATCTCCGGTGCGCATGAGACGGGCTTCGGTCTGGTCCGCATTCCAGACATAGGGCAGCGCCGCCCAGCCTGTCTCGCGACGCGTCAGGATGCGCGTCTCGATCAGGTGGACCCGCGACAGGTCCAGATGTTCGGGACGGGCCCAGACATCGACGTTTTCGTCGCCGCGCAGCAATGTGCCGTCATCGGACACGGCATAGTAGAAAGTCTTGGTGATGACCGTCCCGACCGGAAAATCAAACACGCTGTCTGCCGAATAGGCGGCACTTGCGCCCTCCGGCATCCAGATTGTGCGGAATTTCCCCGCATGATCCGAAAACAGCGGCGTATTGAGATCATAGGGTTCAACACCCTCCCCCGGAGCCAGGGCACCATCGCGCACCGTGACCATGCCCCATTCGGACAGGACGAGCGGATTCTCGCCAGAATGAAACTGCGGCTCCGGCGTGCCGGAGCC
>TARA_R110002073_G_scaffold299340_2_pt1 | contig 15683 bp, 13 predicted proteins | sample TARA_R110002073 | Tara Oceans TARA_R110002073 (sample SAMEA4397174) | marine metagenome | biome: Polar Biome; feature: [DCM] deep chlorophyll maximum layer (ENVO:01000326); material: water (ENVO:00002006), including particulate matter (ENVO:01000060) such as... | depth 40 m
GCGTTCCATCGAGACATGCCAAAGTGAGTGCACCCGGCTGGCTGCGGTGAATCAGCAGCCCAAACACGGGTCTTTACTCACTGTCGCAGATTGCCCAGTGTGGCGCAATCGCCCTGGCTGGAGTGGGAAGGGTGAGGGATGCCATTGGTGAGCAACCCGAAACGCAGTAGGCAACACCAAGCGATTCGCTTTGTCGCAATTCATCGCCAGATGACTCCGGGGACACGCGGCCCAGACAGGCAAGGCTGGTGTGAGCGAAGCTGCGCGGTGGTGGTTACTTGCGAGCTACAAGGCCGCCGCGCTCTTGGGTTCCTGACGGAGTCGGTTAAGCAGTTTCTTGCCGGTGAAGGCTCTCTGAGTTTGCTTCCGCCAACCTGTGGCAGTTCGTAGGTGCCGGTGCGGATGGCAACGCGATCAGGTGAAAACCCTTTGGCCGCGTCGCGATACCTCAAAAACCCACCATCCTGCTTACGACGACGCTGTCGTTCTGGACGAACGAAACGTGCTGCGATTACCCTTGTCGTGATAACACGTCTACGATCGAAGGTCGTGAACGACTGCGACTCCGCCTTGGATGCGGCCCAGCGGGCCACATCCAGCCAAGCGAACGAGTAAACTAAACTGGTCCACCCTCAAACAAGGCGGTTGCAACCAATGTGGCTCATCAATCGGAATTCCCTCGCTAAAAGCACCGCAGCAACGGCAGCTATTCCCGCTGGCTTCGCACTGCTGGAATTGTTGGTAGTGATCGCCATCATTTCGATATTATTGACGTTGACGGTCCCCGCAGTCCAGGCGGCCCGCGAAGCCGCTCGCCGCATGACCTGCCTAAATCAAGCCAGGCAACTCGCTCTTGGCTTTCAATTGCACGCTAACGGCACCGACGTCTTTCCGGGAAACGGCGGGCACACCCCCGACAGCGTCATTAGATCGATCGACGGTGATGAAGTCGGCATCTCAACGACGGACGTTGTCTATGATGTCTATTCAAAATGGGGAATCGGATCGCCAGGCAAATCGCCGCGAAAGCAACCCGGCTCATGGGGATATGCTATCCTTCCGTTCGTGGAACAGACCGCAGCTTATCAAGCGGTCGATTTTACCACCCTCCAATCGTTGTTTTTGTGTCCGTCACGAGGCCGCCCTCTGCCGTTGCCACCTTTGGATGATAAATTTGGCGAGTACGTTTCGGGTGGATTCGCTTGGGCGCAGACTGATTACGCCGCGAACTCAAAGATTGCTGTGGACCTACCCCAGGTGGTTCCGCTGTCGCAAGTGCTCGACGGTTTGTCCCACACATTCATACTAGGTGAAAAGGCCTACGATCGAACTGTGCACGGACCGACGAGCTGGTATTGGGACGAGCCCATCTTTTCCGGAGGCAGCAAAGGGACCGCCCGTGCCGGCTTATTGATTGTGCCTGATAATCCCGGCATCGCGTTCGAGGACAACTGGGGGTCCTCCCACCCCGGCGGCGCCGTTTTCTCCCGCGCCGACGGGTCCACCGACTTCTTGACCGAATCGATTGACTACGAAGTACTACGGTCTTTATTAACCCCCAATGGTCACGAGGTTCTTCCCGATGACACGCCATAGCACATATGCATTCTTTATGACGCTTTGTGGTTGCTTCTATTTCAGCACAGCGGCCAACGCCGAACTTGTTCGCATTCCGCTATCGGGCGTTCGGACCGATCCACTGATTGATTTTACGCCGCCGGACAACACTGCCGACCGAGCCATGGCAACTCGCGATGGCCTGCGCATCGTGCAATCCGCTGACTCGAAGGGAAGAAAGCATTATCACGAGGTCGGCGTAAAGTTCCTGGTCCATGGCAGCGGCGACTTCAGCACCGCCCTGGACTGGAAAGCCAACCTCATCTCGGAACCTTCCCGGGGATGGGGCCAGGGCGTCACCTTTTCAGTCTCTTTCGACAATGCCGAACAAACCAAAATCCAAATGGCGTTGATCGGACAACCCGGCCAAGGCCTGAAGCTGCGCGTCTCGAAACGCTATCGCTCAGGCAAGGAGGACATGCTCTTCGACGAACCCTTCGACTTTAAGTCGGGAGAATTTCGCATCACGCGACAAGCAAATGTTGCGATCGCTTCCGTCCGGAGGGCGAATGACCCGATCGTTGAAATCGTCCAAACCGACATCCCAAACGATGGCATTCGATCAATCGATGTTTGGTGTACCCGGCAAAGCGTCGGCAACACCCGCGCAGATTACTTACTGCGATCACTTGAAGTATCAGCCGACGAGTTTTTTGCATTCCAAAAGCCGGCGACGTTAAAATGGCCGTTGTGGCAAAAAATGCTATTGGTTCAATCATGCTTCCTGGCCGCGCTGCTCGTCTGGATCACCTTAAAACGAATCCGCGCCGCCTAATCATCACAACTCAAAACAGTCAACCGCAACCCAAACTCCCACCGAATCACCTGCAATTTGTATTTGTCAGCTTTCATCCGTGGTTGAGTCGCGATCAACATCCCATCTTCGGAATCGCCACAAAGTCTTCATCGCAATCCAACCATCGCGCAGTTGGATTTTCTTTCCCTCGCTCACGCTGCGAGGCCGATAGCTGATCGGAACCTCCAAAATCCGCAAACCAAGACGACATGCTTTCGCCGTTACCTCGGGACAAAATTCAAATCCCTCGCATTCAAGCATCATCCGCCGCAAGTCAGCGGTCCGAAACATTTTGTAGCAAGTGGCCTCGTCGGTCAGCCGTATGCCGTACAGCAAGCGAGTCAATACATTCAATGCAGACACACCGAAAGCGAAAGAGTTATACCGCCGCGGATTGTCCGACATAGGCAGGCAACGCGATCCATAAACAACATCCACGCCCGGTCGATCCATCGCCCGAATCAGCCGGATCAAATCATTCGGATCATACTCCAAGTCTGCGTCATGGCAAACCACCATCGACGCAGTCACGCGTTGCAGGCCAGTTCGAATCGCGGCCCCTTTGCCACGATTCTTGTCATGCTGGTATCGATGGAAGCTCGATCTTTCCCCATGCTCTGCCAGAAAGCGAACAATCTCGGCACTGCTCGCATCGCTCGATCCGTCGTCGACGACGATCAACTCGAGATCCCAACCCGAAAGCCTCGCCGCTGCTTCCAGGCTCATCAAATTACGATGAATCAGATTCGCCTCGTTGTAGACCGGAACCAAGACCGCGAGCGTGGGTGGCGATGACGCCGCCAGCTGATCTTCCGCCTTAACGATCATTTACCGTCCTCATGGTATTCCTGTTCGGTATTTACATCCCACACATTTGACTTGTTCTGACGACCGGAAAAAATGTTCTCAACCGCTGCCATCGCGGTCAACATAGAATGATCCTGGTTGTTGTATCGATGCATGCCGTTGCGACCGATCAAATGCAAGTTTTCGATCGAATCAACCCACTCGCGAATCTCCGCAAACTGATCATAGGTTCCGAAGTAGGCAGGGTACGCCTTCGGCACACGAATAACAACCGTATCCAACAAGTCTCCTGGGTTGGCAAATCCGATGCTCTCTAGTTCGCCTACCGCCAGTGTGCTCATTTCCGAATCGGAGAGTGACCAAAGGTCGTCCTCCGTATTGCAGAAATATTCCATTCCAATCCAAGTCGTTTTGGGATCCGCTACCAACCAAGGACTCCAATGATTGAAAAACTGCAATCGACCGACCTGCAATTCCGGCTCTTGAACGTAGATCCAATTGTCATGGTTGATCGCATCACCCCGTCGTGTTGTTCCGAGCCGTTTCAGCAGGACTCCGACAGTTATGAAGTCGCGGTAGGGTAAATTAAGACCAACGCTGCGAACTGATTCCGGTACACCGTCCATCGCATCGACCAGTTTTGAGATCGGCATCGTCGAGATCACATGATCGGCCGAAAACTCCCGCGTGCTTCCGTCGCTCAGGTCCTTAGCCACGACGCCGGTGCACCGGCTATTCCGCCGCAGGATCTTCTCAACAACAAATCTCTTTTTGATGGTTCCGCCGTGTTTGACAATCGCCTCGGCGCAAGTTTCCCACATTTGCCCCGGTCCGAACTTCGGGTACAGGAAACGCTCGATCAACGAAGTCTCTTTGTCCTTCTGCTCCAAATCTATGTTTTGCTTGGGGAAAACTGCTCGCCATCGCTCTGCAACAGCATTCTGAACGGCTTTTCGGATGTCGAGGCTCTTGATCCGCTGTCGCCCCCATCCAGCGTCGATCTCGCTACAATCACGTCCCCAAACCTTCTCTGTATAGGATTTAAAAAAAGTCGAGTACAGCTCCCTCCCGAAGCGATTGATGAAAAAGTCTTCCAAACTCTGCTCGTTATGGATCGGGAATAAATAAGATCGGGCGTAGCTTGTCCCAATCCGGGCCAACGATCGGAACCCCAACTGTCTGATGCTTCGAGCATTGAGTGAGAGCGGATAGTCGAACAGACATCCACGATACAAAATCCGGCTCTGCCGCTGCCGGATGAGCATCACACGATCCACCGTCCGCGGATCTGGGCCCGATCGTTCGGTTTCGATCCGACGCGACTTGTTCTGATACCCGATCTCAGTTGCGTCCGACTTAGTGCCCTGAATCGGCAACAGGTCTGCCCACCAATTCATGACACGGTCCGATTTGGAAAAGAAACGATGGCCACCAATGTCGATGCGGTTGCCCTTGTACTGCACCGTTCGCGAAATCCCACCGATCGCGTCGCTTGCCTCCAGCACAATTGGAATAATCTCTGAACGGGTCGCCAATTCAAATGCTGCAGTCAGCCCTGCGGGCCCCGCGCCGACAATGACTGCCGTCCCGCTAGTTTTATCGTTCGACATACGTTTAAAATTTGTTACCGCCAAAAAATGAACAACGACCGAGAAACGATCGCATCTTTGGACATAGCACGACGTACCAGCGAAACCGTTCTGGCAATTAAACGATGACTGACCCAACACATCTCGAAACATCCGATGCCAATCCCGCCGAAATTCTAACTCAATTTCTGGCCAATCGCTGGGTGTGGTCATGCTTTTTCGCGCTCGCCGCCGCCGCCATGACATGGCAGACCGTCTGGGACGCACCCAATCACGACGAATCCGCTCACCTCGCGGCCGGAATTGCTACAATGCGGACTGGGGATCCAGGCTATTACCGAGTCAATCCGCCACTGCATCGGCTCGTCAGCGGCGCGTTCTGTGATCTGCTGATGAATCCGAAACTGCCGCCGCTCTACATCGCGTCCATGGCTCCTAGCGGCAATCGCGAGGAATTTGCACTTGGATCAACTCTGATTCAGCTCAATCCTACAAGCTACCGAAACTTGTTTATCGTCGGACGCCTAGTACGTATCCCATTCTTTCTGATCACAGCGGCGATGCTGCTCCTCGGTTTCCCGATGCTGCCGTCGGACGCCCGACGAATAGCCTGTCTGCTGTTTTTGACCAGTCCCATGGTTCTGGGGCACGGATGGGCGATATCTCCCGATGCATTCTCCGGCTACGCAACCATCTTTCTGCTTGCCGCTACCTTTCAATGGCTCGCTCATCGCAACTGGATCAACGGACTGATCGTCGGGGCCACTTGGGGCGTAGCGATTGGGATCAAGTTCACCTTCTGCCCGATCTACGTCGTCTGGCCGATCGGCCTGTTTGCCCACGAGTATGTGATGGGACGCGGTCACTGGAAAAATGCAGCCGGAATCGTAGCCGCACATTTCCTGCACGGATTCGTCGCGTTATGGATCGTCATCTTGCTGTACTTCGCATCGGATGTCGGAACGACACTGCAGGACCATAATTTCAAAAGTCAGCGGATGATCAGTTTGTCGCAACCATTCGCACAGCTTCCGTCGCCTTTCCCACAGCAGTTTCTGATCGGCATCGACGAGCAACAGCTCGACATTGAGAATGGGATTCCGACTTACTTCTGTGGCGTCGAATATCCTGACGGTGTTTGGTGGTACTACCTAGTTGGTACGATCGCAAAGGAGCAGATTGCATTTGCCTTCGGCTTGTTGAGCTGTCTCGCAGGCGTGGTCATTCAGATGCGTTCCTCGAAGTCCGCTCCTCGGGAAGCAGCGTGTCTCGCATTGACCGCCTTCACCGCAATGGCCGTCCTCCTGTTGCTCAGCGCGCATCCCAGCATGGCGTTGAACATCCGCTACGGATTCCCGGCAATTTGTTCGCTTTACATAGCCATCGGGATCGGAACCCAATGGCTGATGAGGCGTCGATTAATGCATATCAACGCCGCGATCCTAGCGGTCTTCCTAATCAGCGTCGGTAGCGTTGCCTCTTGTTTTCCCTACTATTACAGTTACACCAGTCCATTATTCGGGGGCATGTACCGAATGCCGCCCGCGATGCATGACAGCAACTTCGATCGTGGCCAAGACCTTTGGCGACTGGAAAAATGGCTCGCAAGCCATCCAGCCCCCGACGACTGCCAGCGATACACGCATATCGAAACCCCCTTCCCACCCAACGCCCTGCAATTCCATCCCAACCCCGCACCGCCCCAAGTTCTGCAGCGACTTCTATCACAAAGAAGAAATCTCGGAAACGAGAATTTGAATCTCGCTGAATCCACAGTAGAACTCGTGGCAACGCGCGGACTCGGCGTGCCTGCGCCTTGGAGTCGCTCAAGTGGAATTGTCGATGCGAAATCCGTCCACTTGGTTGAGGAGTTGCTGCGACTCGAGCCCGACCGCTTCCTGACCCCCACCGTCGCGATCTACCGGTTCAGATCGGCTCCCTAGAAATGTCTCGAAACCATACAAGACCAGTAGCATCTTGATGCCAATCAGCGGGATGCCGTGACGCTCGTAATAGGTAATTGCGATGTACGGCAATAGTCCGGCGATGTAAATATGGGCCGCGACGCTCTCCCGCATACAACGCCTATCTTTGGACTTGAACAGGACGACTAGCAAACCATAGAACGGAAACGCAAAGACCACCGAGCGAATCACAATGAACCATTCCGAATGCTGATCCACCAACAGTGGTTGCCAGAGTATCGTGGCCGACAGAAAACGATTCGCGATCCGGGACACACAATCCATCGGTTCTTGCATGACTTTTTCTCGAATTTGCGGATCAAAATGGTCTATGAAAGCAGACTCACCGAGCTTCGCGTACAACGCGCGCGTATCATTGTCGACAAGCCAAGGATGCTGCTGAAAGCTATTCATGTCCACGATGCCGTCATCATCGACCACCATCGAAAAATAAACCTCGAACTTTCCCGCCGACTTGATCGGCACCCACCGACCTAAAGCTAGTCGGTTTCGAATCATCCAGGGCGAAATGACTAAAACCGATGTCGCTCCAGCAATCATCACCCACCTAAGGCGCTTCCACTGAAACATCGACAGCCCACTGGCCCAGACCAAACCACAAATCGGGCTACACAACGCCGCGAAGCCTCCACAAAACCCCTGTACGACGGCCGTCGAGCGGGTTGCTTGATGTTGTGCCTTCACAAGAAGAAAGTAAATGGCCGCAACGACCCCTAGCAATATCCCATGGTCGTGCGTGATCTGGAAAAGAGAGTCGTAATTGACCGAGATTCCGATAGCGACAATCACGATTCCGAACCAGTAGCGTCCGATCCGCTGAGCCTCAGACAGAACCATCGCGATGGTCAGTGAGATCGAAAGACCTTGCAAACAGGTAAAAAGGACAATGACGCCATTGCGATCGTCGCCACACAGCCAATAAAAAGACGCGAGGATGCAAGGCATCACCGGCGGCATCCAAGCTGTCGGTCCCGATTGCACATAGAAAGGGTCTGCAAAACCTCGTCCCGAGCGCAATGCGGTGGCGATGCAGTCGTATTCTGCCCCTAAGTGCCAAAGCATGGGAGAACCCATCAACGCGATGCTAAACCCGAGTACTGGAATCCAAAGGCTTGGTACCAAGACTCTTCGGAAGGATCGAGATAGGATCATTTTTTCGCCAAGCTGTTTGTTTGAAACAAGAATCGTACCGATTTGCCGACCTGGCAATGATACACTCGAGTGTTTTCCGTGTTCTGCATCAGATGAAACCGAAACTTTTGATTGACCGAGTTAATCCAGGAGCTAAAGGAGGCTCTTTCGATGGGGTGCATGAATGGGCTTGCAGAGTAATTTTAGCTTTGGTCTTGCGATTGCGGAAGCTGTTGTTTCTTTGGCCGCGACGGTGCCAGAAGGTATCTCGATCGTACGTTTCGCTGAGATCGCCCGCCTTTAGTGGTGTGAGGCTCGAGTGGATCGTCCCTCTGAAAATTTCGGTTCCTTTGATTGGGTCGTTGATTTGCTTCTGAGCCGGCTTTATCGGTGAGGTGGTCACTGGAAGTCCGCCACACCGATACCGAGCATACTTCATTCGCGATGCGTTATTGCTCGGGTAGGTAACGACCCTACGCAGGTCTTCTCGAACGGTTCTTCCACGAATTTAGTGGCTTGGAATTACCGGATCGAGGTCCAGCTTCCCGCAGTAGAACAGGATTCTCAAACGGTAGTTCGCGAATGAACGGAAGCCGCGGGCAGCTGATTTGATCGACTGTATTTTGCTATTGAAGCCTTCCGACAGGGCATTGGTCACGTAGTGATTGAAGTAGCTCATCAGTCCCGGCAGATGCCCTTTGAGCATCCTGGCAACCTTCTTGATCGGTTCCAAGCGACTACGCATCGCCCATCCGTACCAACCGTCGAAGAAACGCTTCCCCGCAGCCTCGTCGGCGCTATCCCAGAAATGCCTGAAGTTCTCCTTCAATGCCCAGGCTCGTCCCGTGCGAAGGTCGCTCTTTTGCAGAATCTGAAGATCGATTTGTTGATCCTCATTCAGGTTCTCTTCATTGTAAAGAAGCATTTGGCGAAGCCCTGTTAGACGCTCGTCGCCCTCGGCTTTAAGTTCGCGGTGCTCTTGGCGACGCACTTTGTCGACGGCGTCACCGAGATACTTGCTGACGTGAAATTTGTCATGCACGATCTCCGCGTTTGGAGCGTTCTTTTCGGCACTCGTCATGAACGCCTGCCACATGTCCATCGACACTGATTCCACTTCCTCTCGCTGGTTTTCATTGAGTGTTTGCCAAAGCTCGTCCGCCGCAGCAATGGTTCGATCCTTGGAAACATCGAGCACTCGGCGGTGGTCCAGATCAGTCATGACCGAGACGTAATCATGACCTTTGCCCAAGCTTTTTTCATCCATGCCAACATGATTGACCGAGTCGAGCGATCGTCGGTCCAGACCTCGTTGGACCGCTCGCTCGATCAGTTTGTGAACGCTGTCCCAACTCAAGCGAAGCAGCGTCGCGGCGCGGGAGACGTTGGCCGCTGCTTGCAGGACACGAATGCCGAAGGCTTCAAACATCAGCGTGAACCGTGAGTGCTTTCCAGCCCGCGGCACTGCGATGGTTTTGACTCCGCAGGTGAGGCACTTGCTTCGCGGAACGGCGGCTCGGATTTCGGTGGTGAACTGCATCGTGTCGAGATGTCGCCAGGTTCGCTTGGGAGCTGTGTCGTTTCGCGAACACGACTCCGAGCACTCGGGGCAACAGAGCTTGCCACCAGAATATTCCAGGTCGATGATGACTTGGTTTGCGGTCAGGTCGAGGTCAACGTCGACGACTTTCCAATCGTCGGTGAGCCCCAGAAGCAGTCGATAATGCAGGTTGAGATCGTTCATCCCCACAAAGTACAAAATCGCCGCGTTCTACGCGATTAGCCACTAAATTCGTGGAAGAACCGTGAAGCCACTACCACTTATTTTGGAATTCTTCGATGACGTGGCCTTCGGTCAGATTGAGGTTGATTTCCGTGGTTGCGAGCCGGTCGTGACCGAGCATTTTTTGAACGGCCGCCGAGGAAATCCCTTTCTGCAAAGCCAGTGTGGCGAACGTATGTCGAAGCACATGAGGTGTCACGGTTGATGTGATTTGCGCGCGGTTGGCAACGTTCTTTACCAGTTTTTGAATTTGTCGCTCGCCTGCGAACCATTTGTCGTTGAGTGCAAAGTATGGCTCCAGCAAAGCCTGAACACGTTTGGACATCGGCACGACGCGCTTCTTTGTTTTCGTGCCGTATGGCCCGCCCTTTCCGCTGATCCGAAGTGAGCGTTGTTGCCACAGAATATTATCTGGTGTCAGACCGCATAATTCAGAAACACGCAGGCCAGTATCAAGCAATGTCCAGATCGTCAACTTTTCTTTGGTGTTCTGACACGCGTGAGCGAGCCGATCGGCTTCATCAGATTTCAGAGGTTCACGGACATATTGGTAGGCCATTGAGAAATGAGTTCGCTTTTGGTTGTGGATCACGAACAAAGTTCGTGTCTTACGTTTTGACAATAACACACGCCAAATCTATCGCAAAGCGTTTTTGACTGGAAACGTGCAATGCCTCAATCACTTGCAAGTCGATGTCGTGGATTGCGAACTAAAGTCGTCTTTTCAGGCGGAAGGCGAACAGGCAAATTGGTGAGTTCGCTGATTGGAATAGATTACGAACTCAAGTGGCTTCAGGATTTGGTGCCCAGTTTTCCCCGATCTGTAGGGTTTTTACCGGCATCTTCGCCTCCAAGCGGGGCTTTCGTCATCGCACCGTCGACCGATTGCCACTCGCGATCGAGCCCGATCAGTTCGTCATAAATTCCGACAGCCAAGCTCCACAACTGATCGAAAATTCCCAGCTCAGCCCATTGCTGGAAGTAGTCATGGGTGGTGCTGCCGGGAGCCAATTCTGGTGGAATGGCGTTCCATTGGCATCCGGTTCGCAGGCGATAGAAAATCGCGTCGGCGACGCCCCGAAGATCGGCACGCGGTCGTCTACCCTTTGGACTGGGTGGGTAGTCTGGAAGAATTTCTTCCATCTGCTCCCACAATTCATCTGGCATGCGATAGTCATCAAAACTCCGTTGCCCATCCATGGCGGGCCCTCCTTGGGTTTGAGTACCTGTGAAATACCAACTCAAGGATGGCCCGCTCTTTTCATGCCAACTAGGTTTTCGGATAGGTTCTAAGAGGTCATTTGTCATCAGACGGGGTGCTGGGGCGATCCTCTAGAAGCTGAAAAAGCTTGGGGACATCACGTAGGACCTGCGGGTCTACATCCGTTTGCCATTCGTCGTTCACTGAGAACCATTCGAGCGCAACATCGTAGCTTTCGGGGTAGTCCCTATTTTTACCACCAATTTTTTCTTGTTGCACTAACTCCCCTTGTACCGAAATTGGAACGACTACGCCGTTCATTTCCTTCCACGTTATTTTCTCTTGTCGAAGGGCTCTTTCTCTTTGATCGTTCCCATACAGGTAGCGAATGTCCGTTGGTACCATTAATTCCAAGTCAAAACTTAGCCTTCGGCTGAGCCTTCCAGCCCCATCTCCATATGAATCATCCACGCGAACTAAAATGTTTTTATCGCTTGTTTGAGTAATCCGGACGGGTTTACCTGGATGGTACTCTGCTTGAAAGACCTCGCCAATTTCAAAACGTCGGCTGAAGCTTCGTGTCGTGTCGTAGCAACCGATAAGACGTATGTCGGGAAAACGCGATTGTGAAAGTGTCAACGGCACAGAAGTCACATGCATCCGCTTCGCTCTATCTGGAAATTCACGGATCCACGCTTCTTCCAGAGCGTCGTCATAAAAAAATGCCTTCGTAGACTGCGCCATGTTTGCAGCTTGATCATCGTGACCTTCCTCGACTCGGCTGCCATGTGAAATGAAACAGTACCGATTTGCTTGAAAGTCTGCCATCAACCGATAGGTCTCGACTTGATCCCGAAACTTTCCGGACGGAGAGGCTGAGAACTTTTTGACTGTCACCGATACGTCAAACTGATCCAGCCCCTCCCAATTTGATGCAAGCCCCTCAAAAAGGGCAATGGCATCGCTCTTTCCTGGCGCCGAATCGTCCGCTCTTGCAACAATTCCAATTGTTATTAAAAATATGAAGAACGAGTATCGCATGGCACCAAATCCTAGAAACTGATTAAACGTAAAGTGAGGACGCGTCTAGATCTCCGTGATCTCGCATTCCTCGCCTTCGACGGCAGTGTAGAAAAGTTCTTTGGAGGGTGTCCAAGCTCCCATCTCGTCGATGGCGCACCAGAAAGTTCCAACCTCAAAATCGCAAATCGTAGAAAAATCACAGGACCTCGTTTCTCGGCACAAGACCTCTCCGTTTGTCCAGTAAAAGGCACCGGGATCATTCACCTCTGTCACCTCCTCCAAGCCCAAGTGATACGTAGGGCCATTTCCATTTTCATCTACTGCAATCTTGGTTTCTACGGATCCTTCCGGGCATACGACTGGATAAGCTTCCGGATCTGGATCCATATTTGTTTCACATAAGATTAATCCGCATGCGAACCAGTAATCACCGACTGGGCAATTTGCTTCGTAGGGCTTGCTGCAAACAACAGTCTGACCATAAGCCGAACAAGCCAAGAACGCTGAAAACACAAAAACACTCAACTTTAACATCACTCAACTCCCACTTGAGAAACACCAGACAAAACGAATCGGGTTTCGCCTACACTGGCTACCGATCCGGAAATGACTTTCCAAGAAATTTGCAGGTCTTTATTGCTTTCTTTCTGTTCAGCGAGTATCGCCTTCGCGGTCTTCTCGTCTATTGACATACTAATCCGATAGACTTTGTGATTAACCGGCTTGACCATTACCTCGATCGGCCTGTTTCCGATTTTCGCGTCGCAAGTCAATGCCGGTGGATCCGTTGCTTTTTTATTGCGCGAAAGAAGAGGTACGGCGGCATCGTCTTCCGATTCTCTTCGGACGCGTACAATGCATCGCCCAACAAGAGTATCTGGCAAACTTGATAGTCGAACAAACCGAATAGTATGCGGGCTTAGTACAATCTCTTTTTCCACCGTTATCACAACATGTATTTGATCTGATACTCCGGAAGCAGGGTCCGTCAGTTGAAGTGTTCCGAACCCTTGGTCGTTGGCGATGAGTTCGGGATCAATGTCCAACTGGACATAGTACCCGTTCTTGGCTGCCTTGATTTTCCCTGCTGCTCCCAAGAGCACGCCAGACGGTTTAATTTGCAATTCTGTTGCTGGTGTTGTTACGGAACAGACAAATGGCAGTTGTAGATCGCCAGTTTTTCCTCGCTGAGCGTTTACCGCGACAAGATGTTCTTTGAAACACAAAAGGCCGCCGATTTCAAATTTTAGGTTTACGTTTACCTGCGTAAGTTCTTTATGTTCGACCTTCCGCTGATCGACTTTCAGAATGACACGACCTTCGAATATCCCGCTGTTATGTTTCTCGGGCGTGTCGATTTTGATTTCTAACGTTGCACTTCCTTTTGCTGGAATAATGCGACTCAATAGGGTCGCGCGAGTACACCCACAGGAAGCAGTTACCTCCGCGATTGGAAGATCGAAGTTTTCCGGATTTGCAATTTCTACAAGCAGGCGGCCATTCTGGCCCCCCGGTAGCTGTTTGAACGTCGCGTCTGCGGTGTACGACCCAGCAAATTCTCTAAAATTGCGTTTCGAAATCAACTCGGATTTCACCTTGTCCGTGAATTCGAATTGATTTTCGGTAGGCTCAGAAGCAATTGTTATCTGTGCGACACACATCCCCGCCCACAACGCAAAAAAGGCACCGGTGTGAGCTGACTTAAGCTGGAGCCACATCCGAAACATCCCAATTTAGAGCAAGATCAAGATAACGTAGAGCGGTTCAGAGGCCACTCGATCGGGGAGGCCCTCTGTGGAGCTGATTGTTAGCATGATCTTGGGGCGTGTCAAGAAGAATTCAACGTAAATAAGATGGTAGAGCCACAGCGCAGCCTTCCGATAAAGGCAATGCAAATTCAAATGTGCCCGCTCTTTCTTTCGGGAACCCCTAAATCACCAAGTGTCCATGTACGCGTGAAGCTTAATCGGTTCTGGTCACTGGCCTTCGCTCGCAATCTATGGCAGCGTCAGCTTGGGTAGACCTGATTGAACGCGTAGCGGAAAGCCGATCGTTTGATTGAATGCATCATTTAATCGAATGGTGAAGTTTTGACGAGCCGCTTCTCGCTTGGCCCATTCAGTGTTATCGAGAGTAGGGCTAGAAAACCCCGACCGCCGGAGCGGTCATTCCACCAGGGCACAGAAGAAAGACTGGGGAGTTGGCCAGGCACTGGCGTTTTGCGACCAGGGTTACATCAATCGATTTAGACCGAGTGAATGACTCGCCATGACTGGCAAGTATCGCCCAGCGGTCGCATTCGGAAAACTGTCCACCCTTTTCAAGTACCCTTTATCGTACCCTTTTGCACGCCTAACACCTGGGATTCACCGTATTCAAAGGAACTGGAGTTCTCATATTCTCCCGTGTTTTCGGATGTTCCGTGGGCTTTCACCTACATTCACACGGCAGAGGCCACAGATTCGAATTCTGTATCGCCCATTTCGGCAGCTTGCCGAATACCTCGTAAATCACCGATCGAAACGCCGCTCAGGCGTTACCAGCTCAGTCAGGCTGCGCGACTCACTTTCAGCATTTACGGTACAGCGTACCGCAAACGATTGGAACTGAATCGCATGCCAAGACAAAAAGCAAAGCTCCCCAAGTACCACTACCACGTCTCGGGCCAAGCCCGTGTCTATCTCGATGGACGGTACTTCTACCTCGGCACCTACGACTCGCCCGAGAGTCACGCCCGGTACTTCGCCCTCTGCAAGGAGTACCAAAAAGACGGCTGCAAGATGCCCGAGGACAGCTCGACCCATCCGAGCGAGGACGCAACCATCACGGTGAGCTGCGTCACCGCAGACTACCTTGAGTTCGCGAAAGTGAAGTACGTCAAGTCGCCAGGGGATTACTCAAAACATGAAAGCCTCTGCGACCTTATGGATTACGAATACGGAGACCTGCCGGCGGTCGAATTCGGGCCAAGACGGCTCTCCGAAATACGTGACTTGCTCGTGGCCACCAAGAACCGCCGTGGCCGGCACAACACACGCCACTACATCAACCAGCAAGTTCAGATCATCGTGCAAGTTTTCAAACGTGCCGTCGCGAGAGAACTGGTTCCAGTCGAAGTCTGGACGGCATTGAAGGCGTTGGACTCGCTGCGAGAAGGCGAGACCGTGGCAAATGAATCCACCGACCGAGAACCGGTGGGGATTGAGGCTGTACGGCAGACCGCCAAGCACCTTTCCCCAGTCCTCAAAACCATGGTGCGGATCCAGGCAGCAACCGGCATGCGACCCAGCGAAGTGCTCCGGATGCGTCCAATCGACATCGACAAACGAGCGGACGGTGTGTGGGTCTACCGTCCGAATGAACACAAAACGAAACGGCACGGCAAGAAGAAACAGGTGCCAATCGTCGGTGACGCCCAAGAGGCTCTTGAGCCCTACCTGAATCGGGAGCCAACGGAATATTGTTTCAAGCCGGAGGAATCCGCTCGTTGGTATCAGGAACAAAAATCCGCCAAGCGAAAAACACCAGCCAACCAAGGCGATCGCCCCGGCTACAACAAACGCACCCGTGCGGGTGAATCGAAACCGCGTCAGTACTCCCCGAAGTTCGACAAGGACTCCTATCGCCGAGCAATTGTCCGTGCAGCCAAAAAGGCCGGGGCGGAACACTGGACGCCGTATCAGCTCCGGCACACCGCCGCGACTGTGATCCGGGAAGCACTCGGGATCGAAGGAGCCCAAGCTCTGCTCGG
>TARA_R110002073_G_scaffold154532_5_pt1 | contig 15680 bp, 8 predicted proteins | sample TARA_R110002073 | Tara Oceans TARA_R110002073 (sample SAMEA4397174) | marine metagenome | biome: Polar Biome; feature: [DCM] deep chlorophyll maximum layer (ENVO:01000326); material: water (ENVO:00002006), including particulate matter (ENVO:01000060) such as... | depth 40 m
GGTCGACGCGACGGGAAAAGTCATTTGCGCGTCACGTGGCCCAGCCCGGCAAAGAATGCGCGGTCTATCGCTCGGTCTGGCAAGGCCCCGAAGCCCGATCGGCCGAAGACGAGCGGACGGAACTGGTTCGTTGGCTCAATACTCTGCCACTGCCCGTCGGAATCTATTGTTGTAGTGACGTGCGTGGACAGCAAGTTCTCGAGGCGTGCGCTCAAGCCGAGCTGGTGATTCCCGAAGAAGTCGCGGTGATCGGAACCGATAACGACAGCGTGATTTGCGAATTATGTGATCCCTCGATGACCAGCGTGATTCCAAACGCGGAAGAGACGGGATTCCAGGCCGCTAGTTTGCTGTCGCGTTTAATGGAGGGCGAAAAACCTGATGAATTGCTGCACGTGGTTCGCCCTGTCGGTATCGAAGTTCGGCAATCGTCCGATATCGTTGCCATCGATGACCCCTCGATCGCGACCGCACTTTCCTATATCCGTGAAAATGCTTGTAACGGAATTACTGTCCAAGACGTGATCGCGCACTCGGGCTTGTCCCGCAGTACGCTGGAACGCCAACTCCGAAAACTGCTCAGCCGATCACCACAGCAAGAGATCCGGCACGTCCAAATCAAAAGGGCCCGTCAATTGTTGATGGAAACCGATTTGCCTATGGACCGGATCGCCGCGCTCTGCGGTTTCGACCATCCTGAATATATGCACGTCGTGTTCCGCCGCGAGACCAATATGACTCCGGGCCAATACCGGCGAAATCTGCGAACAACAAAATGAAGACGCGGCGAAGGCAATGTTTGCCCCGCCCGCTAGCGAATCCATTGGAAATGGAAACGATGCAAACGGTGCACGCTGTGGAGTATTCTCTCGTGGCGAACCCATCATCTCTTTGACCATCATCACTTTGAAACGAGCATTCCTGAAACATGTCTGTCAACATCCAAGCGGTCTACACTGGCAACCTCGGCGTACGCGCGACTCACGGACCTAGCGGCAATCAGCTCACCACCGATGCTCCCGTGGATAACGGCGGGCAAGGCACAAGTTTTTCACCGACCGACTTGGTCGCCACGGCGCTGGGCAGTTGTGTGTTGACGATCCTGGGGCTCGTCTCGCAACGACACGAGATCGATTTGACCGGGACCAAGGTCAGCGTCACCAAAGAAATGGTCGCACAACCGGTCCGCCGAATCGGACGTTTGGAAACGATTGTGACCGTGCCTGCTGGCTTGGTCGACGATCCGGCGATGCGAGATCGATTAGAGGCAGCGGCGAGAAAGTGTCCGGTCCACCAGAGTTTGCATACTGATATCGACGCGCCAATCACCTTTGTCTACGAGTGAGATTGTTGACAAATGAGGTCGCTCAGGTGCTCGCTTTCGCACGCACCGCCGTCCCTGGGGTCAACGTGTCGCTGGGATAGACGATCACCTCGTCATTCACGTTCAACCCCTCGGTAATTTGCGTCTGTGATTCATTTTGCAAGCCGATTGCGACGGGTTGTAGATTCGCTTTGCCATCCACCATAGTCAAAACGTGCCATTTCCGTTGGTGGCGAAACAAGGCACTATTGGGAATCAGTAAGACGTCGGAAAGCTCGTTGACGACAATACGCGTTTCGACGCGGTAGCCGTCGCCGAGTGACGCGATGCGATCGGGCGGTTCGTCAAAGTCGGCGATCACGTTGACTCGTTGCTCTTCTACCCCGAGTGACGAGATCTTGGTAAATGCCCCCGGTTCAATCACTCGCACGTAACCTTTCAGCGGCGATTGGCCACCCCAATGTTCGATCGTCAATTTGGCGCCGGGTTTGATTCGCACCGCATCGGTGGACAACACATCGATTTCGATTTCCAAGTTGCGTGGGTCTCCTAATTCGATCAGTGGCGTGCCCACCGCAACCACCGCGGAACTTTGCTGTATCACGCGAAGAACGCGGCCCGTGATCGGTGACATGATCTCAAACGGGACGACTGAGGTGTCGTCATGAGTGTCGGCAAACTGCTCGACCGCCGCCTTGGCCATCGCCAATTCAAAGTTTGCGATTTCCACATCAAACCGCGCCGTCTTGATCGCTTGCGTTGTCGCAAGTTGTTCGGTTTTGGCGATGTCGTATTCGCTTTGCGAGATCGCGTTGGAGGGACGCAGTCGTTGGGCCCGCTCAAATTTGGTGATCGCCAATTCGTTATTGATGACCGCTTGTTCGCTTGCCGATTCGGCACGCTGCAGTGCCGCCCGAGCCGCCTGGACCCGCGCGGTCGCTTCTGCTTGAGCCCGAGCGTCCAAAAACGCTGGCACGCTCGGCAAGATCACGGCCAACAGAGTTTCTTCGCTGCAATGGTCGCCGGCATCGAGTTCGATCCGGGAAACGCGGCCCATCACCGGGGCCGAGACAATGTATTTCTCGCGAATGCGTGTCTTGCCGTCCTCTTGGACCGTCACTTGCAGATTTCCGATCACAGCCGTTGCGGAATCAACCTCGATCGGTTTCGGGAACATCGCGAAAATCGTTGCCATGATCGCGGCGACAATCATGATTCCCCACAACAGCGTCTTTAGCGAAAACTTCATGTTACTCTCGTGTTTTAAGCACGCCGACCAAATCCAGATGGAAAATGCGTCGCTGGACCACCCATCCCGATAGAAACGTCGCGGTAACGACGACGGCACACGCCAGTGCATACGTGTCACGACTGATCACCAAAGGAATGCGATAGTTATCGGTGTCCAGCCCGCTGGCCATCAAACCGGCCAAGCCGTATCCAATCCCACATCCAAGCGGGATCGCCACCAGCGTGAACAAGGTGATTTCACCTAGCAGCACCATCGAAACCTCGCCACGTGTAAACCCTACCACACGCATCGTCGCCAGGTCACGACTGCGTTCGGACAACGAGATCCGTGCGCTATTGTAGACGACGCCCATGGCGATCACAGCGGCAAAGAAAATGATGAACGACCGCATGACCAGAATGTTTTCCGCGACCGTTTCACGAAAACTGTCTAACACCGCGTCCTTGATCGTCACGCTCGCGACCCCAGGACGAAGTTCAAGCTCGGCAAACACATCATCGATTTGATTGGAATCGACTTTCAAAAACGCTCCCGATGCCACACTGGATTCTTTCAACATCGCATGCAGTTGTTGCTTGTTGATGTACGCATTGATCCCCGCGTACTCTTCGACCAACGCCGTAACTTCGACGGTCAACGTTGGCCGTTTGTCTTCGAGCACTTCGATGGTGACAAAGTCACCTCGCTGCACGCCGAGCAAACGAGCAAGCTTCGTATTAAGCATCACACCAAATTCGGGCACCACCACCGCTTGTTCGCTTTTGTCAAGCAATCGATACAGCGCTGCATCACGCTCAATTCCCATCAATCCAATTCGTCGCGATCGGTTTTGGAAATGGATTCGAGTCGCGACACTGCGGATCGTTTCACTGTCCAACACGCCGTCTAAATTGCGGACCTCGTACATCACCGACGCGGTCGCTGGTTCAACAAATGTGACCATCAAATCTTGACGTTGAGCCAGACGGAACTGGAAATCCATCATGTAATTCATCGCATCAAGCGAAAAACTTCCCAGCACCATCACGGCCGCGGCCATCGCAATCCCCAACACCGACAATCCCGCCTTGATCGGATAGCGCGCGATGTTACGCAAAATCATTCGCATCTCTGCGGACATTTTCTCACGCGGAATGATCCTTTCTAGCAGCGTCGGCTTGAACCTTGGCGGCGGCTCGGGACGCATCGCCTCGGCCGGCGGCAAACAAATGGCCTTGCGAACCGAGACCCATGTGCCCAGGCAAGCGGCGGTCGTCGTCAGCAGAAATCCGAGCGTGATCGACATCGCGTCGACATGGATCGTCAACGTTGGAAATTTGTAAAATTCGCCGTACATGCGGGTCATCCCCGACGCCATCCATAACCCGAACGCGGTTCCAAGAATCGTTCCGCTGACTGAAATCAACAACACGAAGTTCAAGTAATGCAATCCGACTTCGACGTTGGTATATCCAAACGCCTTGAGTGCGGCAATTTGCTCGCGTTGCTGAATGATGATCCGCGAAACGACGATGTTTAATAGAAACGAAGCAACCGACAAAAAGATTGCCGGTGCCATGATTGCCATCGCACGCAATTGTTTCAATTCGTCCGACAGATATTGGTGCGAAATCTGCTCACTGCGATCGTATCCGCCCACACTGCCATACGGTTTCAGTAGTCGATCGAGGTGATCGATCACTTCTTCGGCATTGCTGCCATAAGCCAGTTTGATCGCGACACTATTAAAGGCACCACTCATGTCGAACGCGGCTTCGAGATCACGCTCGTTCATCCAGAACACGCCAAAGCGTTTGTTATCAGGCATGATGCTGCCCGGTTGAATTTGCATCACGTATTCCGGCGACATCGCAACGCCAACGATTTTTAACGTTTGCCGCTTGCCATTGATCACCGCACGGACCGCATCACCGGCGACAAACCCGTGCGCTTCGGCAAACACCTCCGATACAACGACTTCGCCCGTGCGCCCGGGCTCAATCATCCGGCCGCGCGAGATGTAGACTTTGTTCAGCAAGCACTCGCCGGAATCCGGGACCGAGATCAACCGCGCGGTCGCCGGTTCGGTCATCTCGGGAACATCCAACAGGACATCAAAAACTAAACGTGTTTCGACCGCCGCGATACCGTCGATCTCACGAATGCGTGGCAGTACCGCGTTGGGACAGCGGCGTGTATGCGAAAAGACGTCGGCAAAACGGAAATCGCGATAGAACGTTTCTTTGCTTGTCTGTAGCGAATGGTACGCACACATCGACATCACAAATGTCGCGACCCCCGCAGCAATCACACAGAGGATGGCAAACACTTGCCCCTTCATGTGGAACAGATCTCGAACCAATTTTTGATCAAGCTTCCGCATCGTTCACCATCGCAACTCGGAAGCGTCGATTCGCTCGGTATTGTTTTCGATGCCCGCAATCATCCCGTCGGACAACGAGATCACGCGGTCCGCCATCCGCGAGATCACGGCGTTATGAGTGATCACGGCGGTGGTTGTCCCTAGTTCGCGATTGATACGCGAGATGGCTTCGAGTACCAAGATTCCCGTTTGCACATCCAACGCGCCGGTCGGTTCGTCACACAACAGCACAGTCGGGTTCTTGGCAATCGCACGTGCAATCGCCACGCGCTGCTGTTCCCCGCCCGATAATTGAGCGGGAAAATGATTTGCGCGGTCCTTCATTCGAACCATGTCCAAGGCGTCCATCGCATTCATCGGCGACTTGGCGATCTCGGTGATCAGTTCAACGTTCTCGCGAGCGGTTAAGCTGGGAATCAAATTGTAGAACTGAAAGACGAATCCGACATGGTCGCGGCGGTAACGTGTGCGGTCGGTGTCGTTGGCCGCTGTCAATTCTTGGGCGTGGTAGTGAACGCTGCCGGAGCTTGGCACGTCCAATCCGCCCAAGATGTTCAGCAGCGTCGACTTTCCACTCCCAGACGCCCCCAGTAACACGACGAATTCATGTTCATAGAGTTCCAGATTGATCCCCCGCAGTGCCTGGACCTGCACCTCACCCATGTCATAGACCTTGGTGACGTCGCAGACACGGAACATGGCGTGTTTGGTCGAGGTCAAGTCGTTCATTTTCATCATCACTGAGGATTCAGCTGCCGAGACTACCTTCATGCTAGTCAATTCGGTTCGCTGCTGATCGCTGACTCGATTCACATAAACGCAACCGTAGAATACAATCGTAACGTGCACATGTCACTGCGGCGTACTTGCCATCGTAATCGCACCTAATCACTGCACCTTAGAAATTGCACCTCATCTCGAGACTTGAATGTCGAATCGACGAAGGCGACGGAACTCTTCGAGTACGGAATCGCATCTCACTGAAAATCTGCCCGCCGCTGGTCAACAATGCGATTCGCGATGGTTAGGAGTGCCGTGTTGGGCGTTGTTGACCGGGATTGGCGTACTCGCGTTTATCCTGCGCTGGGTCTGTCTTGCCGAAACCGCCTCGATCGCCTCGACCCAACAATTACTCGGTGACGCGGCAACCTATTATGCATGGGCCGAGAAAATTGCGGCGGGTTCTTGGTATGGTGACACGACGTTCTATCAAGCGCCGCTGTATCCCTATGTCCTTGCAATCCTCATCAAATTCGGCGGCGTCGCGGTGCCTGGGATCCGATTCACACAGGCGATTCTCGGTTCACTCGCTTGTGTATTGTTAGCCGCAAGCACAAAGAAAGTCTTCGGACTGCGTACCGCCGTGGTGGCGGGAGTAATGCTGGCGATCTATTCGCCGGCGATCTATTACGACGGGATTGTTCAAAAGACTTCGTTGGCCTCGTTTCTGTTGTGCGGTCTGTTATGGGCCAGTCTTTCCATTCAATCGCGTCTGTTTGTTTCCAGTGGCCTCTCCAATGCAAACCCGTTGTCCAAGAGTCGTGAGGAAGCGGCTCAGGTTGCGGTCACGCCCGAGCATCCAAATCCGATCGTTTTTCTGTTCAGCCTCGCTGCCGGACTGTTTTTGGGGTCGCTCGTTCTGACTCGCGAAAATGCATTGCTGTGGATTCCGCTGTTTCCCATTTGGATGATTTGGCTTCCGTCGTCGCTCTCGCGACCCCAGCGATTCGCACTGGCTGGCACAATGATCCTCGGACTTGCCATGGTGCTGGTGCCGGTCGCTGCACGCAACGGATCGCTTGGTGGCGAATGGTCACCGACGACCTTTCAAGCGGGCCCGAACTTCTATATCGGCAACAATGCCCACGCCTCGGGAATCTATGAACCGCTCGTTCCGGGCCACGAAACCCCTGTCTATGAACGAAGCGACGCCCATCGATTGGCCGAACAAGAAACGGGGCACGAGTTGACCGCGCGCGAAGTGTCACGGTTCTGGTTTGCAAAGTCCTGGAGCGAGATTCGTCAATCTCCGCTCTCATGGATCTCTCTGCTGGTTCGCAAAACGGCAATGGTAGTCAATCATTTCGAAGTCCCTGATGTCGAAAGCCTGTTTATTCACCAACAGTATTCGGTGGTGCTAAAGCTGTTTTCGTTTTGGCAGTTCGGTCTCCTCGCCCCTTTGGCAGCAATCGGGCTCGTGATGACTCGCGACCGCTGGAAAGAGCTGTTGCTTCTTTACGCATTGATTGCCGTCATGATCGTCGCGATCGTCGGCTTCTTTATTCTCGGTCGCTATCGATTCCCGCTGGTCCCGCTGTTGATCCCGTTTGCTGCCGTGGGAGTGACGTTATTCATACAAATGGTTTCCCGACGCCGATGGCGCCCATTGAGAATGCCAGTTGGGGTTGCGATCCTGGTTGCAATCGTCAGCTATCTACCGATACACGCAGAGAATCATTTAAATGCTTCGTCGCTGACGAATGTCGCCGTTGCCGCTGGCCAACAGGGTGACTTGGGGGCGGCAATCATGTTGCTCGAGCAATCCAATCGGATGCAGCCTGATATTGCCGAAACAAACTACAACCTGGGCTTCGCCTACAAACAAACCGGTCAGATGCAGCCCGCGATTGAACACCTCGTCAAAGCGGTGCAGTTGGAACCCGATTTAATGACCGCAAATTTTCATTTAGCTGAATGTCTCGAGCGGATCGGACGCTTCGAGGAAGCCAAGCTGTTTTATGCGAACATCTTGACCGTGGATCCAAATCACACCGGAGCGGTTCGAGCACTCGAGCGTCTTGACACCCTGGCACCGCAAGCACAATAGGCGGATCTCGCTGAATGCGAGTCAAGTCCACGACGATTTCCTCGGAACTTTGGTTTTATGTTCCGAATCGATGTCGCATCGATCGATGTCACACTGTGCGAACGAAGGGCCCATTACACGCGTGGATCCACCGCAGGCTCAGGACTCGATTCCCGTTGCGGCGGCATCTTCGTCCATTTCATTGTCGTAGGCTTCCATCTCCGCCTCGATCTCCTCCGCGGACATCTCTGGTTGCTCGACAACGGTAGACCGACTGTCACCGCAACCTGTCAATGCAAATAAACCGAGGGACGCGAATGCAGCGGTTAAAAAGAACTTCTTCATTGTCGTACTCTGAGGTAAGTAGGGATGAGATCGGAACTGAATCAAACGATTCAGTAGTCTTCTACCCCCCATTGTCAATAGTTGAATCGTGTTGGCAACCAGCAAAGGGACACCACGGCATGGAATCCTGGTATTGTTCATGGTTGCGATTGGGTGATGACACTCGCGTTACTGTGCCACAGTGTCACGTTCAGGCAATGTCTTGTGACGCTGGGGCTGTCCGCAGCAGGTGCACCCGCATGTTAGCCCCGCAGAGCAGCGAGAGTGAGCAAACCGCCGTAATGCGAGCGCACGAAAAAGGGCTAGGTCCCATGTTGGAGCCTAGCCCTCCGATGATTGATCCATCATTTCACGTTCGCAGTCGCCTATTCAAGCGACTCGGTTTCTTTGGCGGCCCTTGTACCAAGAGCCCCCCATAAACCGAACGGACTCTTCGAACCTGCCGGAGCGTTATTCGCACTGTCACGTTCAACGGTGGCATGAGTGCTGTTCCCTGCCTCGATGCTGTCGGTAATAAATTTCACCGCACCATCCCCCATTAACACATGACAACCACCTTGGTGACGACTGCCAGACGTATAGATTCCCCGTGTGTTGTCACCCCCGTCAGCACAACTTGGCTTGTTAGGTGGGAAAATCGTGTTCATACCGCTGTAATTAGCACGTCCGTCCGCCCAACGCGTCGCTCGGGGAACCGTAGGGGTGCCACCGACATAGAACTGAGGGCGTTCAGGGTCAATTCCCTGTGCCGGAGCAAGACAGACACCAGGAGTTCGCACAATCGTGTCGCCGCCACCCGTCGTGTTGCTGCGAATGTCTGCAATGATTTCTTTTTGTCCCAACGATGCTGCGATCTCGCCCATTGCGATCGTGTTGGCTAAGCCGTCCAAAACGTCGCGGAAGCGTGTGGTGTGACGAGCCCAGAACATTCCACGGTTCGCCGCACGAGCACGCGTCGCAACCCAAGTTTGGCCGTTGCCGTTGCCGTTGTTGTTGTCGTTATCAATGTTGCCCCAATCATTGATGCCACCATTGTTCACAAATTGAACGCCATCACCGAAGCAGAACCCATAATTTGTGAAACCGGTTCCCGTTCCAATCGAAACCGACGGATCACTTGGACAACGGTACGCAGGCAGTTCGGTCGCCCACGGCTTGTATTGTCGCGCCCAAGGCACGGGGCCCATTGCTGGCCATGTGTTGTTCGCAACGCCACCAGGCATGCTGGTGCCAGGCGTGGTTTCGCGACTGGGGTTGGAAATGCTTTCCCACATCGCTTGTTGCTCAATGAAGGGCAACACGCTCACCAATGCGCTGATGTACAGCCGGTTATAGTTGTACGACACGTTGGCGACCGATCCACGATCGGTTCCGCACATCGTTCGTGGCAATTGGTTGTACGCGGCGTGGTAATTGTGGATCGACAATCCCAATTGCTTGAAATTGTTGCTGCATGACATGCGTCGGGCCGCTTCGCGTGCAGCCTGGACGGCGGGCAACAGCAGTCCCACAAGTACACCAATGATGGCGATGACGACAAGCAGTTCCACTAGCGTGAATCCTTGCCGACTTGAATGAGGTCGATTCATAACAGGTGACATCCTAAAAAGAGAGAAAAACAACAAGGGAAGAATTTGGGTACGAATGTCCCCAACGCCCCTAACTGACAAGCTTTAAATAGATAAGTGAGTAACGGAAGTTTTTAGATAAGAGGTGAGCAAGAAGTGCCGTAAAACTTCAGGAGCTCACGATTGCCGAACGAGAAAAAAATTTCGTTCCAAAAGTTTGGGTGCAGTGATCCGGCAAAGGATCGCTACGAACATATTCGGACGCGATCGGCTGTGGTCGTTTTGATGTCCATAAAGTGCACACCAATGATGCGATTGACAACCGAATCGTCGAGTTATCATCTTTGCCTGGCCCCCTGAGGTCAACCCTAAATCCATGATGAACGCAGGTGCATTCGAAGACCTTGTGAATGAACGCCAATATTTTGCTAGTGATTTGCCCGCCGGCAAACCATGGGTAACCCCTTAGTAGCAAAGGACCTACGGAGCGTCGCTCGGCCCACTTGTCCGAGTGGTATTGTCTCCGCAATGAAGGCAGAAAGCTTTGGCAAAAAACTCGCCCCCGCGGGGGGGTGCAGTCTTCGTTGGGAAGTGTTCACCCTGGTCATCGGGCCAATGACGACCGATGCTATGACGCTGCCGTGGCAGCCAACCACGCGCTGGCGAGCGTAGCGAACCTCACCGGGAAACCGCGAACAATTTCGTGATTTTTATTGCGATGTGATATCGGCGGGCCAGAGAATCACGGTGCCATCGCGACTGGCGGTCAACAGCAACTCGCCGCTGGCGGTCACATCGACCGCCGTCACGCTGGAAGTATGCTGTTCCAATAGCAACACCTCGCGGGCCTGGAACGTGTCCCGCGGTTCAAGTTTTGATTCGCTTGACGCTTCATTCCATTGCTCGATCCGCGGATCCCACACGCGAGCGGTTTGGTCTGCGCTTGCGGTGAAGACACGCATCGCTTGCGAGGCGTCTTGCAGGATCGCGATATCCTCGATTCGCTGAGAATGACCTCGCAGTTCGATCGGCTCGCCGACGGCTTGCCCCTGCTCGGGGATCTGCCACAGATACCCAACCGATTCTGTGCTGCCGACCGCGATCCAACGTCCGTCGCGTGACGACGTGACGCACACAAAGCCACCCGCTTCCGCTTTTTGGAATACGATCGGGTCGGAGGGCGATTCGATTCGCCATCGCTTTGCAACACCACCTGCGCCGCACGCCAACACCGAGGCACCATCCGGTGAGAACGCCACCGACCGCACCGGAGCAGCAAATGTAAACTCGTTGACGGTGGTGATACTTTTCGCTTGCGGATCCCATTGCCACAATCGGACCGTTCCATCATCGCCGCCGGACACCAACCGATAGTCCGGATTGCCGCCCATCGATTGCGGTGCGAATTCGACGGAGCGAACCGGCCCATCATGGGCGACTTCGAGTTTCCCGAGCGGCTGGAGCGTTTCGGCATCCCAAATCTTAATCGAGCGGCTTCCTGTCACGATGTACTTTCCGTCGCTTGAAAAGCTCGACTGCACGACGGCGGCATTCGCACGGAAGCTTCGCAGGTGAGTCCCCTTCGCTTTGTCCCACAAGAAAGCACCGTCGCCGTTAAGACTGACAAACTGGTCTTTGTCGATTGGTTTTACGGCCGCCGTGGCCCCTAATTCGGACGGCAGTTCCATCGCAGCACTCTTAGTTGCCGAACCGAGGTCATCACCTATCGCCCAGCTGTCGACACGCGTCGCTTGATTGGATCCCGAAACGATTGCCACCATCGCGGCATTGCCTTCCGAAGAAAACTCTGCAGACACAATCCGCTGGGCACCGCCCGCACGCCCCGCGACGTCGTCCACTCCATTAAATCCTTCTTTTGTCCCCCGCCGAAGAATACTTTGCTGTAATTCGCGTCCCTGACGAGTCTGCAAATTCCAGAGATGCACCGAAGTTTTTAATTGATCCGAAGTAGAAAGTTCGCACAGCGTCAATGCAAACCTGGCATCGGCTGACATTGAAACCGAAGTGACGTAGCCATCGTGGTTCATCTTCGCCGTACGCGTTCTGGAAGCGAGGTCGATCAGCGAAAGCTGTTCATCATCCGCTGCGACAAGGACCTGATTTCCATCGGGCAGAAAACAAGCGGCGTTGATGCGATTGCCATACAGTGTGTCGATGGGGTCACCGATGGTGTTGCCGGTTCGCATGTCCCACAGAAACGCACGGCCGGCTCGATCTCCGGTGAACAAACGCGTTTCGTCGTCAGAGATTGCAAAAGCGGTAATGGCCTCTTTGTGCTGTTTGAGTGGAAACACCGCGGTCGGCATCGGACTTCCTGTTGGGTTGACACGATACAGCCACCCTCTTTGCTCGGACGAACTCGATCCGGTCAACAAATAACGCCCTGTTTTGGACAAGGCAAACGACTGATTCAGTCCCGTACCAAACAACTCGCCCAATTCAGTGCCGTGATCGAGGTCCCAGATGCGTAGGATCGCATCCGCCCCACCGACGAACAGACGCCGCCGCTTCGGATCCAATGCCAATGACATCACAATCGACGTGGTTCCTTCGCGAAGCGTGCCATCGTCTTTGTCGCGATCCTCGGTGACCACACTGCCAATCTCTTGGAGCGCCAACGTGTCGGCATCAATCCGCAATACCTTGGCGGTGCGGTCACGACTCGATGTGACCAAACGCTGGCCATCGGGGCTGAAGCGGGCCGACCAAATCTCGTCTTTGTGAGCTTGCCGCAACGACAATCCCGAGCCGGCAGCGGCATCAACCTGGGCCGTGGTGGTGTTGACCGCAGTCAATTGCGTCGTCGCGGCCGCTCCGACATAAGTCCTTGGATTCCATGTACGCACAGAACGATCCATCGATGCGGACAGCACACGATCCGCGTCATCACCTACAAAGGATGCCGACGTGACCCAGCCGCCATGCCCACGTAGCGTTGCATCAAGTTGACGAGACTGCGTTTTCCATAGCTTGATCGTGTAGTCGTCCGCCGCGGTAAGGACGGTTTTCCCATCGGCGCTAAATTCGATCGTTCGCACCGCGTCTTCGTGTGCCATTGGGTTGAGGGGCAATTTCGAATTTTCATTGATCGGGCCCCTCGGGTTTGCAAGATCGCGTTGGCCCAGCGCAGAGTCGTTCAAGGAAATTGAGTTGACCGGCGAGCGAGGTTTCGATCTCGCAGCATCGGCAGTTGGAGAATTGGTTCGGGAAACCGATTCGATCGCGGAGGAAACCGCCGCGTTGTAGTCGATCGGCTTGATCGTCGAAGGACGCCAAATCAACACGTGGCCGCGATCATCCCCAGAAGCGGCGAGTTCACCATCACGCGACAACGCGATCGAGGAGACGGGCCGTTCATGCGAATCAAATACGCCGCGTCGCTCGGCATTCCAGCGATCCGCGGTTTTCGACAACTGCCATAGCACAATCCTGCCTGCCGAAGCGTCTGCCGCAGCGGTGGCAATCAACCATCCATCGCCCGATGACGGCGCAGCGACGTCCAACTGCAACACCGGCGCGATGTGCCAACAATCAGCCACTTCGGTTTGTTTGTCCAAATCCCAAACTCGGGCGGTGCGATCCTGGGAAGCCGACACCAGTAGTGTATCGCCCGCGAACTTTAAATCGGATACCGCACGCGTGTGACCTCTGAGGGTGCCAGAAAGTCGCTGAAGCGATCCGTCCCACAGCTCAATTTCGCCCGTTGCGGTTCCTAGTGCGACACGAGTCCCGTCGCCAGAGATCGCGGCGGCGACCGCGTTGGATCCGCTGCTTCGCTCGGTAATGTGCGAAATGATCGATCCGTGATCACTCAGCGTCATTCGCTCAATTTTGCCATCCGCCATCACGGCAACAGCGGACCGACCGGTGCGATCCGTTGCCAGGTCCACCACGGGTGACGCCGTTTCGAGTGATGATTCCGACTGAGCGACTTGACGCATCAGCCAGCGATATTCCCAGGCCAACGGACGGATTGGGGCGTTGATGTTGTCGCCGGTTTCGATGCCGCTGAGTCGTTGCCGCTGTTGGTCGGCGATGCCTTTGAGCGTCTCGCGAGCTTTATCAAAATTGTTGCGGTCGATCCGCGCTTTCGCTAAACCAATACTCGAAATATAGCCCTCGTATTCAGCGATGCGTTGTTGTTTTCGAGCTTCGTCACGAGCAACGAAAGCATCATTCTCGCTGTCGCGTGCCGCCTGCTCTGCCACTCTTGCAGCAGCCAGTGCTTTCTCAGTCGCTAACTTCGCTGCGATGGCCTCCCTTTCGCGTTCTTCCGCGATCCCTTTCTGTTCTTTTGCAACCTCCGCCAATCGTGTTGCTTCATCTTTTCTTGCAATTGCCAACTGCGTTTGCTGTTGAAGGTTCTGATTGGACGTCAGCAACAACTCGTTTGCAGTTTTGGCGGCTTCGGTTTGTTTCCTTGCGATTGCTGTCGCATCCTCCGCAATCTGTCGCTTTTGGTTGATCAACCAAGTCGCAGCGCTGCCTCCGATCAAGATGAACGCCAACATGGCGATGGCGAGCAAGCGAAGCATCCGAAGGCGGCGGATTCGATGCGCACGCTGCGAAAGGCCCTGTCTGAGTTTCTCGATCAGCGGCACGTGATCGGCGTTATCGGGATCCAGAACTTGCAGTCCAGTATCATAGTCTTCGTTCTGTAAGGCAATTTCCGCGAAGCGTCGCTTTGCCTTGCCAAGCCCCTCGATGGCGCGCTGGTTGCCACTCCACAGCGTCAATGCTTCCTCGTACCCGTAGATCGCGCGAGAAAAATCAGCGTACAGTTGCGACGTCATTCCGTTTTCGAAATCCGTCTGGGCCTGCGTCGTTAATGCGATGCTTTCGGCATGGCTGCGATAGTCGCGAATCGCCTGTTGAAACGAAGGCACGTCGTGATACCGATGAGCGGGCTTGGTTGCCATCGCTTTGAGTGCGATATCCATCAATTCGCCCTGATGCTTGGGAGCGATGTCACGAATCGTGTTGTTGGCAACCGCTCTTAGACAATCCCGTACATTCGTGCCGTGATGGGGCGCTTCGCCCGTGATGATCATGAACAGCGTCGCGCCAAGCAAATAAACATCGCTGCGGACGGTCACTTGCGAAATCGGCCCGGTCGCCATTTCGGGAGCCATGAATGCCGGAGTACCGCCGAGCCCGGTAACGGGAAACACCGATTCGTGCTTCTCAAACGCTTCGGTCGGCAACGCCAACCCCCAATCCATCACCATCACGACCCCAAAGTCGCCCAACATGATGTTCTCGGGCTTGATGTCGCGATGCACCACGCCGCGAGTGTGGGCAAAGCCGACCGCGTCGGCGACTTTCAGCAGGATCTCGAGGTTTTCATCGCGAGTTTTTTCGCCAATCACCTTGTTCCAAGGCGTGCCGACAACCCGTTTCATCGCGTAGAATAGCGTGTCTTGTCCCATCACCGCGATATCGTGGATCGGAACAATGTTAGGGTGGTCCAGGTCTCCCGTGACGACCGCTTCGGAAAGAAATTGTTGGCGTCGATTTTGCTCGACGTCCGCCAAACGCCCTGACGATTGCAGTTTCTCGCGTTTTTCACGGTCCAAAGGGCGAATGATTTTCACCGCGATCATCCGGTCGAGCGACTCTTGCTTGGCAACGTAGACATTCCCCATGCCTCCTTTGCCGAGCAGACGTACCAGTTGGTAGTCGGATGGCCCCGCCCCAGTGTCTTGTCCCTTGCTGACGTTGCGAGGAACGATCCGCAGGTTGGTTTCACGAAGCGATCGTTCGATCGCCGGAGCCAACTGACTTGGCTCGTTTCGATGGGTTTCCGATTTGGCTAGCGACTCCCACATGACCGCGTCTTGATCGGACAATTCACGCGGATTGATCGTCGCTCCGATTGCTCGACTCGTCATGATCGACCGACCGGCATTCTCGTCAGCCCCCTTTTCCTTCACATTTAAAGGCGGAATTGAACCGATCGCAACGGTGTGATCAGGAGGCTGCGAAGGACCCGACACGGGGGC
>TARA_R110002073_G_scaffold4917_9_pt1 | contig 15679 bp, 15 predicted proteins | sample TARA_R110002073 | Tara Oceans TARA_R110002073 (sample SAMEA4397174) | marine metagenome | biome: Polar Biome; feature: [DCM] deep chlorophyll maximum layer (ENVO:01000326); material: water (ENVO:00002006), including particulate matter (ENVO:01000060) such as... | depth 40 m
GATAAACGAATCGGCTTACCCTCACCTCCAGGTCTTGGCAGTACATAATGTTTGCCGTCGAATTGAACCCGGTCTCCAGCAAGCCCCATTTTGACAATTTGTATGCACTCTTTAAGCCGACCGAGAGGATTTGCAAATTTAGCGCCATGCAGACCTTCCACCACCTGGGGACCACTAACACCAAGACCCAAAATAAATCGATCGTTTGACACCGTGGCCATGCTCTGACTGGTCATCGCAATCATACTCGGCACCCTGGCAGAGATTTGCAGGATGCCTGTGCCTAAACCAATGGTACTGGTTTTAGCCGCCAAATAAGCAAGGGGCACAATCGCATCCATCCCCCAGGCCTCAGCTGACCAGGCTTGATCAACACCAAATTTTTCTGCGCGTAGGGTATACGCCACAAGCTCATCCCAATCTTCACCATTGTAATAAGCACTGCCAATCGATATTGAAGTCCGCATTTTTCCCCCAGGGTATTTTATGTTGATAGCTGTTTTAGTGAGCCTTTATTAAAGAGCCGTTATTGGCTGTTTTATATCTAGCTGTCCTCATTATCTCTTGGTCAATTCCTGTCTCTATCTCAGCCCTTTATCGGCCCTGAATCAGCAAATTTTTAGGCGTGCCTTAACTGGGCACTAAATATTGAATTAGGCAGAAGCTTTAGTAGCACCGGTAAGAGCACAAAGGTTACCACCACCAAAAGCGATATCGCCACCGTCAGCAACAATCCGATTGAGGCGGCACCGAGATGGGGGCTAAAGGACAAAGAAAAAAACGTGCCGATTGTGGTCAGTGCGCTAATGACAACGGCTCTCGCAGTACTGGATTCATAAAGTCCACCGGCACCTTCAGCCCGTCTACCTTCGGTAACATGTCGGTGTACAACATGAATGCCGGTGTCGACCCCAAGGCCAATAATCAACGGCACCACCAGAATATTTGCCATATTGAGCGACAAGCCGAATAGCTGACAAATTGCAAAAGTGAACAAAAGTGAAACCCCAACCGGAACGAGTACAAGAATAGGCAGCACCACACTCCTAAAATACAAGGCCAGGAGGATAAATATGCCAGAGACCGCCAGTGTCACCGCCTCAATAAAGGATTGAACCACAACCGCTCCGATGCCCCATTCCACCACACTTCGGCCGGCAAAATTACCCGCGATGGGCGCCACCGCCTCGATAAACTCAGAGGTAGCATCGCGATTATTCAGATCTTCCCGGGGCTGAACATTAAGTAGATATTCCCCATCCTCTGAAATCAAACGGTGGCGCAGCTCCGCGGGCAAGTTCTCCAGAGCAAAAGGTGTGGCCGACAGCATTGAACGGGCGCTGTCCAAACTACGATTTAGCGCAACGAACAAATTGTTGTTGGCTTGTTGAATCTCCGTCTCATCAAGCTGGCCCAATTTTTCCCCTAGTTGCTCAAGTGCCGCCAGATCTTGATGCCGTGCAAAGGGCAGACTTTCTGCTAAATAGTCCAACGCCTGCCCCAGGCTTTCTGGTGACGATAATTCTGCAGGTAAGACCTCCTCGATAGAGGCAAACCGATCTAAGACGGGCTGCACCATATTTTGTTTGTCTAGCTGTTGATCCGGCACTAAATCCATCGGTCCCGTTACACTTGATACCTGCTCCAGGCCCTCCAGCAATCGGGACAGTGCCTCAGCTTCTTGCTCGTTTTTTGCAAGTACCGCAATGCTGTAATCGGTGGTAATTCCCTGGTCCTGCAACTCAAGCAGCGTTGCCATACCTTCTGTGTTGACGTCACGCATGGCCAGTACACTAAAATCAAACCGCAAGTCTTTTGCGGCCCAACCCGCACCACCAACTAACAACAGGAAAACCAAAAGCGTCGGCAGTGGTGGCAAAGCAAAAAACGCTAATGAAAATTTGTCGCTATGCTCTGTGCGAAGCTGTACGTGACTCAATAGTGCCGGCAACAGGGTTAACGTCAGAACAAAAGCCATGATCATTCCCATTGCGGATATCACACCGAGTTCAGCCAGCCCCACGTAAGCTGTCGGCGCAAAGGCAAGAAATGCAATTGACGAGGTCAACATGCATAACAGCAGTGCGGGGCCAATATCGATTGCTGCGAGCAGCAAAGCTTCCGTTGAGGCCAAGGTCTGTCGCGCTTCCCTGACCCGCAAGCCAAAGTGCACAGCAAAGTCGACACCAAGCCCAAAAAACATCACCACAAATATGAGTGACAGGGTATTAAACGCCCCGACTATAGCCACAGCCAAACCAAGGGTCAGCGCCACACCTGAACCTAGCAGGGTAAAAATCGCCAGCACAAAGCCCCAGGAACGGATGCCCAGGCCCAGGATCAACGCGAGTAGCACCATTGAAATTAGGCCGGCCAATCCAACACCATTAAGCGCGGCCTGTATTTCTTCATGGGCCAGGGGAATTTCGCCGGTCAAGCGTACTTGAACATCTGGGGATAGTTCAGCTTGTTCAATCTCCTCCCTTAGGACTCTCACCAGAGTTTCGTTTGGCAACTGCTGAGACAGATCCTGAGCACCCTGTAGGACGATGAGTTGGTAGTAGCTATGCTGGTCTGGATCCGTAAGTAACGGTAGACCGTCAACTCTCACCTCACCCTCAATCAATGCTTCTACTAAGGACTCCAATGGCGCGGGCAGAGGCAAACCTCGGTTTGTCGAGAGATGGTCCGCGAGCACATAAATGAAGTTGTTTAAACTGGCCTCGTCCGCCAATCGTAGCAATGGACCAAAACCGTATTCTGCACCCGTTAGCCACAGCTCCAATTGATCGGTATCCAGAAAGTAAAATCCGCGCCGCTTAACAAACTCGTCGACACCAGGCGCAAAGACTGAATGGAAAGAACTGTTGGAGCGAAGGCTTTGGACCAGCTTGTTTGTTGCCCGATCAACCGCGCCAGCCCTCGTCCCGCTGACTACCATAAGCGCAGTCTGCTCAAAAAATGGAAATTGGTTTTTGTAGTGTTCGTTGTGTTGGTACCAGAGCAAATCATCGGAGGGCCGGATGAGACTTCCCAGGTCTGAATTAATACGCCCCTGGGTCGCGACTAATGCCAGGCTCAAGAGGCTCAAAAACAGCACAGCACCGATAACAAATCGACCATTGTGGACTGCAAAGCCAGCCAGGCGACTAAGCACAACTATTCTGCTTGGCGTATTTTGTGTATACCTCCATCAACTGATCTACAGAACGTTGGTGATGTCGAACCAGTGCGCGTTCGCGATTTGAAATCCCCGCTCGAACCCTGGCTTCCGGGTCCGCCAACCAACGATCAATTTTTTCTATTAAGTTAACCACATCTCCCTGGCGAAACTGGTTATCCTGATCCGTGACAAATTCCAGGGTTGCACTATTGTCTGAATCAGAAACCAAAACGGCATTACCAGCTGCCATCGCCTCGAGCACCGACATACCTTCCAGTTCAATTTCTCCGCCATGGACAAACAAGTCCGCAGATTGATAACAGTGCTTCAGAGTCTCATCATCAACCGGTCCAATCTTGGCATTCAAGCCAAGCTGTTGAGCTTTCAATTCCAGCTTTTGCTGGAGCGGCCCTGTTCCAATCATACGGATTTGAATCCTGTCGCGAAATTTGGATCCTGCCACCGCCTCCAAAATGGTGTGCTGGTGTTTTTCCGGTGCAAGACGGCCCACACTCAATAAGCGAAAAGTGCCGTCATCGGAAGGCACACGCTGTAAGTTAAAAAATTCACTCGGCACGCCGTTCGATAGTACTTTAACCGGCGTTTTCAAACCGTGCTGTTGCAATTGATCAGCTGCAAACTGAGAGGGGGTTAGCACCAGTTCCGCACGGCTATAGAGTCCCCAGATAAACAACCGATATAGCTGATTAGCCAACCAGGTGGACTCGAGACCAAGATTCCGTAGCAAATTCTCTGGTTGCACATGGAAGGAACAAATCAACGGCACATTCAATCGATTGGCTGCTCGACAGGCAGAATATCCCAGAAAAAAGGGAAACTGGACATGAATCAGATCAAGATCCTGCAGCGCCCCATCAATATCAACATCAGAACCCCAGGGGTTAGCTAATGGGACTTTCATACTGTTAATAATCCCGTTGAACCCGGGAATAGAAAGTCTTGGAAACGTTCTCATCCGGTGGTCAGGAGCGATTTCGGTATGGGGCGTCGCCAGCAATCGGAAGTTTATTTGACCGCTCAACGCCGCAACAAATCGACGAGTCGATACTACTGTGCCGTTATATGGGAAATCCCAGGGATCAATTACCACACCTACTTTTACCGTCATTAAAACTTCCTTGTCGCAACCATCCTACGGTATAGGAAATTGCGCTCCGATTCGAGACATCCACGTCGCCCCGGGACTCGCCATCTGAGAAGAACCGTCTACGCTATAAAGACCAAAACATATTTCAACTAAGTGAGATCAAATCATGAGTACAACACCCTTCCGATTATTGCCGGTTGTGACCGTCATGTTGGGGCTAATGGCATTCCAAAACCCTGCTCTGGCGGACCCGATTTCCTCCAGTGAGGTCGGCAAACAAACCATGTCTAAATTTATGATCAATCTTGCAAAATTTGTGACCTGGCCAGAGGATCGCTTCACCGGCGAAACAGCCCCCTATAAATACTGCCTAATGGGTGATGATCCCTTTACCGGCACCCTTGATGAAGCAGTGTCGGACAAGCAGGCGAAGAGCCGAGGGTTCGAAATCCAGAAATTGGACATAGGCGATATGGCTACCGCTAAAACCTGCCACGTGGTCTTTTTGAATGTCCCCGCCGCCGATGATGCAACCGCCTTGATTGATGGCCTTGCGGGACTACCTATCCTCACCGTCGGTGAGGTTGAGCAATTTGCCCAGTACGGCGGCATGGTCGGGTTTTTAGGCAAGGGTCGAAAAATTGCCTTGGCTGTAAATCAGAAACGCCTAGAGGATGCTGGACTAAAAGCTTCTTCGAGACTGTACCGCGCGAGCAACATGTAAACTATTTGGAGGGGCAAGATGCAAGCTACTAATATTCCATTAAAATGGAAGGTCGTACTCGGTGTCACCACAACGAGTACTCTCTCGGTAATACTCGCCATCGCGATGTTTGCCAGTATTGAGACGGGCCGAATTGAGCAATCGGTCATCTCTGAGGCTGAGACAATTACCAAGATTATCGGCGGTAACTCCGTTGGGTCTCTGGCGTTCTCCGACCCAGAGTCAGGGCTTGAAACTCTTGCTTCCCTCCGCGCCAACCCACACATCCATGATGTGGTGATCTACGACGAGACGGGCGCACCATTTGTTTGGTACAACTGGTCCGGGGTTGCCAACACCAAACCAAACTCAGGGGTGGCGGATAACATGCCCAACAGCATGCCGCAAAAAGCACCCACAACAACTATCAACATTCGGGAAGCCGATTTTACGGTCACAAAGGCAATCACCGATGAAGAAAACAACCGTCTCGGCACAATCTATGTGCTCACGGATTTCAAATTGGTAGATGATGCAATTTCAAACTATCTCTACGTCACCCTGATGATCAGTTTTGGTGTTGCACTGTTATCCTTTGGTCTTTCCATATTGATCCAGCGCAATATCGTTGCACCGATTAATCAGGTGGTGTTTGCCTTAAGAGATATTGCTGAAGGCGAAGGTGACTTGACCCAGAGGCTTAAGGTCAATACCGACGATGAGCTTGGGCAGTTGGTTTCCTGGTTCAATACATTTGTGGAAAAAATTCACGATGTGGTGGTGCAGTTTCGCGATACCGCCAACGACTTATCTATATCTGCTACCGAACTCAATACCCAGTCGGGCTCGACCAGTAATTCAATTACGGGCCAGCAAAAGGAGATTGAGCAGGTAGAAACCGCAATGAAAGAGATGTCACAAACTGTTCAAGAAGTTGCCGACAGTGTTGCAAGCTCAGCCAACGACGCAGAGTCGGCGGACAACGAATCCAAGACCGGACGAGAGATTGTCGGGGATACGATGCACGCTATCGAAGCCCTTGCCTCAGATATCGAGACCGCGTCACGGGTGATCACCAAGCTCCAACAGGATAGTGACACCATCGGTTCTGTATTGGACGTTATTCGTGGTATTGCCGAACAAACTAACCTACTTGCTCTGAATGCCGCAATTGAAGCTGCCCGGGCCGGGGAGCAAGGCCGGGGATTTGCTGTGGTTGCAGATGAAGTGCGTACCCTTGCCAGTCGTACCCAGGAATCTACCCAGGAAATCCACGATATGATTGAGCGTCTTCAGTCTGGTTCTCGAGAGGCTGTACAGGTTATGGATAAAGGCCGAGCCCAGGCCCATGCCAGCGTTGAGACCGCAGATAAAGCGCGCGCAAGTTTGGCGGCTATCACCAGTGCCGTCGGCACAATCAAAGATGTGTCAAAACAAATTGCCGAGGCATCGGATGAACAGCGCACTATGACCGGAGACATCAATGGTAATATCGTGAACATCTCCACCGCAGTTCGAAAAACTTCGGAAGGCGCTAAAGAGATGGCAAAAAGAGCGGAAACGCTAGATCAACTGTCCAATGACATGCTTCGACTAGTTGGCCAATTCAAGTTGTAGTAGAGAGTAGTAAAAGAGCGTAGCAAACAGATAGAAGGAAGCTGGTAGTTAGAAGCCGATAGTTAGAAGCCGATAGTGAAATGGATGGTGATAAACCCAGAACTAAAAATGAGAGTCGAGGAGATAATTCTATGAAGTATTTATTTGCAACGATCATACTTAGTATCAGTATGACGGTATTGGCAGACCGTCCAATAGAAACCGTTATGACGATTTCTGCTGATCAAGCAGTAAAATTATTTACCGATGAGACAGTTATGGTTATTTCTCATCAGGCAGCAGAAACATTACTTGGCGACCCAGCATCAACTGCAATGAGTATCGATCTGCTCAATAGCATGCCCGCTACCGCAGCCGGTCATAACGACATAATATTTATCGGCGCAGATCAAGCCGAGTCCCTTCTGGGCGGCTCTTAACGCCAGAACGTCTGATGGAGCTTCCTGCCTGTGGTTGCTCCAATCGGACCAATAACCTGAAGATTTCTGCTGCCTCGATCAAATAGTTCAGCGCTAGACCAGACAAAAGACTCACCTGCAATCTGACCTAGATCTGCACCACTAACGCCAAACACCAATTTTGGAATACCGGACCAATAGATTGCACCCGAGCACATGGCACACGGTTCAGTGCTTGAATAAAGTGTCGTTTCCGCTAGCTCCTCAGGCCCAAAACGTTTACCAGCCTCTCTCACGAGGTTAAGTTCTGCGTGGCAGGTCACATCCCCTTCAGTCAGCACAGTATTTTGTGTCTCAAGCACAATCTCACCATTCTTTACCAACAGGGCACCAAAGGGGTGATTGCCTGCTTCAACGGCAAGCTCTGCGAGGACATAGCAGCGGTCAATAAAATTTTTATCTGGGGACAAGAAGTAGACCAAAGTCGAGGGCGAAAGAGCTGCGCATCGTAACACGGCCACCGCAAAAATGAATTACAATGCACGCTTTCAATTTTGCCTGAATCAGCATGAAAATTTCCAGTAGCGAATTTCTTGATCTCCATCATCCAATTGATACCAATCGATGGAGACTGCCCATTATTGAACGCACAACCGGCGGCCGTGGTTCGCTCTTTGGCGGCGTAGGTCTCGCCGCTGGCGTTATTGCCCTTGAACAGGCGACAAGCAAACCTATTATCTGGGCAACGGGTCAATATCTGGGGATTACCCAACAACCCGCTGCACTAGACCTGGAGGTCACGTTACCCGCTGTGGGACGAAACGTAAGCCAGGGCCGAGTGGTCGGACATCTGTCAGATGTCACTCCGGAAAAAGAAATCATTACTGTGTTAGGTGCGTGCGGACAACGCCCGGAAACCGCAAGTGGTATCTGGCTAAAGCGTCCCGACGTCCCAGATGCAGAGGATTGTCGGACCATGCAGAGACATCACGAAGGTGCATCTATTCACGATCATATGGAAGTGAGAATCGCCCGGGGTATGTTTGGTTTTTCCGGTGACGGTGAAGCCAGCGGTGACGGCGGCAATGCACTATGGATTCGAATGCCAAACGTGCTACATGATCGCGGCGCACTTGCGATGATTGCTGACTATATGCCCTCAGCCCTGGGCAATGCGCTCGGTCAAATGGCCCACTGCACCAGTATCGACAATACGATTCGCTATGCAAGTGGTGCAGATTCCAATTGGGTACTCTGTGAAAACCATATGGATTATGTCGGTGAAGGCTTTGGTTATGGCTCGGTCAATATGTGGAATGAGCAGGGACAACTGCTCGCCACCGCGAGCCAGACCGTAATCGTTCGTGTCTAGCTGATTGGGCTTTGCCTAATCATAAACTTAAGTCAAACAAGGGGAAGCACTGGTGTTTCAATTTGATCGTGACATTGCGGTAAAGCAGGTTGAGCCGGGTCGCTGGCAGGGGCATATCAGTGCCGCCTGGAATATAGGCGAGAACCCGAACGGTGGCTATCTGGTTTCGATCGCTATTAATGCCCTCAAACAATCACTCCCTCATCCTGATCCCGTCTCAATTACGACGCACTACCTTAGACCCGGCGCATCAAATCAGGATTGCGATATTCAGATTGAAGTGATTCGAACCGGTAGAACCTTAAGCACGGCTCGCGCAACCCTATCCCAGGCCGGCAAGGTCAAACTCGAAGTGCTAGCTGTGTTCGGTAATCTTGATGAATCCGTAGGCACAGATCATGAGTTGACAATTCCTGCACCTGGAATTGCTATGGTTGACCAGTGTATTGATCGGGATGGGCAATCCCAGGGTATTGAACTCCCCATTGCGAGTCGTTTAGATACTCGACTAGATCCCGCCTGCGCTGTACCTGGCAACTCGCCTCACGCGGTACTCAATGGCTGGAACCGCTTCCACGATGGACGAGCCCCTGATACCTGTAGTCTGCCACTGTTTTGCGACACGTTCCCACCATCGCCCTTTGCACTACTTGGTGTTGTTGGCTGGGTACCAACAGTTGAGCTAACGGTTCATGTAAGGCGTCGCCCGGCACCGGGATGGATTCAAGCACAATTTGAATCATCAGATCTCTATCAGGGGCGAATGATAGAGAATGGATGCCTATGGGACAGCACCGGCGCCCTGGTGGCGCAAAGTCGTCAAATCGGACTGGTGATGCAAGCAAGCTAATGTCCCATCAAAACAATCGCCCAACCAGGCAGCGGGTTTACAAAAACCAAGGAATCGCACTGAAAAACACCTGAACCATTAGCTCGCTAGAATTTTCCAGATCGCTTTTTCAAAGTCGACGCCCGGTTTTTCAGGCAACAGCGCCGAGGTTCGCGCAATCACCAGTTCGAGACTCGGTGCAACATGCAGATAATTTCCGTAGGCGCCCCGAGCTGCAATCAGGTCCTCCGGTGCATCGGGAAGAATCCGGCCCTGGATCGGACTTTCCTCTCGCATTGGCTGAAGATAATGGCTGCTTGAATTGTTCCACCACCCCCAACCCCATGCAGGATTTTCCTCGGAGCCTGGTTCCGCCATTGCCTTGATAAAATAGTCAGGCACATAATGACGCTCACCTAGCTTTCCTCTTGCCAGAACAAACTCACCCAGTCGCGCAAGGTCCCGGGCTGTAGATTGAAGGCCGGTAAAGGGCTTACCGTTTCGAAGCTTCTGAGGCCGTTCAACCCACCGGGTATCCGCCATATTGAGAGGACCCAGCAACCAGGAGTCGCTCAGGTCCTGGAGGGTTTGATCACTTTGCTGGCACAGGATTTCTTTAAGATATTGATAAGCCGTGTTGTTGTATCGCCAGGTTTTATTGATTTCGCCCAATAGGGCTAACTCGTCATCCATTCCAGTTGTCATGGTCAACAAGGTTTCAATCGACAACTTGGCCTCATCCCATGGGGAGAGTTGTGTCCACTCGGGCGCAAGGTGGTGATTAATATTGTCCAGGGTCTCAAGCAAGTATTGATCCTCGGCCACCCCCAGCAAAAGTGTTAAAAAACCCTTTTGAACTGCAAATACATCAACGGCATTCGGTTGAGGAGATAAATCGATCAGCGTTTCTCCCGACATCACAACACAGCATTGACTGGATCCGGTCTGCTCCGCCAGGCTGACGATAGCGTCTATTTTTTTTGGTTCTATCATCATCTCTCCACGCCCAGTTGGATCAGTACCCGTGCTTTATGCGGGATCTGGAAGAATGCTCTCAGGGCTTTGGCGCATGGACGTTAACCCACCGTCAACAATCATGTGTTGCCCCGTAACGAAGCTTGATTCATCGCTACCGAGAAACAACGCCATATTGGCAATATCTAATGCTTCTCCGGAACGCTTAATGGGATGCAAATTCGCCAGCATGGGTCGCATAACATCCGCCGTGGCTTCATTGAGTTTGTTTTCCGGATCAATCATCGGCTTAAAAATATTGGTGGCAATTCCGCCGGGGCAAATTGAGTTTGCCCTGATATTTGACGCCGCGAGCTCCAACGCTATTGATCTTGTGTAACCAATCACACCTGCCTTAATGCCTGAATATACATGGGGACCGAGGCCGCCCTGGACACCAGCAACACTTGCGGTGCTAATAATAGATCCCGATTGCTGAGGTTTCATAATCCTGGCGGCATACTTCACACCTAAAACCACCCCAGTAAACATCACACCAATTGTTGCGTCATATTCCGGCCCTAGCTCGACAGCATCGGTATCTCCGGCTACGCCGCCAAAGCCGGCGTTGTTAAAGAGTATATGCAGGCCACCGAACTCATCGACTGCTGCCTGCACCATGGCACGAACATCGGATTCATTTGAAACATCCGTGTGGCAATAGATTGCTTCACCCTGAAGTTCACTTGCGAGAGCTTCTCCTGGATCATCTTGAACATCAGCAATCACAACTCTGGCGCCTTCTTCTACAAAACGGCGAACGGTGCCCTCCCCTATTCCGCTCGCTCCACCGGTTACAATCGCAATCTTGCCTGCTAAACGTCCCATACATCACTCCCAAAAAGATTCAGCGCATCCTGACACAGGTGTGCAATTTCCGGCAAATCATCAAATCTCGTCTAGTCTTTAAGAGGACCCCAATAAAATGTCGCGGAGCGGCTAAAAATGAAATCGTTAATCTGGACCATTGCATTTATTGCAGCCACCGGACTATCGGCTGAGAGTATCGAGCCAGGACCGGAAGCAGGCCTTGCCAGAGAGAATGCCAGGCAGGACGCCCAGGGGGTTAAACATGTTGTGGACGACAATAGAGTTGTCGTCATAACAGAAGCTGAACTTGTTCCGTTTTCCCAGTATCTCGGATTACCGGATGTAAACAATTTGCCGCCGACTTCAGCTGGAAATCCAAAGCCTGCACAACACAGAATGCCCTAGCTGGGTGGTGATGAAGGTGGTGATGATGGTGGTGACGACTTTCTTAAGTAACGGTAGATTCCGTATAAACTAATCGCCAGCCAGCAAACCTCGATGATAAAGCTCGACAAATTGAAACTGAAATAAAGCGAAACACAGATTAATACCGCACCCACACCATTCATCAACGAATATCGAATACCCTGAGCATCAATTTTTTCTAGCTGCAGGAGGAAGTAACTCAGCAACACAAGAAACACGCCCAGGTTGCCAACAAAATCTGACCAGTGATATTCAATCATGGCTGGATGCCCATTCGTTGATCGAGATACCGGTAGAATTGCCAAAGACAGGCTTCAAGATGGCTCAGACGGCCAGGCTTATAAAAGCGACTATTGACCCCCTTCCAGACACCTTCACAGACGGGAATATCCTCAAGATGAATGGCCGTTGTTGACGCCACAATTTCCGCAATCGCGCCTGGATTTTCAGCGATCGATTCATGGACCATGACATGGATTTTTAATTCGAAGTGATCCTTTGACTGAATATCCATTTGATACCAAACGGCGTAGGGCGTGTCTGGACTGCGGATCAGGGCAAACAACGTCGAAGGCAATATACATCCCGCCCAGAAGGGTGGAATAGCCTCAAGGTCTATGGACGGATTTTCTAACAGCAGATAGTCACCCTCAACAGTTTCTCCGAAGGTACCCTGGGCCGGAAAAACAGGATTCAGCGTCTCCGGGTGAGTTCCGATGTGATGATAGGATTCAAGGAAATTCTCGACTAGAATTTTCCAGTTCCAGGGTGAGGAAAACGACATGGTCTCCACATGTCGCAAGTCTGCGAAGCCAAACGCTGACAATTTTGTGTCAAGCTCAGCCAGGCGTGGTGCAAGGGGCTTTGCCTCTGCATGCAAATTCAGGAATACCCAGCCCTGCCATATTTCCAGGGCAACGGAGGGCAATTTATTTGAGCTTACAACAAACCCTTCTGCCTGCTCCATCAAAGGGGCACCACGAAGCTGGCCATCTAATTCATAGGCCCATTTATGATAAGGGCAACTCATATACCTGCCGCCAACATTTCCCTCGCCCGTCAAGATCGGGCATGCCCTGTGTAAACAGATGTTCGAAAAAGCATTGAGATTGCCGCTGTCATCTCGCACCACAGCAATCTCGTCACCAAAGTGGTCGTGAACGAGGTAGTCCCCCGAATTGGCAAGCTGATCAACTCTTGCGACGGGGAACCATTCTTGACGAAACAGTTGAGCCACTTCTGATTGAAAAGTGGATTCGGAACTATATTGACTACCCGGTAGCGAGCGGGCGTTTTTTAGGGTATCCGAAACTTGATAAACCAAAATTGAACTTCCTAACGGTTGTCCGTTGAGCCTAACGCAATAATCGATCTCGACACATAACCGGCGAGATAAATAAATTACCGCTAGATTAGCTTACGAGTTGCGTACTGAACCCTAAAACCGATCGGTATTCAAACAATGAAGTAGAGGTTGGACTCTACCCACCTCTGCTGATTTGGGCCTGATTGCGAACCCGGCGCGTGGTTTCTCGCACTTCTTTTTTGTCCCGCTCCAATTCTCCAACTGTTCGACAAACTTTAACCGGACGGTGGGAGCCTGTGGGCTTTTCAGTTTTACAAATAAGCCCATCGGGATTCGCGGCAAGTGCACGCGACGATTCTGAGCTGTGTTCTGTGCTGATACAGCCTGTCAGCACAAGCGTCAGACTAATTAATAACAAGGTCTTCATAACATCCTCACTCAATTTAGCGCTGCATTATACCCAGAAACGACCCTACGGGTAGTTCCTGACAGGTCCTCATTCGCAGCAGCCAGTACGGGCACTATTCGATAAACCCGCCGAGCGGGCATGAATAGCTGAATCACCGCTGGATCCAACACTTCTTCCGCGACCGCGTTGTACAGGGAATCTCCCAATTTGATTCGACAATTCGGCGTTTCTCGGAGATATTTTGCCCAGCGCCGTCCCGGTGATGCATCAATATAGAGTTCACCTTCTATCACCGTCACCCGCAGATAGACCGAATAGGGTGCAGCCGGCCTGGTTTCGAGCTGTAGCACCTTGAACTGCTCTGCGAAGGCAAAACTATTTGTCTGTTGAAGCCCGCCCTGTAGGGCTTTCCCAGGAAAAACAAGGAACGGTGATTGGCAGCCGCCCAGAACGATTAGCAGGAGCAACGGAACAAAAAGCCCCGGTCGATTTATTTGCGTACCCATAATGCAGTAGTCTTGCACAGGACAAACTCATCCGAGAATAAAAAAATGAAATACGCCCTGACTATTATCGGACTGCTGTTAGTCGGTCTTACCGGCTGTAGCGAACCAGCGGTTGTCAAAAACAAGACCATTGGGTGGTTTGAAGGCAACGTTGACGCCGCTTTTTCTCAGGCAAAAAGTGAATCAAAACCCCTATTTCTATACTGGGGAGCAATCTGGTGCCCCCCCTGTCAGGAAATTAAGCACACGGTTTTTAAAAGTCGCCGATTTATAGAACAAACAGATTCTTTTATCCCTGTTTACTTAGATGGTGATACCGAGGCTGCGCAAGCTGCCGGAGAACGGTTCGGGGTCAAGGGCTACCCAACAATGATTGTGTTTAATAGTGCAGGCACTGAAATTACTCGAATCCCCGGCGGTATCGACATTTCCCGCTATAACGACGTCCTTGCATCAGCACTGAATAGCATTACACCGACCCGTGAATTGGTTATCGCCTTAACGGAGAACCCCGCCAGCCTGACGGAACAGAATTTGAAACAGCTCGCCTACTACTCCTGGGGTCAGGACCACGACGCACTACCAAAAAACTACAACCCCGAACTTTTCCTTACGGCATCTCAGCTAGCCGCCGACAGCATCAATTCAACAAGGTTGTATATGCAATATCTCTATGAGGTTTCCGCGGCTTTAGAGGCAGATGCTGAGCCAACCGTGATCGAAACTGCGTTACCGATGCTAAACAAAATATTGGCATCAAGAAGCCTGGTACTTGCCAACTGGGATAGCCTCGCTTACTACAGCACGGATCTGGCTCCACTAGCCGCCAGTGGCAATGACCTTGAAACCCTGAAAGCCACCTGGCAAAAAGCGATATTTGACGCGATGGATGACCAGTCACTTTCGGTTGCTGAACAACTTGCTGGATTGATCCCCACGATCGAGTTTTATTTTGAAAACGAATCCAACACTGCGTTACCTGATGATCTAAAAACTACCGTTCTCGCGGCCACCCAAAGAGCTGACGAGGCCACTGAGAATTCTTTTGCCAGACAAAGTGTCGTCAACCAGATCAGTGGCGTGTTACAGGAAGCCCGCTTATTAGCGGAAGCCAAAATACTTCTGACAACTGAACTCGATCGATCTAGTTCTCCCTATTACTTTATGAGCAGTCTGTCGGCGATTGCGGAAAAGGAAAAGGACATCGAGACAGCACTGGCCTGGCGGCAAAAAGCTTTTGAAACTGCTAAAGGAAGTGCAACAAGGTTTCAGTGGGGCGCAAGCTACGTTCGAGCCCTAATGCGAATGACGCCCGATGATGAAGCAACCATTACCCAGGTGGCAATGTCTCTATTTAATGAAATGGACGCCAACAGCGAGCTTTTTGCCGGGCGCAATTTTCGAGTTCTGAGGTCGTTAAACAAGAGCCTACATCAATGGCAAGCAGAGCGCAGCAAGAGCCTGTTGGCGGGCTTCGACGCTGCTATTACTCAACGTTGCGAGGCATTAACGCGCAACAGCACGGCAATGGAAAACTGTAGGAGTTTACCGGTAACCGAGAGCTAGAAGCCCATCGCAAATTCAGCTTCCATCTCGAACTGGTCACGAATAATGGTTAGTCGGTTTTCCAATCCTGCCATCATGGTGACGAACACAGGATTAGATTCATAGGTTTGCATAATAGGATCAAAGCCCGGACGCCAATGTTCTCTCCAGCCTTCATCCACGGCTCGCTGTAAATGAATCAAGGCCTGCTGTTGCTGGCCCCTCACCGCATAAATTCGCGCCATACCATACCAGTCCTCCGGCCAATGCCGACTGGGGTTGTCCAGGTTCTCCCTTAAGGTGGCCTCGGCTGAAGCCAGCAACTCATTCGCACGGGCGGACTCACCTTCAGATTCAAGTTGGCTGGCAACCACTATCTGAACTTCTGGCAGAAATTCTTTGATGTATTCATCTTGATGCGTAAAGGTCTTTCCCGAGGCCAAAGCAACATCATAATCCCGCACCAGATTTTT
>TARA_R110002073_G_scaffold127773_4_pt1 | contig 15673 bp, 13 predicted proteins | sample TARA_R110002073 | Tara Oceans TARA_R110002073 (sample SAMEA4397174) | marine metagenome | biome: Polar Biome; feature: [DCM] deep chlorophyll maximum layer (ENVO:01000326); material: water (ENVO:00002006), including particulate matter (ENVO:01000060) such as... | depth 40 m
GGGGGAAGAAGGAGAAGAGGGAGAAGAGGGGGAAGAAGGAGAAGAAGGAGAAGATGGTGTAGAGGATAGTGAAAAAACAGAAGATGAAGAATACGATGAAGTTGGTTCAGAACTATCAGAAGAAGAATATGACTACAAGTAAATTTAAATTGATTTAAATATAGTTATATGATTTAATGTATTTAACCATGAGAACGATTACAGATCCAACCATTTTTAGAAGTGATATAGTAAAAAAATTAAATGCTTTAATAAAAAAACGCAATATCAGTATAAATTTAGAACGTGGTATATTTAATTATACTATTAGGGAATCTACAAAAAGAACGATTGTTAAAAAATGGGATAATAAATTCTTTGTAATTTTATACATGGATAAATTAAGAAGTATTTATTTAAATCTGGATTGTAAGAGTAGTTTAAAAAATAAAAAACTTTTAAAAGCGTTAAAGGGTGGTGAGTTCAAAGCGCATGAGTTGGCTAGTATGAAACCACATGAGATGTTCAAGGAACAGTGGCAAGATTTAATTGATGCCAAAATTGAACGAGATACAAATGCGACAAAGGTAAAATATTCAGCGGCTACAGATGAATTCACATGTAAGCGTTGTAGAAAAAAGAAATGCACATATTATGAAATGCAAACCAGGTCAGCTGATGAACCAATGACCATATTTGTCACATGTTTGGGATGTGCGAACAGGTGGAGATGCTAATAATATATTTTGGTTATTTATAAAAAATTTTTAACTAACCAAAATATAACGATGAGTGAGAATAAGTGTTGTTATGAGAAGAGGAAGAATAAACATATAGTTAGATCAAACTGGGAAAAATGTTTAAAATGCAACTCTACGTGTCCGGCACCGGTTAAACTTAAAAGCAATAATGTCTTAATGCCGAACCCTATACACAATTCTATGCGAATGAATCGGTCTAAACTTTTAAACACTAATTCAAATAATACAACATCTCGTTGGAGTAGTATATGTGTAAAAACATATAATACAAAAATGGGTATAATTGCGCCTCTTTGCGTGATCGTCAAGGAAGAAGCACAGAATGACGATAGCGACTTAGGTGGTAACATTGAAACCAATGATAATGGCGAGCTTATGGGTAATAATATAGAATATGGTGAATATGAAGACACAAATGCCATACACAATCCCAACTCAATTGTGGAATGTAGTCAAAACACAATATATAATACCCCATATGGATTAAATGAATATAATCCAAATCTAAATTGTTGTAATGGATTCAAATTAATACCTTCAAATAAACCCGGACAAATATATAAAACGTCTGGAACACGGGGTGGTGGTTTGGGAGATATATCATATCCAAGAAATCAGGGGGGGAGATGGAACACGTCTACGACCAATACAAAACTTTACCCAGTGATATCTAAATATAAAGATTCCACTGATTGTTCTAAAGTCAATGGTTCGTGTAAAACAGTGTCCCCCGAAGATAAAACATTAAAAATATATAAACAGTCTGGTAATATTTTTAAATCAACTACATATAATATGTCAAAAAAACAACAATATGCATATTGTTCTAAATTTCGAGGACATTTATATAGATAATTTAAAAGTGCAATATTTCAAGATCTGCTAATTTCCAATATTCACAGCTCCCGTTTGGCATTGGACGCTTTATAATAAATGGGATTTTTTTCGCCTCGATTTCTTGAATCGCGATATTATAACCATCAATAATATTGTGGTCTACATCTATAAATGGGTCTGCCCCATCGTTTAGTTCTGTGGTGCGGGCACCAACTATACGAGCATATTCATATTTCGTTAAGAATGGTAGTGTTTTATGTAAATCATCTATTATCTCCCCCTTTTCATTTCTAACAATATGCGAAAGAGCTTGAATTTCAGAGTAGCTGTGTTCCGTAGAACAATGGTGCTTACTTAACAAGTCCTGTGTGTTTATTTCTGTTTCTAGCTTTTGATAGTTTTCTTCATATTCGCTATCTTCGTCATCCTCTTGATTGGCATCGCTTTCGATTGGCCCCTCATCCGTTTGCTTGGTCTCGCGTTCATCTCCATCTTCATCTCCATCTTCATCTTCATCTCCATCTTCATCTCCATCTTCATCTCCATCTTCATCTTCATCTCCATCTCCATCTTCATCTTCATCTCCATCTCCATCTTCATTTTGATTAACATACGCATCACTGTCTATGGGCGCGTCGATGGGTTTGTCAATGTCATTTGGCGTATCACTGTTAATAGAAGTTTCAACTTCATTTTTGATTTCTACTAATGAGCTCATTTGGTATAGTATTGTGATATTATATTTATTATGATATTTCAATTTAATTATTATTACTCTTCCAAACGGTGTCACAAGATACACAAATATACACAAATTTCATATTTATATCATCATAACGCAAATATATGATTTCTGGGGTTATTTCAACATCTTCGCCCTTTTCTTCGTGTTTCCTATTTGACATACACGCATCGTTTGGACATTTAATGTTATATAACCGGGGTAACGTGGGGTCTAGTTTTGTATATCTATTTACAACGTGACCATATGAACGATCGCCCTTTTTATCTGTTTTGGACACACATACATTATCCAAACTTGCGATAATCTCCGAATCCTCGTGACCACATTTTCTACAATAGTAAATAAGTTGGTTTTCGTCATCATCGTTAATCTTAATATAGTACATATTATCGCATTTTGTGCAAAAGTGCATGGTGTGATTATATATTAATATAGATATAAATTTTTAATTCAATTTAACTCCTTTATCAATAAATCAAAATCATTGATAATGTTGTCATAATTGACAACGGTTATCATATTATATGCGCTAACTCGTATTTTTGTATTATTAACAGGCGATGCTTTTAATTTTTTAAGATTGTCACAAATTATCTCTTTATTCGCAATGATATATTTTTTAATAATGGGGTAAAATCCATGAAACATATCAGGAAGATGTTTTTTATTCAAAATATCACACATAGCAGTCCTATAATTCATAAATTCGATAATGTCTCTATAATGTTTGCAAGCGGGATGGTTATTATTAAACCCAGGTTCATTCGTTAAGGGGTTATCGTTTAACAACGTTACTAAAGCCATTAGGATACTACTAATAGATTGACACGATGTCCATTGTTCGCCGCGCCACGTATTTAATGTTGATACACAAACCTTTCCGTTTCTGTACAAGTTTGGATTAAAACGAGTTACTCCATCATTTGTATGATACGTTACCTTGGGTGGAGAGTATGGGTAGTCTTCTGGATAATCAAATTCAAAAAAGTAAAAACCGTGTTGGTATGGTGTATCAACAGGTCCTATAATTAACGCATACCCTTTACGCATATTGTTTTCATCATGAACATAAAATATACCATTATCTGTTAGAGGATGTTTCATAATATCAACGACATCCTTCAATAATCTATTTTGTTGACTTGACATTTATAAATATACTTTAGAAATATTTAAATAATTATATTAAAGTTATAAATAAGACCATACAGCGTTTAATAATTAGTATTTGATACCATACTAAAAAATAAATTGATATAAAAAAATGTTGGAGATACTATATTACTAACATGCAGAATATACCTCATACATTAGAGGGTTTTTTGACAAAGTATAAGACCAAAGATGGAGAGAAAATTACTCATACTAGAATAGGTGATGTAAGTTTAGCTATATATGGTGGGTCATATTCAATTCCCGAAAATATGATGGGAGCGTTTAATAAATTATATCTAAAAACGGTTATTAATGGTGGGTCGCCTAGTTATTTGACCGAGGTTCAACTAGAAACGGGTGGTGCCATTTTAATAGATTTGGACGAGCGTTATGAAACCGATGTTACAGAAAGACAACATAAATACGGGCATATAGAAGATTTAATAGGGTTATATGTTGAGAAAATCCTTGAAATTATAGAACCAATTGGAGAATTTACTATTCCGTGTTACATAATGGAAAAAGACAATATAAACTCGACGAATGACTCTTATGTAAAAGATGGGATTCATATTATATTTGGTTTGGGGATGTGTCATAATGGACAATTATTATTACGAAACAAGGTTTTGGAAGATATTGGGGATATCTTTGAAGATTTGCCACTTTCAAACACATATGAACAATTGGTTGATGTAGGCATTCCGCGTGGGAAAACGAATTGGCAATTGTTTGGTTCAAAAAAACCAGGCAATGAAGCGTATAAATTAACAAAAGCGATTAAGGTTGAAATTGGTGAAACGGGTGATATAGGATATTCTGAATTAAAAATTGGCACAATCGACGTAGATACGCTTGCTAATATTAGTGCGAGGAATAACAACAATTTGAAGGTATCGCTTAACGAAGAATATGCAGAACAAGCAAATCAGCTTAATAAAAAAATAAAAATTGGTAAAAAGAGTAATATTACATTTGGAAAGAGTAAGATTGATAGTTTATTGGATTGTATAAGGGCATTTCCCGAAATAAATAGCAAAGATAGGTGTGATTTTATTATAAAGAAAATATTAGAATATGTTGAGCAACAGGATGATTATAAAATTAAACAGGCTTATATGCTAACCGAAATTTTGGATGAACGATATTACGGACCAGGGACATTTGACAATTGGTTAAAGGTGGCATGGACATTAAAAAGCATATCAGAACTACTTTATCCCGCCTGGCTTAGCATGTCATCTAATAGCGAATCGTTCACATGGGAATCAAATGATTGTTTTGAAAAATGGAACGGTAGGTGGGATCCAGAAAAAAGTCCAACAATCGGTAGTCTTAAATTTTGGGCCAAGGAGTGTAATCAAGATAAGTATGAAATAATCAAACGTGAAAATATAGATTATTATATCGACCGGACTCTTGACGGTGAATCCCAAGGAGGGGCGGCAGAGTATGATGTAGCTTTATTAGTTAATAATATTTATGAAGATCGTTTTAAATGTTGTAATATTAGGTCAAAAACATGGTTTGAATATAAACTGGGTAGGTGGGAAAACATCGATTCGGGGACAACCTTGCGGCAGGCGCTTTCGCAGAGTATATCAAATATATATCATAATAAGGTAAAGGAAACACTTGACACGTTGAACGATTCTGTAGAGGAGGATAAAGAAAAATGTTTAAGGAAACGGGCACAAAACATGTGTCAAATAGCACTAAAATTAAAGAAAACCACGTGGAAGCAAAATATCATGCGGGAGTGTAGTGAGGTGTTCTTTGACCAACATTTCCTAAATAAACTGGATACTAAGACACATTTACTATGCTTCCAAAACGGTGTTTTGGACATGAAGGAAAAGGTATTTAGAAAAGGCAGACCCGATGATTATTTATCTTTGTGTACAAATACAATATATGAACCATATGACCCAGAAGATGAGGAGCAGGTAAAGATTCGTGGCGAAATTAATATATTTATGAAACAGTTGTTTCCTATTCCAAATGTAGAACAATATATGTGGGAACATTTAGCTAGTATTTTAAACGGAACCAATAAAAATCAAACATTTAATGTGTACCTTGGCTCGGGTAGAAATGGAAAATCAAAACTTGTTACATTGATGAGTATGGTTTTGGGTGATTATAAAGGATCCGTGCCCCTGACTGTTATTACACAGAAGAGAAGTAGTATTGGTAATGTATCTCCCGAAATTGCGTTACTAAAAGGTCTCCGTTATGGCGTAATGCAAGAACCGTCTAAGAAAACCAAACTAAACGAAGGACCTTTCAAGGAATTGGTAGGAGAAGATCCTATCCAGGGTAGATGTTTATTTCAGGATACAGTAACATTTGTCCCCCAATTTAAGTTGGCCGTATGCACCAATCACCTATTTGAGGTAAATAGTAATGATGACGGAACATGGAGAAGATTTAGAATTGTCGATTTTCCATCGAAGTTTGTAGATAATCCATCCACAAACCCAGATGATTATGAATTCCAGATAGATAGGGATATGGATAATAAATTTAAAAAATGGGTTCCCGTATTTACAGCAATGTTGGCGGCCATTGTATTTAAAACAGATGGGTTGGTTAATGATTGTCCAGAAGTAATGGCATCTAGTCAAAAATATAAAGAATCGCAAGATTACTTCGCTGGATTTATGAAGGAACGGATCGTATCACACCCAACTGGTATGGTTAAAAGAAGTGATGCATATTCCGAATTTCAAGAGTGGTATTCGGAATTATACGGGGGTAAAGTTCCAAGTGGGAAAGAATTATTTGAATATATGGAAACTAAATTGGGAAGACCGGGAAAACTTGGGTGGAAAGGGTTTACCCTGTATCATTCATACGACTTGGTTGATGACGATATTCAACCAAATGACTTGGAATAAATCATTTAACCAATTATAATATCGATGCCATCGGGTGCTATTGGTAGCGGGTCATCGGGTGCAGCGATTCGATGATCTTTGTCAATGGTATTGTATGTCTTGAGAGTTTTCATATATGCACTATTTGCACGCTCGTCTTTGACAGATATTGCACCAACGTTGTAGGATGAATATAATTTAATTGAAACGAGCATAAAAAACGAAATAAATGTTGTTAAAGTGTTTGATCCAGCGTTTTTCTGATATATAACCGTCCCAGATACAATAAAATTAACAACCATAAAAACGAACACAACATAAACAGCTTTAATATATTGGTTATTTAGCTTATTCATTTTTTTTTTGAACTTGGGATATAGTTCTATTTCAGTATCTAAATTGGTGTTTGATTTTTGTTCATCGATGTCTAAATATTCAATGCACCAATTTTCACGTTTTAATTCAATAAAATATAAGGTACCGATAGATGCGAATGTAACAAAATTACACGCATTTGCAGATACTCTTAATGGGTCGGTTGTCATAAACTGTTCAGTAGCCGAACATAACTGTTTACCGCATTTTTGTGGCACAAAAATAACTAAGAATGTTCCCATGATAATTTTGTAAAATTGGAGGAGCATATAGAACGCTGTAATCATACGTTGTTTTGAATCAACATCAATCTTCATTATATTAACACGGTTATTAAAAATCATACCAGTATATAAAATACGGTTTGTCCGCATAGATTGATTAGTTTCTACGCGTATTTTTTCGTTTTCGTTTTCGTGTTCGTTTTCGTGTTCGTTTTCGTTTTCGTGTTATACCACCTCCCTTAAAAAACACTGAAAACGTGTCTAGGATATTGTTGGTAGCTTTTCTTAACAACGTGTTAGCTTTAGATCGACCCGTATTAAATGCATCCTGTACTTTATTTTGTACAGTTTTTAATTGACCAGCTGTGGCCACATCTGTTTCCATTGGTTTTTCTTCTTTTTCTTCTTTTTCTTCTTTTTCTTCTTCTTCTTCTTTTGTCGTCTTTAACACTTCTTCTTTTGTCATCTTTAACACTTTTTCTTTTGTCATCTTTAACACTTCTTCTAAATTGTGTGTATCGTCCATTTGTTTTAAAATCTCACTATTTATCTTAGTATCAAGCCATCCCGATTCTTGGAAATATAATCTTCTATTATTTTTGCTACCCGATTCATGTCTGGTCCAACAACGTTTTTTAGTCATATATAATTATATTAGAAATTAATATATTTTCACACGTTTGTATAATTCCAACGCTGTGAGTCCTCCCGCAACTTGGGCTAGGATATATGGTAATAAGTCATCAGATGGCTGTTTTCCAGCTGCAACCATCATAATGGTAACAGCTGGGTTAAAATTGCCTCCCGAATAACGACCTATAGTCATGATCGCAATTGCTAAAGAAAGACCAATGGGAACGGCCGACCCTGTTGCGAGAATAACGTATAAAAAGAAACATGTACCTAAAAATTCAGTTACGAACTTATTCATTATAATAATAGTATATAATTTATTTTTAATTATCGACAACCGAGGTGAGTATGATGAGCACCCATATTACCCACACATACACTACAACTATCGTTTTCCGGACCGTGATTCTTATACTTTATCAGCGATCCAGTGTGGAGATGGAAACCATTTTTCCAACAATGCGGGCATTTCATATTCACCCCTTAACAACTCCCTCGCATCCATATTGACATTTTGAACTACTAAATAATATACGGGGTCCTCCATACAAGCGTTTCCACGCTGTAACATCTGAACTACTTCCATGATTGGCATAGTATATATTTTTACAATCGCCCCCATATTTTGGACCCTGTTTATTTCCAAACAAGGGTCCATAAGAATAACTCTTTTTATCCGTCGCCAAAGTAGCGACTCTACGCCTAATGTAGTTTTCTCTTGCTATCTGTGACCCAACTAATTTGGTAGGCGATGGCTTACTGGCATTATTAAGCTCCATTAAACGGATGTTACATTTTGTAGATTTAAACATATTGTATATATATACTATAAATTATTTTGAAAACATAACTAAATAGAACCAAATGTATTCTCTCCACTATAATTAATATACAAGAAACCATCTTCATTTTTATGATTAATGTAACAATCTGAAACCAACATTGCTGTATTGGCCAATGTACCACTATTTCCTATAAATAGATATAACCCTATAGAATGGTCTATTTTCATTCTATTTCGTATTACAAATAAAAATTGTCCTATAGTAAGGTCTCGTGGGACCAGATATTTATATTTGTCTACCTTTGGGATGTTAGTCCCACGTCTTTCGCATATTATTGGCACCCTATCGGGGTATTTCGATATTATACGTTCTGACTCATCTTTTCTTTTTGGATAAGAAAACTTCTCTCTAAACTCGGAGTTATTCTTTCTATAAATTTTGTCCATCCTGATATAATTATATAATTATTAATTTGTTTATGCTGTTTATTCGGTAATAATACGAGGGGCAATATTCATTGTGATTAATTCTTGTGTCAATAATTTGTAAGCATATGGAATATTTAATCTAGCGAATGATGTTCTATTATCACATGTTTTACAATGGTGTATTCCCTTCTGGTCATTAAATATTGCGAATAAACCACATTGTCTACAAGCATAAACCACAAACTTATCAGACGAATCGTACAAGCGTCCCTTTGTAAATCGACTACAACCATGCGAAATCATACAATCGCGTTCCATTTCACCATAACGAAGCCCGCCTTCTCGTGCTCTCCCTTCAGCTGGTTGTCTAGTCAATATAACCATAGGACCCTGACCTCTTGCGTGTGCCTTATCCGATACCATATGCTTGAGCCTTTGATAAAACGCAGGACCTATAAATGTATCAGTCTCAATCTGTTCTCCCGTAAACCCATTTGTTAATACTTGATTGCCATGACTCTCGTAACCATTTTCTGATAATAATTTTTTAATACATGGTATTGGCAAATCGTTAAAACTGGTGCCATCACCGAACAACCCAAGTTCCAATAACAAAATACCCAATAATGTTTCTTTTAATTGCCCGATCGTCATGCGGGATGGAATAGCATGCGGGTTAATTATAATATCTGGTTTTATACCGTTTTCGTCAAATGGCATATCAGCCTCTTCTAAAATAATTCCAATTGTCCCCTTTTGTCCATGTCGGCTCGAGAACTTATCTCCTATATTTGGTTTCCTGAAGATTCTTGTTTTAACCTTTGCGAATGTATATCCATCCCCATTCCTATTAACATAATTTTTATCAATATATGCTTCTTCTGTAGCACGGAAATGCTTACTATGGTCTTCATATTTTATTAATTTGGTTGGGTCATTTTTGGACTCTTTAATGGGCGATACCTTACCCAATATAATGTCTTTATTTTGAACAAGCGTATTTTCAGGAATAACGCCATTGCTGTTTAACTTATCATAATTGCAAAATTTCATACCCTTTGTTTTAGATTTATCTGGTTTGCACCGAATCTCTTCGTGTCCGTAAATTTTTTTATCTTCATCCTTATCCGTATGATAAATGGTAGCAGCGAATAACCCACGGTCAATCGCCCCCTGGTTGAATATTAAACTATCTTCCTGATTATAACCAGAATAACTCATAATTGCTACTATTACATTCATTCCAGATGGGATTTGATTTAGTTTTATAAAATTCATAACTCTTGTGTCTACCAAAGGGCGCGCTGGAGTAGTTAGCACATATGCGGTTTTATCCATTCTATTATGATAGTTTGTTGCATAAACCCCAATTGCCTGTTTTCCCATAGCACACTGGTATGTATTTCTAGGAGACTGGTTATGTTCAGGAAAGGGGATACAACTAGCCAAAATACCAAATATAGTGCTTGGGTGGATTTCATTGTGAGTCCAATTAAATTTTGTATCCTTTAATTTATCTTCATTAATCGCAATCATGCTACAATTTTGTTCTTCTGGATCGATATATTCAATAATTGCATCACCTAGCTCATGGTTTAATGATAGCTCATCCCAACTTAATTTATTAGAATTAACCTTTTTAAGACTTTCTTCGTTAATATGCAACTTATTATCTGAAACTCTAAGAACTGGTCGTGTAGGTCTTCCCGCATCATTACACATTCTAATTTCCATAGCAGCATGATTAAATACAATGCTTGTATAAATATTAATTACACCTTCCATTTTTTTCTCCTTTAAGAATTTATACAACTCCAGTGGCTTGTCTGTAACGCCAAGCCATGCACCATTAATAATAACCTTGACCTTGTCATATAGTTCCCACGGTTCGCACGTTTCTATCTCCTTATACTTACCTTTTACGATGTCATACAATGGTGTGCTATTCGAATTAATGGTTACGTGTGCCAAATATGCTAGATTTTTAACGATGCCAACTGGCGCGCCTTCTGGGGTTTCAGCTAGACAAACGAATCCCCAACTTGTTCCGTGTAGTTTTCTTGGCGGAATTAACTTGCCACTTTTATCAATAGGCGTTCCAACTCTCCGCAAATGACTTAAACTTGACACATATGTTAATCTATTTAATACTTGCGCAACGCCTACTTTGTTTGAACCCGAGTTTTTAACACCAAAATCCCCTGTAGCAAGAGCTCGTTTAATACCGTTTTCAATCGTAGTCGATTTAATTATTTTGTAAATGTTTGTCCTATTAATAATTTCTAAATAATTATCCGTTGCTCTCCACGAACCCCCATTTATCTCCCTAATAACCTGCTTAGACATGTCCTTTACCAACTTATTAAAATAATTCCGGAATAAATTATTCAATAATGTCCCCGTTAAATCCAATCTTTTATTAAAATACGCATCACGATCGTCCGTTTTTCTCCAACCAAAACTGGTGCTAAGTAACTTATTTGTCATCAACCCCATGAAATATATTTTCTGTATGCTTGTCTTACAGTGTGGATAAAGGTCGTTATCCAATACCTTTTTAGTGAATTCATATTTTTTTCGATCTCCTTCTTCTTTTTCCATATTAATTGGAGTGAACATTGCATGTGTTGTTATATAATTAATTGCTTCTTCTTGTGTTAAACATTCTCCAGCATCGATAATAGATGCTCGTAAAGCATAAACCATTTTCTTCATCTTCTCATCTTCGATATTTAATACTATATAACTACATATATTTTTATCCTCGATAATACCCAGCGCCCTGAATATAATAAAGAGTGGTATCGGCTGTTTTATTCTCGGTATTTGTAAATAAATCGCATTTCCAAACCCATTATTTTTCGAACTGATCATCATATTAATTTGTTTTGGAGAGATACATTTAAAATCGGGGATAGACTTTATTTCTGCCAACCAAGACCATTTGGTGCTTTTTTTGACATTGAAACACTGGATCCTATTCTCGGCAGCACGTTCTTGCGCTATACATGTTTTTTCACTACCATTAATAATAAAATACCCCCCCGCATCAACCCTACATTCCCCAGTGATATTTGGATTTAGGTGGAGGTTTTGTGTCAAAACACAAACAGCAGATCTAACCATAATTGGTATTTTGCCAATATGAATTTTCTCCATCTTTTTATATAATGTTTCCGAATGTTGCAACTTATCCCCCATCCTACGAGTGATTTTAATATCAATATCAATTGTCATCGCAGACGAATAAGTAAAGTTTCGCAACCTCGCTTCCTGAGGATACATCGTTTTTGTAGCACCGTTATTTTCGTGTATTTGAGGTCTGTAAATATGAAAGTTAGTAAATGTTAAACTCATTTCTAAAATATAATTTTTATTTATGGGATCGTAATCGTGATCAGACCTTATATTTACAGGATTAAACATTTCAATCGTATGTAAAATACGATTGCGTATAAAATCATTATATGATTCTGTCTGGTGTCTAACACATCGATTTAAATGATTCCCCTTGAAATATAACTCTATCAGCTTCCAACGTGTTTCATTGTCCATTTGTTCAGTCATGTTTTTTGGATACAATGTGCGGGTATTGTTATCTTTCAATTTATTTTTAAGCAGGTTCGTTATATGTTTTACAATATTATTTTCAAATATACGAGTTTCCATATGTAATTACAAAGTTCGTGAACTCTCGTTATAAAAAGATATATATATATATATATATGTCTTTTTATACCGCTGGTATAGATTATCTAGGAGATTCGGTCCACAATTGCGAATGGTTAACGAAAGATATATGCAATGTCAATGATTTTATTGATATGTTGGCGGGGGAGCTGGTATGCGATAAATGGGAATTAAAACATGTATTATTATTGAGTTTTTTAAATTCATTAGTTTCTAAAAACCCCACTCCACCTCAGCAAAAATTATTAAATATTATTAAATTATTTGGTGCTAAATTTGAAAAACTGAAGAATATTATAGAAAATGCGGAGGATGCTAAAAAAAATATTACAAAATGGAATATAAATTTGATGCAAAGCTGGGCAGACACTGCCGCTGAGAATGTTAACAAATTAGCTTATGTAGAAGGAGAAATGGATTCAATTAAATTAGTGAGGGAGGAGGAGGAGGAACCTGTATTTATACCCGATTTTGATATACTACTTATAGTAGGAGGACCTCTTGGGGAATGTGACCAAAGATTGGATATTATGATGAATTATTTAAAGGCTGTAAACGACGCGGCGGGGGGCGAAGACGACCCGAAAGAAAGACATATTATTATATCAGGACGAGGGGGTCATTCGTTGCCCGTCAGGGCTGCCAACAATTGGATAAGAGACGGAGAAGCAAGGAGAGAAGAAGCAGAAACAGAAGCTGAATATATTTTAGGAAATTTTTTGAAAAGATTTAATGAAGAAGAATTTAGCTCCGATCAGGAGGACGAGAAGGAGGACGAGAAGGAGGACGAGAAGCAGCGGGAAAAGGCGGTGAAATTTATTAATTCATGTAAGATTTCCGTAGATACAGCAGCTTTAGATACTGTTGGAAATGCAGTAATGGCAAAATATTTATCTCTGCATCATAGTGCACTTTATGACAAGACACCCCAGAAAGATAACGACCTTTCTGGTAAGATAATAGTTAGTGTTTCTAATTTATATCATATTGACAGGCTTGTTTACTTGATGAAAAACTTTATTCCCAAGGCTACTCATTATGGGGTTATTGGGGGAAAAAACATCCAAAAAGAAATGGCCAAGGTAATAACATCTGCCACTAGTGGTGACGCAACTAATTCAATAAAACAAGCATACGACCAGTCTTTTACAAGAGATATTGGTTATATTGTGCCGACATTTAGTAAAAGTTGTGTACAAAACGGTGAAACATTAGATTTAGGGTTGTTTGAATTTTTAATGCATCATGGTTTATATCACAGTAGTAAAGTCGAAGATCAAATGAAAAAACCTCTAGTTCGTGATCGCGATGAAGAAATTTGGAATACTGGAATGACTTCTAAAGAAATTATAAAATATATAGGTGATTTTTGTTTGCCATTTACATCAATTGGAAATTGGAACCTTGACGAAATAACTGATACTAAAATTTTTAAAGAAAATTGCAAAATGGCAAAAGATGCAATGGAACCTCAAGTATATAAAAACTTATATACTTTTGCGAGCAAGGATTGTTATGAGGAGTGGACAAAGGATAATGTGGGGGCCCTGGAGTTGACACTAGCGCCAGCGGAGCAGCATATGAGTAGAAGTGCCTCCGGCACTCGTGAAACTAAACAAAAAATAAAGAAGAGAACTCGTCGAAAGAAGAGAACTCGCCGAAAGAAGAGAACTCGCCGAAAGAAGAGAAAGAAAAAAATATAAGTCGAATAGAATAATATCATTTGCAGAGTTTCTACTAATCTTTAGGAACCTAGACTAGCACAATGTTCTAAGATGCTATGAATATTCTCAATGGGCATGTCGATGCGGTTTTCTATGGGGGAGTAACAAGCGTTTCAAATACGGAACCGGTCCGCGGACAGTGTAATCGGGAAATGAATATAAACGGGATTTGCGTTTATTTATTATAATGAATTCTATGAAAATAAAATATAAGTTATATTTATAAACAATATGAGTACATTTTTGGTTGCTGGTATCCAAAATTTCGCAAAAGATTTAAGTACGGGCAACGATGTCGATGATTTGGGTGTAATTAATTTATATAAATTGGAAGGTGGAAGAGGTGCGACGAGTAATGATTTATTTATGATGGATTTCGGCGATACTGAACTTAAGATATTGAATACAAAGGTTAAGGGAAAGCCGGTAAAAATAAAAAAGGGAGACGCGGAGGTGGATGCCTCTGACAGTGCGATGGTGAAGGTGGTGGGCCAAAAGGCCGCCACCTTATTAAAAACACTTCATAACCTCAAACCTAACGAAGATTTCAATGATCTCAATGATTTCAATGATTTGGCTCGTGCACTTGAGAATTATATAGGAAACTTTAAAAAAAAAGGTCAAAGATTATATATTAGATCTGGTTCAAGAATAAAATCTGGTGACGGACACGAAAACAAGTTCCTTGGCCAGTTAAATAGTTTATGTGTAACTTTAAATAAAATATATCCGGGCGCCGTTGGTATTAAAGTTATTGAAGAGAATATTGGAAATGACTTTCTATCAAGACTAAAAAAAACAACGAGTGCTGAGAAGCTCTACGATTTAAAAAATTCAATAAAAAATGGTTTAAATGACTTGGACACGAACAATGCAATGGAATTATATACTATAGGAGGTTCAGTTCCCAAAGCAGATTATATAACGCAATTGGAGGTTCTGGGTGTGTTCGGGGAAAACTTATATCACGATGAAATTCTAAAAAATTTATACAATAATAACATAAACGATGGTATATTTTACTATATGGTTGCTTTGACAAGATTGATTGCGAAACTGGAGAATGAAAAGAAGGCAGTAGGAGGCGAAGACACTTTGTTCTCTAAAATAAGTCAATATGCCGATGACCCAGGGGATTACTGTTTAGCTTTAGGACCAGGAGGAAGTAATGCTTCATTTGTATTTTTAAATAAAACTGGGTATATTAGTATAGAATTTCCCAAGAATCCTCTTATTACAACTGGCTTGGAGGGGCTTAAGGATGCCGGGCGGTTGGGGCTCATGGATGAGCGCATCGGATATGCTAAATCTTACATAGATGGGGTCATCGACGATATGCTGAAATCTGTTTCGAAAGATACTAAGGAGGGGGAGTGGAAAGGGCGCGATGTGAGTTGGACAATCCAATCTAATAAAGTTAATTTAAGTGATCATTTTACAGAATCGGCGGGGGGGGGG
>TARA_R110002073_G_scaffold59094_10_pt1 | contig 15671 bp, 9 predicted proteins | sample TARA_R110002073 | Tara Oceans TARA_R110002073 (sample SAMEA4397174) | marine metagenome | biome: Polar Biome; feature: [DCM] deep chlorophyll maximum layer (ENVO:01000326); material: water (ENVO:00002006), including particulate matter (ENVO:01000060) such as... | depth 40 m
CCAAGGCAGTCATCAATTCGGTGATGCACTTGCTGGCTTCAGGATCGGCTGGGTTGTTGTATGCAGGAAGCGACGAACCGCGAACGACTGGAACGTCGTCGCCAGGGAAGCCGTACTTGCTGAGCAAGTCGCGAGCTTCGAGTTCAACGAGTTCGAGCAATTCTTCGTCGTCGACCAAGTCACACTTGTTCAAGTAAACAACGATGTAAGGAACACCTACTTGGCGAGCCAAGAGAACGTGTTCTTTGGTTTGTGGCATCGGGCCGTCAGCGGCCGATACAACCAAGATCGCACCGTCCATTTGGGCGGCACCGGTGATCATGTTCTTTACAAAGTCAGCGTGGCCCGGGCAATCGATGTGGGCGTAGTGACGTTTGTCCGACTCGTACTCAACGTGAGCGACCGCAATCGTCACGGTTTTGGTAGCGTCACGAACGGTACCGCCCTTGGCGATATCCGAGTAACCCTTTGCCTTTGCCAGACCCTTAGCAGCTTGGACGGCCAAGATTGCGCCAGTCGTGGTCGTTTTGCCATGGTCAATGTGGCCAATCGTGCCGACGTTGACGTGGGGCTTTGTACGTTGAAAAGTTTCCTTAGCCATTTTTCTAAATCACCTACACTCGACCATTGCGAAAACTGGTAAGGGGATACGCCCCCAATCAGCCCGGAAATCCAACGACCGCGTTCACACCCACGGTAGCTCGCCAAAATTCCGGCCGCTTGGTCACTCGATCAACAATAGAATTGAAACGAAATCAAAAAATCGTTTGTGTCCCACCGCGGGACATGTATTGTGCTGCTGCTATTGGCGTTAAACGCAATTTGGTCGGCCCAGAGGATCTCGTTTGATGCGGTCGTCAAACGTGAGTGGTTTGTCTGGGCAAATTACCCAAAAACCCACGTGACGGACATCGTTGAGACGCTGGACGCGACCTCATGTACGCTTCCAGCAAGACCGCCGGTAGCCAACTTGCCTAAGTTGTTGCGAAAAGTGCGATAATTTGCAATTGCCTCGCTGCGAAAATCGAGCATTCATTCGCTCTTTTTTCGCGAGGGAACCGCCAGTGACAAAATTGTCACCCCTAAAGCACTCTCGCCATCTCTACTATTTGATGCCAAGCCCGAAGGCTCGGTTTGCTCACAAAGTACTCCGGCGGTTGCGTTGGTCTCGCCCTGGGGGACATTTTCCGGGTCAAGCCGCGAATCGAGGCCGAAGCCGCTTGTCGGGCAATGTCATGTCGCAGGGGAAGTCGCACTCACCAAAGCTGCTGATGGGATTTGAACCCATGACCTCATCCTTACCAAGGAGGCGCTCTACCACTGAGCTACAGCAGCGACTCAAAAGGAATTTCAGACCAAAAGCCCAAAGTCCATCCGAACACGTTCTTAAGTCGACCCTTAAGCAAACGAAGCGAACGCAAGAGCGGGTGAAGGGAATCGAACCCTCGTATTCAGCTTGGAAGGCTGCTGCTCTACCATTGAGCTACACCCGCGATGAAACGTTTGAAATGGGGGCTACAGGATTCGAACCTGTGTAGACATAGTCAGCGGATTTACAATCCGCCCCCTTTAACCACTCGGGCAAACCCCCCTGTTTCTTTGTCAGCACATTTGGGTTGTGCCAGCAATCGTTTCTCGTTTCGTTTAAATCGTGTTCTTTGCTTGAGTCGTATCCTCTATTTCACTGTCGTTTTTTTACAGTCGTTTTATTCGTACTTGGTGTCGCTGCTTTCGAGCGACCTAAGCCAGCGGAGGGATTCGAACCCACGACCGGCTGATTACAAATCAGCTGCTCTGCCAACTGAGCTACGCTGGCAAACTTGTCGGACCTCATTATTCAAACATTCGTGCGTTTGTTAACGGCAGCGAACGCTTTTGACACGCCAGAAAAATGGAATTTCCAAATTCTGTCGCTCGGTCTTCGAGTCAACCTTTTCACTTTCAGAAAGGGCAGAGTGTAGCGATCCAGCGATATGGGGCAAGACGGAAACCGCCCCACCAGCGTTGAAACACAAGGATTCTGACGATTTTTTTGGATTTGAGCAACCCAAGGTCGCTCGCACCGCCATTCTGCACCCTATGGACACGCCTTTTCAAGCTCGGTTCACCCTTCCATCAATCGGTTTACCCTTTCATAAAACTGCGTAATGGGTCGACGCAGCTGCGTGAAAAACAGGCTTGAATGTCCTTGTTCGGCATTTTGAATCGCGATCGGCACCCCTTTTCAGCAATTTTGCCAGATTTGAATTCGGCCGCGCGCCGCGAACGCCAGCAAAGGCCGCGAACGCCAGCAAAGGAGGTGCAATGCCAATGTCGGTGGCAATGGTTTAGCGGCGAGGGAACATCGCGGGCTGGCCATACCACGGCGGGTGCGCTCCGATGCGGGTCGCCAGCAAGATGGCCTTGCCGTGTAGATGCTCGGGGCCATGCGTGTAATCCCACTCCAAGCACTCTTCGTAACGAAGGATCCGCAGTCGGCTCTTGGCCGCCACGGCCCAGAGAGCTAATTGGTTGGGCGAAAAATAGTTGATCACGGCGCCTGCTGTTTCGCTCACCGGCGCGTCGCTTTCGCGGCCCGGCGACTGGTCGCTGCCCGGGTCCTCGGTCGTGTGCACCTGGACATACAAAATGCCGGTATCGGTCAGCGACTTGGCCATCCGGTCCCACAACACCACCGCATCGGTCAATGGGATATGGTCAAGCACGGTGGTGGCAACGATCGCGTCATACGTTTTTTCGGGCATGAATACTTCGCGGACATCGACTGCCAACGTTTGCACTTTTCCCGATGTCTGTTCCTTCTGAGCCCGTTGGCGGATTCGTTGCAGCCCGCGGTCGCTCAAATCGACCGCCAACACGTCGTAGCCCGCCTTGGCCAAGGCGATGGTGTCACGGCCGGCTCCGGCTCCTAGATCGAGGGCTTTGCCGCTGCGAGGGACCTGTTGGAGGTAGGCTGAGAGTGCCGCCGAAGGTTGATCGCCATAGGCGATTTGTTCGCGATCGTAAGGCTCGAAAAATGGATCACTTGCCTTGTTGAGTGTCGAGTCGTTGAGTGTCGAAGGACGCGACGATGACGGGGGAATGTCCATGGAAGCAAGCTTTTTTCGTAAGAGGGCGCCCGCTATGACCGCAAAGAGGACGCGGATGCCCTGAATTCAAATACATCAATATGCAGAACTTAAAATCGGCCCTTTCGCCGTTCGAAACAACCCCATGTCGAAATTGCCGTCTTATTATGAATGATTGGCAAGATCGGCATTCGCTCGACGAATTACGTCTAGGCACTGCCTTTTCTTTTTCTGAAACCATCGGTCGCCAAAACCCCGATGCGAAAATCAATTCGCTGCGATAATTAACCCGCTGCGCCAACCAATGAGATGCGAAAACCAATGAAATGGGCTTTGATGACGATCGTCCGCTACGGTTGGTTTGGATTGCTGGTCCTGATCGCGTTCGGCTACCTCGCTGCAGGGTTTTCGGATCGATCGAAAAATACACTGCGAGATCCCGTTGCAAAAACTAATTTTAGCGCCGCTGAGGGCGAAGGCAAAAAGAACGCCTCCGGCGAATCGGGGCTGCCGCTTGGCAAGTTAGCCGAGGAGAAATCCCCATTAGCCGAAGCGAAATCCCCAAGTTTGGATCCTGCCTCCCGTTTCGATGCCGTGGCTAACGGGGACGATAGCTTGCGTGAGTCGATGGCGGCGATCGAAGCCAGTCTTGCCCTCGGCTGGGACGAGGCGGGGGTTGAGCGGACCGAGACCGCCGACTGGCTGACGATCTGTCGCCGGATGTCGTTGGCGCTGGTCGGAAGCGGATTGTCGCTCGAAGAGATTCGGCGATTGGAATCGATGCCGGAATCGCAGCGTGAGCAAGCTCACCTGGAATCGCTGCTGGTCGATCCGCGTTTCCATCAATATTGGGCCGAACGTTGGTCGCGATTTTACGTCGGCGCCGATGATGGCCCGTTTTTGGTCTATCGCCGCCGCCGATTCCGAACTTGGTTGACCGACCAATTCACACAAAACACTCGCTATGACGAGATCGTCAGACGACTCGTCACCGCCGAGGGACTGTGGACCGATCGACCTGAAGTCAATTTCCTAACCGTTACCTTTGACAGTAACGATGGGCAGCCGGATCCGGTCCGTTTGGCCGCCAGAGCGTCACGTGCTTTTTTGGGTTTACGAATCGATTGTTTGCAGTGCCACAACGACTTCCTTGGCAACGTCAGCTTGGGAAGTGCCGACTCGCCGCGCGAGGGAATGCAGACCGACTTTCATCAACTGGCCGCGTTCTTTACCAGTGCCAAAACCAACGGGTTGCAAGGGGTTCAAGAAAACGAGGCCAACTATCACTACCAATACTTGGACGCTGATGCCGAAGTCGAGGTGACGCCCAGCGTTCCCTATCAACCCGAACTGCTACCCACCGAGGGCTCGCCACGTCATCGCTTGGCGGCATGGATGACCCACCCGGAGAATCGACAAGCCGGGCGATCGACGGTCAGCCACGTTTGGGCGTTGTTGTTTGGTCGCAGTGCCACCGATGCCGTGGATAATCTGCCGCTGGATGAAGAAGCGCCCGCAGTGATCGAAGCTCTGACCGATGAGTTTATTACTCATCAGTTTGATCTTCGCGATCTGATCCGCATGATCGTTCACAGTTCGGCGTTTCGTGTCTCCAGTCGGGCAGAGTTCGAAGTCACCGATGCGCACGAAGATACTGGAGCCGTGTTTCCTTTGACGCGGTTGCGTCCCGAGCAAATGGCCGCATCCATCATCCAGAGCGCCAGGATCAAGAAGATCGACCGTGATTCGTCACTGTTGGTTCAACTCGACAAATTCGGTAGCACAAACGATTTTGTCCGCCGTTATGGCGATCAAGGCGAGGATGAATTTAGCAACGATAGTGTCACGATCTCACAGCGTTTGGTGATGCTCAACGGCGAGATGTTACGTAAAGCAATTGGCAATAATCCTGTGCTCAATGCCACCAACCATATCGCTCGGTTTGCAAAGACCGATGCCCAGGCAATCGAGACCACGTATTTGGCCGTGTTGAATCGCCGCCCTACCCCGACTGAATCAGAACATTTTGTGGCGAGACTCAAGGAGAGCGACGATCGCCACGCTGGGATCGAAGACTTGTATTGGGTGTTGCTCAATAGTACCGAATTGGCGTGGAACCACTGATGTGCGAGGTCAACGTTCAAAACAAGGCCGGATCAACACCGTAGCGGAAGTCGTCAAGACTTTCGTTGCACAGGGGGATAGTCGTAGCGGAAGCCGTCAAGACTTTCGATCCCTTTGCCTTATAAACCGAAACTCACGCCTGTATTCCGTTGTTCCAAATCGGAGCGTCCACGTAGCACTCGTGAAAGCTATTGTAAATTGAAAGATCAATCATGAATCTCACTGCATCGGATCGGCTCTGTAGTCGCCAGGCTCACTTCTCTCGTCGTACGCTGCTGGGTGCGGGGGCGAGCGGAATGTTTCTCTCTCAACTCGCCCATGCGTTGGCAAAGGCGGATGAACTAGGAGTGACCGACCCGTCGCGTCCCCTGAGCATAATTTTATTGTGGTTAGAGGGAGGCCCAAGCCAGCTGGAAACTTTTGATCCGCATCCGGGGACATCGATTGGTGGCGATACCAAGGCGATCAAGACGTCGGCGTCGGGAATTCAAATCGCCGATACCTTGCCACAACTCGCCGAACAAATGCATTTGGCGTCGCTGGTGCGAAGCGTGACCGGAAAAGAGGGCGATCACCAACGTGCGGTCTACAACGTGAAGACGGGATTTCGTCCTGATCCCACCTTGATTCATCCATCGATCGGCGCGGTGCTGTGTGAGTCCGATCCAGGCGATTCGGACATCCCACGGCACATCTCGATCTTGCCAGGCGGGGCGCCGGCGCGAGGCGGCTATCTGGGCGGCGCCTATGACGCGTTCAAAATTGGTGATCCCGCCGGTCCGGTGCCTGATGTTCGCCGCTCGGTCCAGCAGGACCGCTATGACAAACGGATCGATGATCTCTACAACGTGGTCGAAAAAGAGTTTCGGCGTGGCCGGATCGCGGAACTCGAAAAGAAACGTACGTTGCATGTCACAGCGACGGATGCGGCGCTGCGGATGATGTCCAGCGAGCAGTTGTCGGCATTTGATGTGTCCGAAGAATCGCAGACGACGCTAGCCGCATTCGGCGACACTCCGTTTGGGCGTGGATGTTTGGCGGCAAGTCGCTTGATCGAAGCGGGCGCACGCTGCGTCGAAGTCACGCTTAGCGGGTGGGATTCGCATATCAATAATCACTCGTTGCAGTCGTCGGCGTGCGAGACGCTCGATCCGGCAATCGCCTCGCTATTAATTCGGCTTCGCGATCGTGATTTACTTGAAAACACCTTGGTAGTTTGCGGAGGCGAATTCGGACGCACTCCGACGATCAATCCCGCTGGCGGCCGTGATCACTGGCCGCATGGTTTTTCGACGTTGTTAGCTGGCTGTGGGATCCGCCGAGGGCATGTGTTTGGCGAGACTTCGCCCACGCCAAAACTGGATTCCAAAAATCCAACACAGGATGTCGCCGACGTGACCACGGTTGCCGACTTGCATGCAACCATCCTCGCCGCGTTGGGCGTCCCGTTCGCCGAAGAGGTTTACACGCCGATCGGTCGCCCGCTGAAGCGAAGCGAGGGAACGCCGATCCGTTCCCTGCTGTCCTAGTCAGACGCGTGAATAATGAAGTTGCGCGTTTGTATTTAGGGGCAAAGCCACGGACGTTTATCTAGCCCAGCCCAGCGGGCTGGGACCAAGAAAACCAATGAATTGTAGGGCCAACGGCTGGGCTGGGCCGTTTGCTCGGATCTTCTGAGGGCGGCTGGCAAATGGCCAGGCCGTTGGCCCTTAGGTTTCTTTGCATCGAAAACCTGGCCCGTTGGACCAGGCTAGGCAAATTGCTGGGCCTTTGGCACGGAGAACATCTAAACTCGCAACTTTAAAACTCACGCTTCGGGTTGTGAAGTGACGCGTCTTTTAGCCAATGTGGTACTGTCCCAGCTGAACAGCGATTGATTAATTTGCTGCAGCCTTTGGGATTAATTTGCTGGGGGGCGAGGTTCTTTCGAATGACGTGTTGTCTCTTTTAAGATTTGCGTGAACGTAATGAACGCAGACAGCTCGGAGAGCTGAGCGACATTGGTCAGGGCTTATTCCGAGGGCAATGGGCCGATGTATTGTTTGGCAATGACGACATTGTCGAAGTAAACGATGTTCACGCGTTGTTTCGTCCAGCGATCGGTCACGTAACTTTCCAACGTGAATGCGTTGGCCATCAACGTGGGACTGGTTCGCCACTGGATGCCGCGCCAATGACCGCGAAGTTCGCCGTCGATCCAATAGGCTTGTTCGCCATCATCCTGTCCTGGTGTATTGTGCTGGAGCATGAATTCGACACAGATCCATTTGCCACGCTCAATGTTGGGTTGCGTTTCGGGGCGGAAACCGTTGCCCCAGTACTTGCCGTCGGGGCTGGGCTGCATCGTGTGCCAATAGCTGTAGAAATTCCATTGTCCCGGCGGAGACCACTTGCCCCAGTTCCCCCACGGTTCAATGGCGGTCGAAAATCGCTCGTCGCCATCGGGCAATTCGCCCGCTCCGCCAAATCCACTCCAGCGATCGCCACCCTGAAGTGACTTGTTTGCCCGCAGCGTGCAGAAGTGATGTACGTAATCGCAGTTTTTGTCGAACTTTGTGTAGAAGCGGATAAACAAACGATCGGAGGATTCAAACCATTTCGTGAATCCACCACCACTATTCTGGCCGAGCGTCGCGGTTACCTTCAGCGATCGTCGGCCTAGCATCGGGCTCTTGGATGCTGGATCGTCGAAGCTTAGTGCGTCGCCGGTGCGATCGTTCGTCTCGTCCCACTTTGCCCCCAATCCTCCGGCTTCGAAATCATCGGTAAAGATCACCGCGGCATGTTGGTTTAATTGCGAGTCATTGGTGAACTTGGCAGCCAATCCATCGCCGGACGGAAGCTCGCTGTCGTCAACCAGTTTGACCACTGAAGCGGTTTGAGCCATTCCCTGTATCGGCAGAAAGAGCCCAGAGAGTGTGAAGGCCCACAGGATGGTTGGCACCGAAAGCCATGTACGAGAAAGGATCACGACGAACTCCGCGGAAGAGGAAAACAGAGACGGGCGTTTCGCTATTCGTCAAATTTAGTTGTTTGATTGGTCTGCAGGCAGGTTGATTTTCTCAGGCACGTCGTCCATTGCCCAGTATTGGTGTTGGATCTTCGCTTCCTCCACGATCACAATGCGAAAACCAGATGGGTCTTTGCCTAGCGGGCGACCCACCGGACCGGTTGTGATCATTTCCATTGCACCGGCGCGACCATAGGCGTTGCGGTGGTAATGGCCTGCGAAAACGGCTCGCACATCTGCCTGTTTGAGTTGTTGCAACAGTGGTGTTCGACGCTCCAGCGGAATGTTGAAGTATTGATCCGGCTCCTCTTCTTGCTCAAGAAAAAATGGATGATGCTGAAACAACAGGATGTGTTTCGGCTTCGCGATCTTGGCATCTTGGAGTTGCTGATCGAGCCAAGCTTGCTGCGCCGTCAGCACTTCTGTGGCGCCGCTGGGATCTTTCAGGACACTCGAATTCAGGACGATGTTGTAGACGCCTCCAACCCAGAATGAAAAATAGTCGTCCCCAAAGTTTTCTTGATAGCTGGCGATCGATTCCTGCGTTGGTCGATTGCCGACGTCGTGGTTACCACACACACAAACGAGCGGGATTTCGGCGTCTACTTTGGAAAAGTCGTGATGAAACTGAGTGACCTGAGTTTCGTAGCGAGGCTGGTTCGGAGTGGCATTCGTCAGATCACCACAGACGATCACGAATCGAGGGCGAAGCCGGTTAATATGTTCGACCGCTTGTTGAACCAGAGCTACTTCCTGCTCGAACCCCTTGTTTCCAGTGAACATGCCGTACTGAGTGTCGGCAAGTTGCATGAAGAAGAAGGGGCGTTGCCACGTCTGTTCTTGCTGTGGATCGAAAGCCTTGAATGTTCGATTGGCCGCCTGCTTGAAACGCGTTTTTACCTCACTTGCAGACTCGTCCGCAACAGTGACGTTGGCCATCAAAGTCATCGTTGCAACAGAAATCAGCATCGATGTTAGGTAGGTTTTTAGTCGCATTGTGTTTATCAATCTCAAACAGCTGGAGTTTCAGTCGTAGTTGGACGCAGCGTACGCAATGGCGATGGCACTTGATGACTGCGGATCGTCTCGTCGCTGGCAACCCAATATAACCGCTGCGTCCCATGGCAAGTGAGATGGTGATTATCCCCATTTCTTTTTGTTTACAGCGAGCAGGCAGCGTTCGCCGATTTACGAAAGGCATCCGAATTACAGTAAACTGAAGCACGTCCGAAAAGTGCTAAGTCCCTTCGTCACTTGTCACTTCGCCTCTCTTGTATCTATCCATGCGTGAACGAAAAGAATGTTGCACATCGATCTTTTTCACACTCGCCGTTGGTGCGGTGGTGTGTTTGGCACCATCCACGGCGATTGCCGACGATAAGACGCCTCCGCTGGCGACGATGGTCGATCAAACGTTCATAGCCGATTTCGACGGCAGCGAGCAAAAGTATGTTGAGCTGACGCCGTACGGATTTGCCGCGGATGTGCCGGTGTCGGTGTTGATTGCGTTGCATGGCCACGGTTCGGATCGCTGGCAATTTGCTACCCAAAAGCGAGACGAGTGTCGGGCGACCCGCGACGTTGCGGCTGCCCACGGGATGCTAATGGTTTCACCGGACTACCGTGCCAAGACCTCGTGGATGGGGCCGGCCGCCGAAGCCGATCTGTTGCAGATTATTCGCATGCTGAGAAACCGCTTCCAAGTGAAATGCGTGATTGTCAGTGGCGGATCGATGGGGGGCACCTCCGCGTTGACCTTTGCTGCGTTGCACCCCGAACAGGTTGATGGGGTCGTCGCACTCAACGGTACCGCTAACCATGTCGAGTACGAGCGGTTTCAGGACGCGATTAGCAAATCGTTTGGCGGATCGAAGCAAGAAGTCCCTGAGGAATATCGTCGGCGCAGTGCCGAGTTCTTCCCCGACCGGTTCACGATGCCGGTCGCCGCTACCACCGGGGGTCGAGACGAGTCGGTGCCGCCGGAAAGTGTCCAGAGGCTGGTCGAACTTCTTGGCAAAAGAGATGCGAAAGTGCTCGGCATTCATCGCCCCGAGATGGGTCACAGCACCCATTACGACGACACAAAGCAGGCGTTCGAATTTGTGATTGCCGCCTGCCAAGCGGCAGGAGAGTGATCGCGTTTGCGGGGTGGTGTTTTCGACGAATGCAAACCATTGAAAAAGTTAAATTGTAAATTGACAAGTTTAAATTGAAGACACCATTGCATTGCGAGGCTCACGCGGATTCGCAGTCTTTCCATTTTCCAATTTCCAATTGTCAATTTAACTTTTTCAATCAGTCATGCTTAGCCGCTCAGCACCACCCATTCGGCCGGTGACCCACAAGAGGACGTTCGGCATCGGGCTCTACTAATCAGTGCCTCGCGGACGCTTCGGGTTGTGAACAGCACGCTCTTTCGAAGCGTGTCCACGAGTAGCCTTGATGGTCTACTTTGATATCGCGGTGCCGACGCCACTGTTTCCGTAACCGTTTCCGCAATAGAACATTCGCAAACGGGCTCCCTCGCGAATGACGGTTGGGTATTCCACCATCTGTTTCTCCCAACCGTCACCGGTGGGGCTCAGTTGCAGATTGTTGTCGGATTTTGTACCGCGACGCCAGTGAATTCCATCATCGGATTCGGCGTAACAAATTGAATAGAATCCCCATCGCGTGCCGATTGCGGAATACCACATGCGAAACATTCCATCGGGTTGCTGATGCACTACGGCACCGGCAACCGCGATGTCTTCGTAGTCACGCCCGGGATCACGCAGCATTACCGCTCCGCGTTTTTCCCAGTGGATGGCATCATCAGAGACCGCCAAGCAGATCGTCTTTTGCTGGTTGAGTGCATGCGGTTTTCCGGTCGTCGGACAACCGGTGTAGTAGAACCGCCACTGAGTCGATCCATCCTTTTGCCGCACCTGCAACACCGATCCTCCGGCGATTCCGATCGCATCAGGATCACCGTGTTCGCCGCTGGGGGCAAGGACAGCTTGATCGCCGGAACGAGACCACGTCATGCCATCAGAACTGGTCGCCATTCCGATTCCAGGAAACGCACTCAATCCCGTGCCTTTCCCCGCGTTACCGGTGTAGTAGAGATGCCAACGGTCGTCACGAATTTGCACGGCATGCGGCAGCACACACCAATTCGCATCAAACGATCCTTTGGCGCCGGTCTCGAACAGTGGGCCGGTCCGATCCCACTGAGTGAGATCATTGATGGCGGCGGTGGCGACTCCGATGCGGTGTTTTTTGTGGTCGTCACCACCGGCATAAAACAATCGATACGTTTCGCCCGCCCGCACCACCCACGGATTCATCACTCGAGTGGAATCGAATTCGCCTTTTCGCGGAGCAAGCACGGGATTGTTTTCATCTCGAATCCACTGAACTGGTTGTTTCAGTGTCCCGTACTCTTCGCGGTGCGATAACCGCATCGTGACCACTTCACGGCGGCTGCGCACGATTCCAAACAAGGTGCCGATATCGCTGCGGTCCCAGGCGATTCCTTGGCCTGCGATCGGGGCGGGGACCGTGGCGATGTGATTGAGTTCGCCGTCGGTCTCGGGCACGTTCAGCACGTAAAGCTCGGCGTGATCATGACCGGTCACAAACAGGCGTCCGTTGGGACCGAATGCGCCCCCTGAATTACTGTTGGGCAAAAAACGCTCGATGACGGATTCCGGAAATGTCCACGTTCCGGTCTTTCGCCACTCGTTGTCGTAGCGCACCAGATAGGTGCGACGGACGTTTGCCTCGCCATAAAATGCGAATGCAATCCACCACGATCCGCGATGCCGCTGGATCCAGTTGATGGCTCCTTCGGTTTCGTCAAACTCTTTTCGCTCGAGATGCTCGAGTGTTTCGGCGGAAAAAATCTCGATCGAGTTTTTTAGAGGCGACTTCGGCCAATTTGAATTGGCACAATACAGCCGCCCTTCGACCACGATACCGCTATTGAGATGGATAACGGGCGAGCCGTCGGGAGCGGTCCATTTGGATAGCGGACGCGAGGTTCCCTTCTCGTAACGGCCAATCGTGCGATTGGAGATCGCGTAAAACGACGATGCATCGACGGCAACCGCTTGATGTGCCTCGGGTACCGAGACTCGATGAAGTTGTCGAAACGTCATCTCCGACGCGGTGCTGACCGGCGACACAATGAATGAGGCGGTGGTTAGGATTAACGCCGCGAAGGACGACAAACGAATGGGATTCATAGGAGTGCGTTTCGTGAGGTCCAGGGGGAGGGAGAGTGGGGAGGGAGAGGAAGTGGCAGGAGAAACAAGCTTTGATTTCCTGCACCGCTGGGATGTTTTACTTGCCGCCAGCGGATGCGGTGCCTACAGACTCGGCAGCAACGGAGGCGGGCTGGGCGTTTGCAAGTTTCCATTTCAGCCAGGCATAGACACTCGCGCCGATCTGTTTGTACCCCGTCGCATTGGGATGCACCGCATTATTGTCGGGGTAGCCATCGATCGGGTCGAGGTTCAATTGGGTGGGCAGGATCGTGATCATCGGATCCTGCTTTTCCGCCACGTACTGCATTTGCCGTTGAACCAAATGATGTTGAATTTGCTTCCATCCCCACCGAGTGTACCGATCCTTGTAGTTGGCCTTGAACGCTTCGGGGCGATGATTTCCAGGCGTGGTCAAGCAGAAGCCAATATGTGCCTGGGGCGCAGCCTCTCGGATCGCGGCCAACAAGGTATCGGCATACCCAAATACCGTATCGATGCGGGCATCCATGCCGCCGTGATCATCCACCGGAGCGGAGAAGCAATCGTTGATACCGAGTTTGATTACGACGTAGTCGGGGCGTTGGCCTTCGCATTGCTCTTGAAAATAGCGAGGCAGATTCAACTGCGGCTTGGAGTTCTCGTCGAGGAACAAAAACGGACTGCTGCGTTTGGCATGACTGCCATCGGGATTGGGTTCATACTTAGTCACGAAATTAGCCCAAGTCCAACCGCCGTACCCTTCGTGAACAACACCTTCGGCGGCTGAGGATGGTTTGTGTGTTCCCAGCATCGTCCATTTCGGATTGTTTTGCCTTGAAAGCAAGCGTGCAACTTCATTGGGATAGGCCGATGCGTGCGTCAGACTGTCACCGATAATCAAAAGCCGAATTGGATCATGCTGCTGCGGGGCGTCATCCGTAATCACCTTCAATACGCTCGACTTTGATTCCAGCAACCTGTTGTCGGCAGAGTAAACGGCCACACGCAGCGGATGATCCCCAACGTCTTGGTTGGTTGGCGTCAATTCGCAACGCCGATCAGCGTGTTTGCCAATGTCACAAGTCACTTCGAATCGATAGTCCGTCGGCGATTGTGTCAACACGATGTTATCGAAGTAGATATGGGTGGGCACCCCAGTCACGGCGTAGATTTCGGGCGGCAGAGTCAACTGTAATTCGGACTGTTTCTGCTCGCCCCAAACCGGAGTCACGCAGTAGAACAGCAAAACGGCGAAAGCAAGACGCATCATTCTGAGGACTCAAAATCAAAGGGAGGGATCAAGGCGGGGCGCACAGCGACCGTTGATCGCGACGCGATCTTGACGTTAGATCACGGAGCGTTCGGCAGCCGTCGGGACCGGTGCCGTTCGTGGGACGGATTCAAGGTGGCTTTCTTGTCTTCAAGTTCCATCAAAACCTTGGCGGGAAAGATGACGCTGTTGAGCCAGAAGTTCATCTTCGGATAGGGAGTGAAGAAGGTGGGATAGTCGCCGTCGTGAACTTGTTGCACTGCGGGGAATGTGTTCGCCAACGATTCTGCCTTTAGTCGATACATCGTATCGCCGGTCGATTCGTAGGCCTGCCAGTAGGTTTCGATCATCACCGCCGCCGACCGCCCCACCGGATTCCAGAACACGTACTGTTCCTGGACCGAGGGCGTGATCCAATTCGCAGAGGAAAACCCAGGGTTTTTGCGTTCTCGCGGTAGAGGCTTTTCCCAAATCACAAACTGGTCTTCGGCGAAGCGGATCAACTCTTCAGCAAGTTCCTGGTTTTCCTTGTTGCGCAGCAGATACATTGCCAACTCACACGCTTGCTCGCGACTTTGATTGACGTACGGAGCACGTGGTACGATGTCTTCAAACTGGCCCTGCCAATTAAAACTTTTTACGGGATTCTCCATGACATAATTTAATGCTCGTTGCTTGACTTCCTCGAGTCCTTCGACTTGATAATCGCGTTGGAGACGATCGATGTAGTTGACCACGGCGGTGGGAATTGAAATCAGTTCGCTGACCGATTCTCCGTCCTTAAAGCGAACCAACAGCGGCCACGTCCCTTGTTCGTTTTGTGTCGTCCGGTAAGTCTCGGCGATCTGGGTGGCGGCAAGCAAGTATTTGTCGTCACCAGTCAGTTCGTAAACCTCTAGAAAAGCATTGCCTGCATCCACCCCCATGGTTGTCAGGTGATTGGCCAATCGCATGTGCTTTTTCTTGACCTTCTTGATGTGAGGCCCGTGATAAGTGGGGACATGATGCTGCCACTTGCTGCCCGCTGGGAAACGAATCTGCAGCATGTAATCTGCAATCACGCGTGCGAGTTCCGTCGAACGCTGTGCTTCTTCGCTGCCTGCGGTCAAGCGAGCTTGGGTAACAGCACCGATCACCAGGGCGCCGTGTATCTTTGACGGATACTGGTACAAGACGTATTCGGGGTCTGGTTCGCGATGCAGGAGCCAGTAGTTGACGTAATCTTTATGCAGCAGTTTTCGTAACGCCAGCGATGCGCTCTCATCAAGCGGTAGCACGGGGGGCTCGTGATAGGGACCATTAAACGGAGCCGCACGATAGGCTGACCGCTTTCCTGCGACCCCCAGCGCCGTGCCGTCCTTTGCAATTCCCGTCACGGTTAACGTGAACTCGCCAACGGGAACCTGAGTCCAAATGGGGCCGAGATCGGCAAACGGCTCTGCCGCATCAAAGTGGAACGGCGTCTTCGACGCATCGGACACGAGCTCGAAACGGTAGTGGGCAGCGTTGGGAACGCTTTTAAAATCAAAAGCAGGCGCGTAGACAAATCGCTTCGCATGTTCGTTCCAGAACGGAACTTGACCTGGAATCCCTTGGCGTACTGGGGTAGCGGATGCTTCCCAGGCGACGCGGCCTTCGGCCGTTAACGTGAACGGATGCGTTTGCCCATTGGATCCCGGTGAGAAGGTTATCAGCAGGACAAACGCAACCAGGAAGCGAAGAGGGACTAGCGAATGCATGGCAAACATCTACGGCAGAGGGGACTTCGGCAGATCCATCGTTTTGCCGCATAGCAAGCACATTATCGATTGCGGTGGGGTGGGATGGCGAGCCGGTTAGGTCGAAGGGGAGCCGTCAGCTTATCAAGCTCGGCGGGGGGCGTCCAATTCTAAGCGACGACGCTAGACCGTCGCAGAGTATTCGCAGAGTGCCCTGCTAGGGTGGTGTGAAATACGCCGGAGGATTGCGAC
>TARA_R110002073_G_scaffold233329_2_pt1 | contig 15665 bp, 12 predicted proteins | sample TARA_R110002073 | Tara Oceans TARA_R110002073 (sample SAMEA4397174) | marine metagenome | biome: Polar Biome; feature: [DCM] deep chlorophyll maximum layer (ENVO:01000326); material: water (ENVO:00002006), including particulate matter (ENVO:01000060) such as... | depth 40 m
AGATAAAACCAAACGCCCAATAATGGCGCATATCGCCTCTGCTTTAAGTGATAAGGTCATTTTTACAAGCGACAACCCAAGAACCGAAAACCCTGAGCAAATCATAAAAGATATGGAAGTGGGTGTGCAACCACAAAACTTTAAAAAAACAATGTCTATAGTAGATAGAAACCAAGCAATTAAAACAGCTTGCCAGCTTGCCAATGCTAACGATATTATTCTAATAGCAGGAAAAGGGCATGAAACCTATCAAGAAGTAAATGGTGTGAGAACCAATTTTGATGATTATAAAATAGTTGAAGAATTTTTAAAACAATTACAAAAATAGATGTCATTCTAAGCGTAGTCGAAGAATTTCAATAAAACAATTAAATGTTATACTACCTATTTGAATATTTAGAAAAAGAATTTCAGTTTCCTGGAGCCTCCTTATTTGGGTATTTATCCTTTAGGGCAGCTGTGGCAATTATTTTGTCGTTGTTAATTTCTACTATTTATGGAAAACGAATCATTAAGTTTTTGCAAAAAAAGCAGGTTGGAGAAACCATTAGGGATTTAGGTCTTGAGGGTCAGGCACAAAAAGCAGGAACGCCAACAATGGGAGGATTAATAATAATATTAGCCACTTTAATTCCTGTATTATTATTAGCTAAACTTGATAACATTTATATCATCTTATTGTTAATTACAACAGTTTGGATGGGAATTATTGGGTTTATCGATGATTATATTAAAAAATTTAAAAACGATAAAGAAGGGTTAAAAGGAAGATTTAAAATTTTGGGTCAAGTTGGACTAGGTATTATAGTTGGAACAACGTTGTATTTTAATAATGATGTCACTATTAAAGAAAAACTTCCAATAGCGCAACAGCAAGAATTATTGGCCGAAAACCCAAATATAGCTCCAGCCAAACTTTTTGAAGATGAAATAAAATCAACAAAAACAACCATTCCTTTTGTTAAAGGGAACGAGTTTGACTATGCCAGTTTAATAACTTGGATAAGCCCTGCTTTAAAACCTTATGCTTGGGTAATTTTTATTCTTGCGGCAATTTTAATAATTGCAGCCGTATCCAATGGCGCAAATCTTACCGATGGAATCGATGGGCTTGCTGCTGGCACATCAGCAATTATAGTACTAACTCTTGGCATTTTTGCCTGGGTTTCTGGTAATATTATTTTCTCAGATTATCTCAACATTATGTACATACCTCGAGTAGAGGAAATTACCATATATATTGCAGCATTTGTTGGAGCATTAATTGGCTTTTTATGGTACAATACCTATCCAGCTCAAGTCTTTATGGGCGATACAGGAAGCTTGACCATTGGAGGGATTATAGCTGTAATAGCTATTGCAGTTCGTAAAGAGTGGCTAATTCCTCTGTTGTGCGGCATCTTTTTGGCCGAAAATGTATCAGTGATGTTGCAAGTAAGTTATTTCAAGTACACAAAGAAAAAATTTGGTGAAGGAAAGCGCATTTTTAAGATGTCGCCTTTACATCACCATTATCAAAAATCAGGATATCATGAAAGTAAAATTGTAACGCGATTTTGGATTGTGGGAATATTACTAGCCATATTATCGATAGTGACATTGAAGATTAGATAAATGAGAAGATTAGTCATTCTTGGAGCAGGAGAAAGTGGAGTAGGAACTGCTCTTTTAGGAAAGGCGAAAGGATACGAAGTATTTGTTTCAGATAAAGGAACATTAAAACAAAAATATAAAGAAGTTCTTATACATAATGAGATTGAATGGGAAGAAGGAGCGCATACCGAGTCTAAGATTCTAAATGCAGATGTCGTAATGAAAAGCCCTGGAATTCCAGATAAAGCGGCTTTAGTTAAAAAGCTTATAGCAAACAACATTTTGGTCATTTCTGAAATTGAGTTCGCATCACAATTTACTAAAGCAAATATTATTGGAATAACAGGAAGCAATGGTAAAACAACTACAACAATGTGGACGCATCACATCCTCAAACAAGGAGGTTTAATGGTTGCGATGGCTGGAAACATTGGTGATAGTTTTGCAAAACTAGTGTTAAATACAAATTACCAGCATTTTGTTTTGGAGCTTAGTAGTTTTCAACTGGACGGTATTAAAACATTTAGACCACACATTGCCATTATTACAAACATTTCACCTGATCATTTAGATAGATACGATTATAAGTTTGAAAACTATATCGCTTCAAAGTTTAGGATAGCAATGAACCAAACTAAAGACGATTACTTGATTTATGATGCCGATGACGAAGAAATCGTAAACTATCTAGAAACACATCAAGTTCAATCCACATTATTGCCATTTTCATTAACAAAGAAACTGGAGCAAGGAACTTATTTAGAAAACAATAACATAAAAATAACAATAGATAATAGCCAAATAATTATGCCAACAGCAAACATAGCTTTAGAGGGAAAACACAATATTAAAAATGCAATGGCAGCTTCAACAGTTGCACACTTGCTTAAAATTAGAAGCAACACCTTGCGTGAAAGCCTTGAAAATTTTCAAGGCGCAGAGCATCGTTTAGAGAATGTATTGCGAATTAATAAAGTGCAATATATAAACGATTCAAAAGCAACCAATGTAAATGCAACATATTTTGCATTAGAAAGTATGGAAGCACCAACTGTATGGATTGTAGGAGGAGAAGATAAAGGAAACGATTATAACCAACTTTTTCCGTTTGTAAATGAAAAAGTAAAAGCTATTATATGTCTAGGGGTAAACAACACTAAGCTTTATGAGGCATTTGGTAATATGGTTGATGTTATTGTAGAAACACAATTTATGAGCGAAGCAGTTAAAATTGCATATAAAATTGCTGAATCTGGCGATAATGTATTGTTGTCACCAGCATGTGCAAGCTTCGATTTATTTGAAAACTATGAAGATAGAGGACGTCAATTTAAAAATGCAGTAAGAAAACTATAATGCAATTAATAGTTAACAATTTAAAAGGAGATCGGTTAATTTGGGCTATTGCAGCGTTGCTCGCTATATTCTCATTCCTTCCTGTTTATAGTGCTGCCAGTAATTTGGCGTATATAAGTGGCGACGGAAACACCTTCAATTATTTTGTTAAACATTTTGTGCATCTGTTTCTAGGTTTTGCAATAATATATGGTGTACATAAAGTGCCCTATAGATATTTTCGAGGGCTGTCCATGGTAATGATTCCTGTGGTATTGGTACTGTTAACTGCTACAATGTTTCAACCAGAAACCACCGAAAGTTTAACCAATGCCAAACGGTGGATAAAAGTACCAATTGTTGGTTTTACCTTTCAGCCTTCAACCTTAGCATCTGTAGTGTTAATGGTGTATGTGGCAAGATATCTGTCTAAAATTAAAGATAAAAAAGTGACATTTAAAGAAACCATTTTACCGCTTTGGTTTCCAGTATTTTTGGTGCTGGTATTAATACTGCCTGCCAATTTTTCAACTACCGCAATTATTTTTACAATGGTTATGGCCTTGGCTTTTATGGGAGGTTACCCTATTAAATATTTGGTATTGATTTTATTGTCAGGAATTGTAGCTTTTGCAGTATTTGTTTTAATAGCAAAGGCATTTCCCGATGCAATGCCAAATCGTGTAGATACTTGGACAAGTAGAATAGAAAATTTCGCAAATGGCGAAGATACAGAGGCCGACTATCAAATTGAAAAAGCTAAAATGGCTATTGCCTCAGGCGGAATACAAGGTTTGGGTCCTGGAAAAAGTAACCAAAAAAACTTTTTGCCACAGTCTTCTTCCGATTTTATTTTTGCCATCATAGTAGAAGAGTATGGTTTGATAGGAGGACTTTTTTTAATGACATTGTACTTACTACTGTTGTTTAGAATAGTGATAGCATCACATAAAGCCGACACCATTTTTGGCAAACTTTTAGTAATAGGAGTTGGGATTCCAATAGTATTTCAAGCATTAATAAATATGGCTGTGGCTGTAGAACTGTTTCCGGTTACTGGCCAAACACTCCCATTAATAAGTAGTGGAGGAACTTCTATTTGGATTACCAGTTTGGCCATTGGAATAATACTTAGCGTAAGCGCACGAAGGCAAGAAATAAAAGAACAAGAAGAACGAGAAGACAACCCACTTGAAATTTTAAGTGAAACACTATAAATGAGCAACTATAAAATCATATTATCTGGAGGTGGTACAGGAGGACATATTTATCCTGCCATTTCTATTGCCAACGAGTTAAAACAGCGTTATCCAAATGCTGTGTTTTTATTTGTTGGCGCAAAAGATAAAATGGAAATGGAAAAAGTGCCTCAAGCAGGATATAATATTGAAGGGTTATGGATTTCTGGAATTCAACGAAAATTGACTTTAAAAAATCTATCATTTCCATTTAAGCTCATTAGTAGTTTGTTAAAATCTCGAAAAATAATTAAGCAATTTAAACCCGATGTCGTTATTGGTACAGGTGGTTTTGCTAGTGGGCCATTGTTGCAAGTTGCAATTTCAAAAGGTATTCCAAGTCTCATACAAGAGCAGAATTCCTATCCAGGAATTACCAATAAAATACTATCTAAAAAAGCGAATAAAATTTGTGTGGCTTATGATGGTTTAGAACGATTTTTTCCTAAGCATAAAATAGTTAAAACAGGAAATCCTGTAAGACAAGATTTACTAAGCTTAGATAACAAATCTATTGAAGCTAAAGACTTTTTTAATTTAAAACATAATAAAATTACATTACTTGTTTTAGGTGGTAGTTTAGGTTCAAGACGTATTAATGAGTTAATAGTAAAAAAACTTGATTTTTTTCAAGAGCAAAACGTTCAAATTATTTGGCAATGCGGAAAGTTGTACAGTCAAGAATATAAAATTTATGACGATATAAAAGATGTACAGGTTCATGCGTTTTTAAATAGAATGGATATGGCTTACGCTGCTGCAGATATAATTATTTCTAGAGCAGGCGCTAGTTCGGTGTCTGAGTTATGTATTGTTGCAAAACCAGTAATATTCATTCCTTCGCCAAATGTTGCCGAAGATCATCAAACAAAAAACGCCAATGCTGTTGTTGAAAAAGATGGCGCAATTTTGATTAAAGAAGCAGACCTAGATGTCGATTTTGAAAACAAGTTCTCGTTGTTAAACAGCTCAAAAGAAAAACAAGAACTGTTGAGTGTGAATATAAAAAAACTAGCATTAGTAAATGCAACTAAAGATATAGCAGACCAAGTAGAAAAACTTTTAAAAAATTAATGAATTTAAACAGTACACATAATATCTATTTTATTGGCATTGGTGGCATTGGTATGAGTGCGCTTGCAAGATATTTTGTAGCCAATGGAAAGAAAGTTGCTGGTTATGATAAAACCCAAACAGAACTTACTAATAATTTAGAAGCGTTAGGGATAGAAATTCATTTTGAAGATACCATTAATAACATTTCTCAATCTTTTTTAAATCCTAAAGAAACGCTCGTAGTTTATACGCCTGCAATTCCCAAAGGCCATAGTGAGCTAAACTATTTTTTAAACAATAATTTTAAAGTTTTAAAACGCTCACAAGTATTGGGTTTAATTACCAAAGACACCTATTGCTTAGCAATTGCAGGAACACACGGTAAAACCACTACATCAAGCATTTTAGGGCATTTACTGGCAGAATGTGGTGTGGAAGTCACAGCGTTTTTGGGAGGAATTTCACAAAACTATAACTCCAATCTTATTTTAAAAGGGAGTAAAGTAACTGTAGTTGAAGCTGATGAATTTGATCGTTCGTTTTTAACATTATCCCCAGATTTAGCTTGTATAACATCAATGGATGCCGATCATTTAGATATCTATGGAAAAAAAGAAACTTTACAAGATGCCTTTAAAGATTTCACAAAAAGATTAAAACCAAAGGGAAAACTGTTTGTAAAAAAAGGCTTGCCAATTAATGGAATTACTTATGCTGTAAATGAAGCTGCAGATTATTCAGCAATAAATATTAGAATTAAAGAGGGAAGCTATGTGTTTGATGTAAAAACACCTAGCCAACATATTAAAGATATTTTATTTAACCTACCAGGTAGACACAATTTGTCGAATGCATTAATAGCGCTGGCAATGGCTATAGAATTAGGTTGCGCTCCTTATAGCCTTGCCAACGCATTAGCATCTTACAAAGGTGTAAAGCGTAGGTTTACTTATCAAATTAAAACTGATGAACTTGTGTTTATAGACGATTATGCCCATCATCCAGAAGAGATCAACGCAGTACATCAAGCAGTAAGGGAAATGTATCCAACAAAAGAGGTGTTAGTTGTTTTTCAACCACATTTGTTTAGTAGAACAAAGGATTTTATCGATGAATTTGCTTCAAGCTTATCACAATTCGACAGCGTATTGCTATTAGAGATTTATCCAGCAAGGGAATTGCCAATTGAAGGCGTTAATTCAAGTTGGTTGTTAAATAAAATTAATAACCCAAACAAAGCTTTAATAAAAAAAGAAAATATTGTTTCAGAAATTAAAAAAAGCAGTGCACAAGTAATTATTACCCTTGGCGCTGGAGATATAGGAGTTGAAGTTAATAATATAAAAGAAAAATTAAGCGTTGCGAGTTAACTGGAATTACATAAAAGGCCTTGGTTTAATTGCTTTAGTAAGCTTTGTTTTCGTGTTTTCATCATTTAGGAACAACACAAGAAAGATCAAAGAAATTAAAGTGAATTTTCTAGGCGAAAACAATTTATTCATGACCGAAGCATCGGTTAATAAATTGTTAATACAAAATAACGAAGACCTTCCAAACATGGCTAAAGAAATTTTAGATTTGAATGATATAGAGAATGTCCTAAAATCTAATCCAATGATCAAAACCGCAGAAGTGCATCTTACTGTTAATGGAGAGGTTAGAGCTAATATTTTACAGCGAAAACCAATTGCTAGAGTAAGCACAAATGCATCATATTATATAGATGATGAAGGTGCGTTCATGCCTTTATCTGCGTTTCATGCAGCTCGTGTGCCATTAGTAACAGGTCATGTTAATAAAAATAAGTTAAGCAATGTATATACAATTGCTAACAAAATTTTTAATGACCAATTTTTAATGACGCACGTTGTAGAGATTTATCAAAACCAAGATGAAACATTTGTTTTAAAAACAAGAGCTTTCGATTTTGAAATTTGGCTAGGGAATTTAGATAATCTAGAAAATAAAATAAGCAATTTGAAAGCATTTTATCAAAAAGCAAGAAAAGACGATATGCTAAGCAAGTATAGTAAAGTGAATTTGCAGTTTGACAATCAAGTTGTATGCACTAAAAAGTAAATTATGGAGAGTAATAATATTTCGGTTGGACTAGATATTGGAACCACAAAAATTGTGGCCATGATTGGACGTAAAAATGAATACGGAAAAGCAGAGATCCTTGGTATTGGAAAATCTAAGAGCCTTGGTGTTCATAGAGGCGTAGTAAATAATATTACACAAACCATACAATCCATTCAACAAGCGGTTCAAGAAGCCGAAGCTGCTTCAGGTGTAAAAATTGAAGAAGTAACTGTTGGTATCGCTGGACAACATATTAGAAGCCTACAACATAGTGATTATATAACAAGATCAAACTCTGAAGTTGTTATAGACGAAGATGATATAGATAGATTGATTAATCAGGTTCATAAATTAGTAATGCTTCCAGGCGAAGAAATTATACATGTATTGCCACAAGAATATAAAGTAGATGGTCAAGCCGAAGTAAAAGAACCTATTGGAATGTATGGAGGACGACTTGAAGCTAATTTCCATGTCGTGGTTGGTCAAGTATCTTCTATAAGAAATATAGGTCGTTGTGTTAAAAGTGCAGGGTTGGAATTAGAAGGCATCACCTTAGAGCCTTTAGCTTCTGCGAATGCCGTTTTAAGTGAAGACGAAAAAGATGCAGGAGTGGCACTTATAGACATAGGTGGAGGAACAACCGATTTAGCCATTTTTAGGGACGGAATCATTCGTCATACAGCTGTAATCCCTTTTGGAGGAAACGTAATTACCGAAGATATAAAAGAAGGATGCTCAATTATTGAAAAACAAGCCGAATTACTTAAAATAAAGTTTGGTTCTGCTTGGCCTGGAGAAAATAAGGATAACGAAATTGTATCCATACCAGGACTTAGAGGAAGAGAACCAAAAGAAATTACATTAAAGAACCTGTCAAAAATTATTCATGCAAGAGTTGTGGAGATCATAGAGCAAGTCTATGTTGAAATAAAAAACTATGGTCATGAAGAACAAAAAAAGAAACTAATTGCTGGTATTGTTTTAACAGGTGGAGGAAGCCAGTTAAAACACTTAAAACAATTAGTAGAATATATTACAGGAATGGATACTAGAATTGGATATCCTAACGAACATTTAGCAGGCGATAGTGACGATGATGTAACAAGTCCATTATTTGCAACAGCAGTAGGACTGGTTATGGATGGACTAAAGCGCCAAGAAAAAAGAAGAATAGAAAGTGTTGCACAAGCTGCCCTTGAAGCTAACAAAACACTAGAAACTAACGAACAAGAAAAAACCATTGAACAACCTAGAAAAGAACGAAAATCTTTTCTTGATAAATTAACCGAACGCGTTAAAGATTTTTTAGATAACGCAGAGTAAACAAACAAAACCAGTAAAACTAATTTTATGAGCAGCAACAAAGACATTGGCAACATTACATTCGATTTACCTAAAAATCAATCCAACGTCATTAAAGTAATTGGTGTTGGAGGTGGTGGTAGCAATGCTATCAACCACATGTTTCAACAAGGCATTAAAGGAGTAGATTTTGTAATTTGTAATACAGATGCCCAAGCCCTTAACAATAGTGGTGTCCCAAATAAAATTCAATTAGGTGTAAGCCTTACCGAAGGGTTAGGTGCAGGAGCAAATCCAGAAATTGGAGAACAAGCAGCTGTAGAAAGCCTAGAAGATATTAAGCGCATGCTGGATACCAATACAAAAATGGTATTTATCACCGCAGGAATGGGAGGAGGAACAGGAACTGGTGCAGCTCCAATTATTGCGAAAATGGCAAAAGAACTGGATATTTTAACCGTTGGTATTGTTACGATGCCTTTTCAGTTCGAAGGAAAAATTCGTAATGCTCAAGCACAAAAAGGTGTCGAAACCCTTAGAGCACATGTCGATTCATTAGTTGTTATTAATAATAATAAACTAAGGGAAGTCTATGGTAATTTAGGTTTTAAAGCTGGCTTCTCTAAAGCAGACGAAGTACTCTCTACAGCATCAAGAGGTATTGCAGAGGTAATCACTCATCATTATACACAAAACATCGATTTACGTGATGCAAAAACTGTGTTAAGTAATAGCGGAACAGCCATAATGGGATCTTCAAATGCTTCTGGATCCAATCGTGCTCAAGAAGCAATTATGAAAGCCCTAGACTCACCATTATTAAACGACAATAAAATTACTGGTGCCAAAAACGTATTGTTGCTTATCGTTTCTGGTTCTCAGGAAATTACTATTGATGAAATAGGCGAAATTAACGATCATATTCAAGTCGAAGCTGGTTATGGCGCGAATATTATTATGGGAGTTGGTGAAGATGAAGCATTAGGAGAAGCTATTTCTGTAACTATTATTGCAACCGGTTTTAATGTAGAACAACAAAATGAAATTTCTAATACCGAAACAAAAAAAGTAATACATGCTTTAGAAGAAGATCAAAATATGGAACAAGATTTATCTAAAGACAGAGAACCTGCTATAATTACACCTGATATTATTTTAGAAAAAGAAATTAAAGAAGAAAAAGTAATACATACATTAATTGATGATGCAGAAGAAGGTCATGATATGAACTTGATTCCTACCACCGACATTATTAAAAATATAAATGTAGTGTATAATGAGGTGCTAGCAAATATAAATGATGAAACCGAATTTATTATAAATGAAATAACTACCGAAGAAACTATTGAACCAGAGCTAGAACAAGAAGAGCAAATTATGTTAACTTTTGATTTGCCACTCTCAACACCAAAGCAAGAAGTAGAAGAAACTATTAGTGAAAAAATTACTTTCGAGTTAGATGATGAAGTAAAAGACATGTCGGTGAATGATTATATAGAACTTATTCCAGTAACCGAAGCCAATAAAGAAGGTGAAACCAAGTATGCGCTTGACGATTATATTGTTTTAGAATCATCTTTAAACGAAAAAGAAAAAAAGAAAGACCTTGCTTTAGAAGTTGAAGAAGACCTGGTTTTTGAAAAGAAAACTGTTCAAAAAGAAACTGAGGAGGGCTTAGGAGACGAATTAGACCCAATTAACAGTCCAATCTCTCAACTTTTAAAAGAAAGAGCTAATGAGCGTCGTCAAAAAATGAAGGAGTTTAATTATAAATTCAATAATGCAAAAATTGACGATATAGAAAAAGAACCAGCTTATAAAAGACAAGGTGTTAATTTGGATGAAGCACAACATTCATCTGAAACAAATACCTCAAGAATGTCAATTGGTTTAGATGATAACGACGATGTTCAATTAAGAAGTAATAATTCATTTTTACACGATAATGTAGATTAATTAATCGCGAGAATTTTAGTATTTAGCTTAAAACCCTAAAAATTTCCCTCAAGTTTTTAGGGTTTATATTTTATAAATATCTTAAATATTCGATGCTTACTTTTTAGTATCTTCGCAGCATCTAAATAATTATTTATATGAGTTTACAAGATCAGGTCATGGTTGCCATGAAGGAAGCAATGAAAGCAAAAAACCAAACAGCATTAACTGCCTTAAGAGCAGTGAAATCGGCTATATTAATGGCAAAAACAGAAAGCGGAGCAACTAGTGAACTTACCGAAGAGCAAGAATTAAAACTACTTCAAAAACAAGTAAAACAACGCAAAGACAGTGCCGCAATTTTTATAGAACAAGGACGTGAAGATTTAGCAAATCCTGAATTAGCAGAAGCAGAAGTGATTACCCAGTTTTTACCAGAAGCAATGAGCGATGACGATGTAGAAAAAATTGTAGTAAAAGCCATAGAAAAACTTGGAGCAAGTGGAATGAAAGATATGGGAAAAGTCATGGGAATTGTAAGTAAAGAACTTGCAGGAAGAGCCGATGGAAAAACCATATCTACAATTGTTAAGTCAAAATTATTGTAATAAATGGCTGCGTAGCTCAATTGGATAGAGCACTGGATTTCGGCTCCAGCGGTTGTAGGTTCGACTCCTGTCGCAGTCACTAGTAAAATTAAGAGGCTGTCTAAAAAGTGTCATTCTGAATGAAAATGAAGAATCTCTTAAAAATTAAAATGTTGATTTATAGATTATTGATATTTTTCGACTAAGCTCAAGATGACAACAAAAGCACTTTTTAGACAGCCTCTTTTTATCCCCTAATGCCACAACTTATAAACCTCAAGTATCTTAACTTAATTTAGTTTTAAAGGGAAGAACAATTCACTATTAATGTATTTAAAAACAACAAGTTTCACTTATATCAACACGATAAGAAAGTATTCTCTTACATAATTTGTTCTTTTAACAAAAAAACATACATTTGACAGAAAAATAAGCCTTTTAGTATTCCTGTTTTGTATTTTAACATCCCATTAATAAATTAGATTCTTCCTAAATGAATACAATCATTTAGTTAGTTTATTAAATAAAAAATGGTTGATTAATAGCACAGTATCAGCCACAAGTTCACTACATATTTAAGCATGCTTATTGTTTGGTATTAACTAATATCCAAGCCATTGTTGCTATCTAAAACATCAAAAAATAGAAATTACCTCATCATAGTTTTGGCAACTATGGATGAGGAATACATAATAATTTATTAAAAACCATAAAAATATAAACATAATGAAAACAAATTTTTCTATTCTATGCTTTGTTATAATAACTCTTGGAGTTATTAACACAAGTTATTCTCAAGAACCATATTTAGGAGAAATAAGGATGTTTGCTGGTAACTTTGCTCCTAGAGGTTGGACTTTATGTCTAGGACAAAATTTACCAATAAACCAGAATCAAGCACTTTTCTCCCTATTAGGGACTACTTATGGAGGAGATGGTCGTACTACATTTGCTTTGCCAGACCTACGAGGAAGAGTGCCAATACAAGTTGTAAATGGCACAGGTCTGTTTTCTTTTTTAGGTTCGAGAGGAGGGGTAGAAAGAAGCACATTGACTACTAGTCATCTTCCTTCACATAACCATACCGTAACCGTAGGAATAAATACCGATTTAGGAACCCAAGCTAATCCAACAGGTGTTTTAGCATCTCACCCTGGTGCTTTTGCAGAGCAATCCACTCCAGGTGTTAACTTTGGTACTGGATTATTAAATAATACAGGATCGAATCAATCCATCAATAACATGCAACCTTCAATAGTTATAAATTATATTATTGCTCTTAGTGGTATTTATCCTTCACGTAACTAAACTATAAAGATTATGAAAAAACATATAACAATTTCATGCCTCGTTTTATTTTCAGTTTTTAACATAAATACTGCGAAAGGGCAGCAAGGTTTTATAGGGGAAATAAGAATGTTTTCGGGCAATTTTCCCCCATCTGGGTGGGCATTTTGCGATGGGCAATTATTACCAATTTCTTCAAACACGGCATTATTCAGTATTCTAGGAGCGACTTATGGTGGTGATGGTAGTACTACATTTGCTTTACCAGATATGAGAGGTAGGTTAGTAATCGGAGAAGGGCAAGGAGGAGGTTTAAGCCCAAGATTATTAGGCCAGCGATTTGGAACAGAAACTAATACATTAAATACAGCTCAATTGCCAGAACATGGGCATTCTATTAGCCCGCAATTAAATGTAAATACATCTCTTGGGGAAGAATCCAGTGCTTCAGGAGTCCTTGCTTCGCACAATAATGGATTTGCTCTTACTGCAGATGCTTCATTGGGAGGTATAACGGTATCGAGTACCGGAAATAACCAGCCAATAAATAATTTACAACCTTTTCTAACGGTACACTATATAATCTGTCTACAAGGCACATTGCCTTTAAGAAATTAAAATTGAAAAAATTATGAAAAAACTATTAACTATATTAAGTATTGTATGGGTATTGTATTTAGGCTTTAATACTGTACAAGCACAAGATAATACTCTTGGAGAAATTAGAATATTTGCTGGCAACTTTGCACCTAGAGGTTGGGCTTTATGTGAAGGGCAAATATTACCAATAAATGAAAATCAAGCACTTTTCTCCCTATTAGGGACTACTTATGGAGGCGATGGTCGTACTACATTTGCTTTGCCAGACCTAAGAGGGCGCGCACCAATGCATGCTGGAAATGGACCAGGTCTAACCCCTCGTAGCTTGGGTGAGAAAGGTGGTGCAGTATACAACATTTTAACCATACCACAAATGCCTTCCCATTCGCACACTGCATCTTTTAATGTTAGTACATTGGCAGGAATTGTTACCATGATATCTCAAACAGCGATGCTTGCAACTCGCAATGATGCTTATTCTTCAAACACAACTCCTAATGAATATTTAGGAAGTGTGACTTCAAGTAATGTTGGAAATAACTCTGCAGTACCCAATATACAGCCCTACCTTGGGTTAAATTATATAATCTGTCTTAGTGGCAATTTTCCATCAAGAAATTAAATCATATCAATATGAAAAAAATTACTCTATTATATTTTGTTCTTTTTATAACTCAGCTTTCATTTTCACAGAAGGTGGTTGTTATTGGGATGAATCATTTATCGGTAGGAGCATCAAATGATGGATTTACTTTTGTTGCTGTAGAGGTTATACCAAGTGGAGATGTTATATACTTTACGGATAATGAATATAGCGATGTCAGTAATGCTTTTACTTATAATGGCATGCCTACTGGAGAAGGAGTAATTAAATATACTTCTGCTGGATTAAGCAAAGGAGACGTTGTATTTATTAACGAAACAGGAATTAATATTTTTACAGTCACCTGCTCAAGTGGTGCTTCATGCGGAACAGCTGAAGCCACTCTCACGAGTGGAGATTTTAACTTAGCTACAAATGGAGATGGTATTTACGCTTATTCAGATACCGATGACGACGTTGAGAACGGTGTTACCAAAATATATTCGGTAATGTTTACAGGCTCTGGAGAAATTGCACTTCAAAGTGGAGGTGATTTGAAAGCAGATCAAAACCCAATAGGCGATTATTCAGATGCTATAGTTATTCAAGGATTCCTTAATGATTCCGACGATATTGTTGGCCCATATAGGACTGAATATGTTTTTAATCCGGCTAATCTTCGTGATTTTGTAGATAAAACAAAATTAGAATTACCAGCAAATTTTTTAAACTATCAAGCAAGTCAAGATTTGTCTTTAGTTCCGTTTAATAATTTATGTGTTAACCCTAATCCGAGTGATTTAACAGATAATGATGGCGATGGGTTTTCTGAATGTGATGGCGATTGCGATGATACTGATCCTACAATTTTCCCAAGTGCCCCTGAGCTTTGTGACGGAAAAGATAACGATTGTGATGGGGTAATTCCAGATAGTGAAGTAGATAATGATGGAGATGGAGTATCTGAATGCCAAGGTGATTGTGATGATACTGATCCGAATCAATTTCCTGGAAATACAGAGATCTGTGATGGCATTGATAATAATTGCGACGGACAAGTTGATGAAGGTTGTTGTGAAATTTCCTGTGACGGTAAGATACCAATTACAAATCCCAATATAGATCACACTATTACATTTGCAGGTTTAGAATACGACGATGTAAATTGTAAAACCTATTTCTATTACTGTTTAGATAATGTAGGGTCACCACAAATTAGTCACTCTACCTTTGGTGAGCATGATTGTGCAGTTACTTGCTTAGACGAAAATAATATTACAGTAGGTACTTGGACGCTTGATGAAAACACTTGTGAAATTACAAGAAGTGTTGGAGGCAATCCTGCTTCTGGTGTGGATCCTACTTCACAAATCTGTGGAATTAAATTTGACGAATCTGTTAGTGGTACTGCACATTATTATATTAGAGTAGATGGTAATCAAACTGCTGGAATAGTTCAATTTGCCATTAAAGCAGGTCCTAACAACTATTATTATGAGGTTCCTGGACCAGAAGAGTGTGAAGACAATTGCAATAATTGCGAGCAAGCAGCTACTTGTAATCTAACAAATATAGATGACTTAGGTTGTGACATTCCAACAGCATTAACCGATCCTGCAGATGTATTCTCAGGTATTGAAGCTTGTGGAGCCACAGTAACTATGACGTACAATGATATTGGAGATACTAATGTTTGTGACGATGGCGATGGTGCCGATTTTACAAGAACATACACCTTAAAATTTGACGGTGTAGCGTTTGCAACCTGTCCACAAACTATCAAAATAAATGCTCCTAAACCTGTTATAAGTACAACCGATACAAATAATCAAGATTTTGCTTGTAACCCAACCATTGTGCCTCCAACTTTTACTGTTGCTGATAATTGCAATCTAAATGCAACACCAACTGTAACTTCTGGAGATATTGTGGAAGATGGTTGCAATAGGTCTCAAACTTGGGTTGCCACTTATACGGCAAGTTGTGAACCCGCTGACCAAGTAAGTATAAAATATACATGGATTGTTGATGATACAGCACCTTTAGAAACATCTAACGTTCAAG
>TARA_R110002073_G_scaffold41701_7_pt1 | contig 15655 bp, 12 predicted proteins | sample TARA_R110002073 | Tara Oceans TARA_R110002073 (sample SAMEA4397174) | marine metagenome | biome: Polar Biome; feature: [DCM] deep chlorophyll maximum layer (ENVO:01000326); material: water (ENVO:00002006), including particulate matter (ENVO:01000060) such as... | depth 40 m
TCGGATCGAGGCAATCGAGCGAGCGATGCCATCGACGGTTTGTGTATTTGTTCCAGGTGGAGGGGGCGGAGGTAGCGGCGTATTAATTTCGCCCGACGGCTATGCACTCACCAACTTTCACGTTTCCAGCCCCGCCGGCAATTACATGCGTTGTGGGCTCAGTGACGGCAACATCTATGATGCGGTCATCGTCGGCATCGACCCGGTGGGGGACCTGGCGCTGATCCGTTTGCTCGGCCGTGACGATTTTCCCTATGCGACGCTCGCCGACAGCCAAAAAGCCAACGCCGGTGATTGGTGCATGGTGATCGGCAATCCGTTCCTATTGGCCTCGAATCTTCAGCCCACTGTGACGTGGGGCATCCTGAGCGGTGTAAATCGGTACCAATACCCCTCCGGCACGCTGCTTGAATATGCCGATTGTTTGCAAACCGATGCATCGATCAACCCAGGCAATTCGGGCGGACCGCTGTATGACGCCGAGGGTCGCTTGCTAGGCATTGTAGGGCGAGCTTCGTTTGAAAAACGAGGCCGAGTCAACGTGGGTGTGGGTTACGCGATCAGTATCAACCAAGCCAAAAACTTCCTCGGCTATTTGCACAGCGGCCGGATCGTTGATCACGCAACGCTAGGCGCAACGGTTGCGACCGATGAAGACGGAGGCGTGCGAGTTTCCAACATTTTGGAATCCAGTGACGCGTACCGACGTGGCCTGCGATATTCGGCCGAGATCATCGAAATTGATGGCCGAGTCGTGCACACTGCCAACGACGTCCAGAACGTGATTGCGACGCTGCCAAGCGGATGGCGAGTCAAGTTGGTCTATCGCTACGAAGGCGATACGGTCGAAACATTGGTGCGATTGATGAGCGTGCATGGGCAAGATGAATTGCTCGAGAAAATGGCCGGAGCGATGCCACCACCGCCACCACGCGAAGCCCCCAAAAAGGATAAAGACGAAGAGAAGCAAGAAGAGGACGACGGAGACGATGCCGGCCCCGAAACCGCCGAGGGGGATGTCCCTGCCGCTGTCTTGGCGGTCTACGAAGAGCGACGTGGGTTTGCAAACTACTTTGCTAACCAACAACAACAAAATGAGTTCATCGAATCGCTCAGAAAACAGTTCCCCAATGGAGATGCCGGTCACACGGTCACATGGTCGATCCAGGGCAAAACGTCCAAGGACGAGAAGGTGTTCATCTATGTTTCGGATGACCGATTGTCGATGGTCGTTGGCGATACGCCGATTGAACCGGTGACGAAATCAGACCTTTACGAAAGCGTCGAGGCAAGATCATTTGCCGGAGCGATTCCAGCACTGGACGCATGGCGGCGGATGCTAGACAAAGGCCCCAAAAAGTTTGGCGAGACGATTTACTGGGGCACGATGCCATTGGCGGGCGAGCGACCGCTTCGTGATTGCGTGGTCGGCAGCGACGGCGAGTTCGAAATTCGCTGGCTGTCGCACCCCGAAAACAAACAGGTCGAATGCATCGAAGTGTTTGCCGATCGTGACGAAGACCCTGCAGAGCTTTGGATCCATCGCGATTCCGACGATGCGGATGCCGCGCCCACACGACTAGAGATTCGTTATGGAGTCGATTCGATATTCGAAATGACGATCGATTCATGGGACGTTCTCGAAAACGAGTCTTCCGACGATGACGACGACAATGCCAAGGACGCAGGCAAGCCAGCACAACAAGATCAAGCGGAGAAACAAGGTTGATTGATTTCCAATTCGGTCGCGTGATCGCGATTCTAATGCTGGCTTGGTCACCGATAGCGTCGGCGTTTGCCGAACCGTCGCTCGAACAGGCTGCCAGCAATGCACAACAGCGTGTCGTCAAGATCTATGGTGCGGGCGGCTTGTCGGGACTCGAGGCCTATCAGAGCGGTTTCCTGGTTTCTCCCGCAGGGCACATTGCAACGGCGTGGAGCTACGTGTTGGATGTCGAACCGACCGTGATCCTGGATGACGGACGCCGGTTTGAAGCCGAGATTGTCGGGTTCGAACCGTCACTTGAGCTGGCGGTCCTTAAAATCGAGGCTTCGAATCTGCCGTTTTTTGAAGTCAGCGGCGATGCGAATGCGCAGTGGGGCGATCCCGTGATCGCGGTCAGCAATTTGTTTGGCATCGCCACCGGCCGCGAACCCGCCAGTGTGATGCAGGGAAGTGTTGCGGCGGTCACGACGCTTGATGCTCGCCGCGGAACGTTCAAGACGCCCTACCGTGGCCAAGTCCTAATCTTGGATCTGGTCGCCAATAATCCTGGGGCGGCCGGTGGCGCCGTGGTCAATGCCGAAGGCAAGTTGGTCGGCATGCTGGGTAAAGAACTGCGTGATGCATCAACCGGTGTATGGCTGAACTACGCTTTACCCGCCTCAGCGTTTCGTAAAACCATCGGCGACATCATTGCCGGACGCGTCGTTCAGCGGATGGACGACAACGAGCCCAAGTTGCCCCGCGATCAATCGCATACGCTCGCCACACTTGGTTTGGTGATGGTCCCCGATGTACTCGAGTCGACACCGGCGTATGTGGATCACGTGGTGGCGGACAGCTGGGCTTCGCGAGCTCAGGTGCGAACCGACGATCTGATTCTGTTGCTCAACGGCCGCCGTGTGGAGGGCCAGCGATCACTCCGCAACCTACTTCGCACGATCGATCGTCGCGATCCGGTGGAATTAACGATTCAGCGAAACTCTGAGATCATCCCCATCACACTCCGAGCCAAGTAATTGGCGTACTCCTTTTAGCTTCCTGTTGAACCTATGGCGAACGTGTTGAAAGTGCGAAGCCTTGTTAGCGGTTGGGCGCAAGCCCACCGGTATTGCATGCTAATTTTCTGTGCGAGACCGGACGGCTTGCGCCGTACCGCCAATCATTTTGACAGCAGGAACATCCTGATTCTTTCGCTTTTCATCGCGATCGCGGCTACTGTTGGGATGCGAGCTCCAGAAGCCTTCGCGGCGGACGACCTGCAGTATCGTCAAGCGATGGCTGAAGCAGTTCGCGCGACTGCAAACCATGTTTTGCCATCGGTTGTGGTGGTCGAAGTGGTCGGAGGGACCGGCGGCGCCGAGGGTGAAGTCGAACAAGACGCACCGACCAGCGGGGTGATCGTTGACAAGGACGGCTACGTGCTTGCATCAAGTATCGTGGTGCGGCGGCCTTCGGCCACAATTCTGGTCGTGTTGCCAGACGGATCGCGGCACGCTGCCGAAGTAGTGTCCAAGGACGAGCATCGTGACTTGGTGCTACTGAAAATCAAAACCGATACAGAATTGTCTCCAATTGCGATGCCTGACAAAATCGAAGGTCGCACGGGGCAAACCACCGTGGCTGTCGGACGCTACGGTATCGACGCATCGCCATTGGTCAGCCGTGGCGTGCTCAGCGGCAAAGAGCGACTTGATGGAATCGCGATCCAAGCCGATGCACGCGTGACGGCGTCCTTTTACGGTGGGTTGTTGGTGGATCTGTACGGCAACGCCTTGGGGATTTTGATTCCGGCGGTTGCCGAAGGCGGGGCCGAAGCGGACACCGATTGGTACGACTCGGGGATTGCGTTTGCCATTCCACTGGACGTGGTTAAAAAGAATCTCGCTCGCATGCGAGATGGCGAAGACATCAAAAAGGGACTGATTGGAATCGTTTCGAAGAGCAAAGACCCGTACGAGAACCAGACCGAACTTGCCGCGATTCGAGTCCGCTCGCCCGCCGAAACCGCGGGGCTGAAAGCCGGCGACAAGGTGCGTGCCGTCGATGCTCAGAAGGTCCAACGCCATCAAGATGTGCGATTGTTACTGGGAAAATTTGACGCCGGCGACACCATTTCGATCGAAGTCGAGCGTGACGGAAAACGGCTCAGCTTTGATGTCACTCTGACCGATTCGATCCCACCATTGCAGCCTCAGCGATTGGGGGTGATTGCCGTCAACCAAGCGGGTACAGAAACGCAAGCGGATGAATCGAAAGATGACGATCCAGCGAAACAGGTCTTGGTCCGCGAAGTGATTTCCGGCACCGCAGCCGACGGTAAATTGGAACCCGGCGACATCATCGAAAAGATCGGCGTCGCAAAAGTGGATGACGTCGAGTCGCTTCGCCGCCAAATGATGGCTGCCGAGCCAGGCAAGGCGATTAAATTAGCTGTGCGTCGTGCAGACGAAAACAAAACAATTTCGTTGACTCCCGACTCGATCGACAGCGGCGTCATGACGGCAATCCCCAAAGCATGGAGTGAGGCCGACGCGAAATGGTCGATTAATGAATTGAAGCTACCCGATGCCGCAAATGTCGCGGCAGTTTTGGCGCCAAAAGCCGACGAGTCGCTGAAGCAATTGGGATTGATGGTACTGCTGATGAATCCCGGCGAAGCGGCACCCAAAGAATGGCTCGAATCATGGCGCGAGGTCGCTGAAACGACAGGAGTCGTCGTGTGCGCGGTGGCTGCAGAAGACACCCAACGCTGGCAACCCAAAGAGATTGACATCATCGGCCGATTTGTCGCTTCGATCCAAAAGACTTCGGCGATCGAACCATTGGCCGTTGCCGTTGCCGCCCCCGGAGCCATTAGTGGAACGAAGGCGGAAGCGGCGGATTCAATGGCGTTGGCGGTGGCGATGTCTGCCAGCCGTACGTTTTACGGAGTCGCAGTGTCGGCGAAAACACGTCCTCCGGCGGTCCGACTGCGAGAAAACGATGCCGAAGCCTCCCTGCAAGTTTTATTGCCGATTGCCAAACAAGAGGATCCACCATCCTGGGCACCGACGCTTAGAAAATCGGGATACCCTGTGATCCAAGCGGGCGAGGTCGACAAAGAAACGCTGCTCCGCTGGGTACGTTTGCTACAAGCGGTTTAGATCCCCAGCGGTTTAGATCCCCAGTGCCTTGCGCAGCGAATCGGCAACTTTGGGAACGGCGGTGTACGGCGACTCTTCTTCATACTCAAGGACCACAAATCCTTGATATCCCGCGTCTCGCAGAATCTTGCCGATCCGATCCAGATCGGCAGGGCTTTTTTTCCCCGAGGGTGACTTCATCGTCGTTTTGACTTGAACGTTCACGGCGTAGGGGACGCACTGCGTCAGGTCGGCGTAGGGGTCGTCGGAAATGAAGTTGCCGGTATCCAGATTCATGCCGACCCACGGGTTTTGAACCTGCTGCATGATTGTCAAACATTGCTCGGCTGTCAGCTGACCATGATTTTCGACGCCCAAGAAAATGCCTTTGGACGCTGCATGTTCGGCACACTGTTCAAGCGCCGCGATCGCTTCGGGCATTCGCTCGGGCTGTTCGTCGATCTGCTTTTTTGTGCCGGCGAAAAACCGGATGTGAGGCGCCCCTAGAATCGCGGCGTTGTCGATCCATTTCATTGCATCCTGAATCTGTTGATTCAGCTTCGGGCCTTTACCGACCGTAAAATCATTGCCAATCGCGGTGCCTGAAATCGCAACGCCTTGCTCGAACGCTTTACGTTTTAGTTCGAGAAAGTAATCCGCAGTGGGCAGCGGATCGAAAAAGTAACTTGTCAGTTCAGCGGCATCAAATCCGTGCATCGTGCAGTAGTCGATGAAACCGGCCATATCGATCGCAGGACCATCGTCGGCCGGTTTTTGTGGCCGCTCTTTCATAAACGAAAAATAGCTTCGGAACGAATAGGCGGCTAACGCGAGCTGGAAACGTGGGGGTCCCGAACGAGCAATCGGCTCGCGAGCAACGCTTGTGCTCGAAAGTGATTGACACGCGAGTGCTACGCTGGTTCCGGCAGCCAAAGTGTTCTGAATAAATTGACGTCGCTTCATCATGGTGCACCTGCGTGAATGAACGGAGATCCAGAAAATAGAGAGTTTGAGAAAACGCTATTCTGACACATTCAAACACCGCGTGCTGCAGCATTTTGCCCAGCAAGCTTACTTTGCAGGCCTACTTTTCGATGCGTCGTTCGAACCGCTGGATCGATGTCGCTCGGCCATTCGCATCCGATTCGACAATCGCACCACACAGCCGCACGTCGTCGGTGGCGACATGAAAATGGCACGGCTGGAACGTGCGAGTCGTCTGCGTGACACGCTTGATGTCGCGGCCAATGATGCTCGCGTACGGACCGCACATCCCTACATCACACTGGAATGCGGTTCCACCGGGAAAAATACAAGCGTCCGCGGTCGGCACATGAGTATGGGTGCCAAGCACCGCTGTCACTCGCCCGTCTAAATAACGTCCGAGCGTCTGCTTGTCGCTGGTCGCTTCGGCGTGCACATCCACCACGATCTGTTTCGTTTTTTCGCCGATCTCCTCTAGCACACGATCGATTGCGATAAAGGGACAATCGACCGGCCGCATAAAGACACGTCCCAGCAGCGAAACGATGGCAAACGAACTGCCGCCACTGGTCTTCACAATCGTCCAACATTTGCCGGGTGCATCGGGAGGAAAGTTCGCGGGCTTGACAATTCGCTTGCTGGTTTCAAGCGTTTTCGCGATCTCTTTCTCACGATAGATATGATCGCCCAGCGTCATCGCGTCGACGCCCGCGTCTACCAAACGACGATATTGACGCGAGGTTAACCCTGACCCATCGGCCGCGTTTTCTGCGTTGACGATCAATGCATCCAAACGCAGCTCTTTACGCAACGGTTCGGCGTGTTGCAGCACGGCGGTGTAGCCAGGTTTGCCGACAACATCACCGAGAAACAGGATTCGCATCAAATTCGATTTTTGTTAGACGGGTGAGATCACTTCGAGAATTGCGAGCTCATGATACTCGCGAGGCGTCATGGACGCGAAGACGACGAGATCAATCGTCGTCGAATTCACCTTCAAAAATATCCTCACCCGCAAGCGTTTGCATGATCAATGGGCAGCCTTCCTCGAGCATATCGAGCACCTCACCGAAGCCTTCCTCTTCGCCATAGTAGGGATCGGGAACGTCGTTGGGCCACTCGTCATCGAGGTAGTCGCCGAACATGCGGATGTGAGATTTCGATCCTTTTCGCAACCCGTGCAGAAAGGCGTGAATCTCCGCATCCATAGCCAGTACCAAATCAAATCGTTTGGGATCAAGGTCGGCAGCGGTGACGACTCGAGCACGACTGGTTAATTCATAACCGCGTGCTTCGGCTGCCGATCGCATTCGTGGATCGGCGAGTTCACCCACATGGAAGGCCTGCGTCGCCGCCGAATCAACTTCCATATCGACACCGTATTCTTGGGCGAACCGTTTCATCACTGCCTCACCGGCAGGCGAACGGCAGATATTTCCCATGCATACAAATAGGATTCGTTTTGTCATTGAAATTGCACCCTACAAAGGTGTCTCGGAACACGGTTTCGGGTAATGTGAATTCATGGCCAATGAGGATGCGTCGCGATTGGACCATCACGCATGACCACGATAATGTTTTGTAAAAGTTCGCCAGCGGGCGCGTCCCTACTGATTGGGGGCAGCCACGACGCAGCGCCACTGAGTGCAGCGCCACTGAGTATAGCGTTTTGCGCCAAATTTGCAGGTATGCACCCAGAGAGAACCAGCTTTGAAAGCAAGGAAAGGATGATTCGGCCCCTTGCCGCAAATCCGCTCGCCGAGCCTGAGGAGGACGGGGGGTGAGTGGGGTGGGTTTTGGATCGCTCCGAAATTTGGTATTCTGGCGATTCATCTGAACACGACAGGCTTTTCACATGGCGGTGTCTGACCGCAAAAACTGAAAATTCGAACTTCGTTTGGACGACGTTAAGTTGAGATTTCCCTTGAGACACCAGCGAGGGAATCATGCGAATTGAAGTGACGAAAATACTTTGGCGGTTTGCTTCACTTTAGTACTACGAACGGTTCGTAACAAAAATCGCGAGTTATTTTCCCAGGAGATGCGGTGTTTTTTTGCCGTCATGGCATAACGTTACCCAGGAGCCTCGCAGCGTCGATGACGCTGTTTTTTCTTTCGCTCCACCTTGTTCAGGTTTCGCCTGTTTCCGGTCAAGATCCGTCGATAATTCCGGATTCCGCTCCCCCCTCGGAAGGCCCCGGCGACGATGATCTCCGTGCTCACGCAATTGAACAACCGCTGGCAATTAAACAACCGCTGGCGTTCGAGCAAACGGAATTCGCGGTCAACAAGGAAGGCTATGTATCGCTGAACTGGAACGAGGTTCCGGGGGCCAGCGAATACGTATTACTGGACGCTCAGCAACGCGTTCAATACCGCGGTGCCTTTCCCATCGCTTTTGTATCGGGACTATCCAACGGTACTTATCCGTTTCACGTGCAAGCCAAGAACGCCGACGGCGAAGTGATCGCGAAGACGCAGATTCCTGCGGTGGTGGTGGTACGACACTGGCCGATGAAGTACGCATCGGGACTGTTTTTCGTTGGTCTTGCCGTGTTTCTTATACTGGTATTTTTGATCACCTGGGGCTCATGGCGAGCCCCTCCGGAGCGTGATGAACCAAGTGAGGATCATTCATGATTGTTGCTGCGACTCCGATTTTGAGTTCGACAGCGGGCTATGTGATGTTGGCGTTGTTCAGTGTCCTGTGGATTTCGCTTGGTCTTTGGTGGGGACGACGTGCCAAATCGTATGACGGCTTTGCGGTCGCTGGCAGAAACGTCGGATTAGCGTTGGCGACGGCCACCGCCGTGGCGACGTGGATCACCTCGAATACCACGATGTTGGCCCCCCAATTTGCCTTGCAGTTGGGCGTTTGGGGCGCGGTCGCCTATGCCACAGCGAGCTTCGGATTGTTTGCGTTTGCGCCGATGAGTGGCCGCATTCGCAAATTGATGCCCAATGGGTATACGGCGGTCGAATTTGTCCGCCGTCGCTACGGCATCTGGGGAACGGTCCCATTTCTGATTATCTCGATGTTCTACGCGTTGACATGGTTGATATCGATGTCGATGGCCGGTGGTAAACTGCTTAATGTATTGTCAGGCATCCCCTATGAAGTCGGGATGACAGTGGTCCTATCGGTATGCGTTTTGTACACGCTGTTTGGCGGAATGTATGCTGTGATTGGCACCGATTTCATCCAAAGTTTGATCATTTTGGTCGGCTTGGTCGTGGTCGCAATCGCGGTGCTTGTCAAAATAGACATTGCCGATGTGCATGCAAAATTAACACTGGATCGACCGATGTTGTTGTGGGTCTTATTTCCTGCCGCCTTGATGTCGCTATTCAATAATATGTTGTTTAGTTTTGGTGAAATCTTTCACAGCAACGTATGGTGGAGCCGTGCGTTTGCGATGCGAGAGGGTGTTGGCCCCAAAGCGTATGCCCTTGGTGGATTGTTGTGGCTGCCGGTCCCCATCCTCGCTGGATTTCTTGGCTTGGCCGCTCCCACGCTTGGCATCGGCGTCAGCCAACCCGACACGGTGGGCCCATTAGTGGCCGCGACCCTATTGGGATGGGGTGGTGCCTTGTTGGTCTTTGTCATCGTCTTTTGCTCGTTGGCGTCGAGCATCGACAGCTTGTTGGCGGCCACTTCGGACTTGATCGTCAATGATGTGATCGAGCGATGCTCGCCCGCCCCCTTATCCGATACAGCGAAGCGGCGTTATTCCGCAATCAGCATTGTGATGCTCGGTGTTTTGTCTTGGGCGTTTGCCTGGCCGAACCTGGGGACGCTTGCGACCGTGTTGTTTTTCGCTGGACCGATGGTAGGCAGTTGCATCTGGCCCATCGTGGGCGGTTTGTACTTTCGCCGCCCCAGTGCCGCAGCCGCTTGCAGCGCCATGGTCTCGGGCAGTATCGTTGGCTTGGCTGCGTACGAGATGATCGGTTGGTTTGTCGGATCGTTGGTCGGTGCGGCGGTTTCGGGAGTCGTCTTTGGTTTGGTCACGCTGTTGGTCCCCGACAACTTTCAATTTAATACCCTTTCGACGCTCCAAAGCGATGACCAGTCAGTCGATGCTCTGGATACACGCGAGCCGGTGGGAGCGAGTTGAACATGATGTTTTCGGTCTCTTTTCTACAGTGGCTTGTGGTGGGCGCGTTGGTGCTATGCAGCATCGGCGTGATCATGCTCGTCGCGTTTTTGTTCTTCGATTCTCGTGGTAAGAAAATATGGTGAAGAACGTGAGCACAAATACAAAAACCAACTCTCAATCTCTTCGCATGACAACGGATGTGGCGATGAACTCAAAAGGAATGCAGTTGTGTCCTGGTGATCTGCTGAACATTAGCGACGGCAAGATTGATCGCGAGGCGCTCGAGGCGTTGGCGGGACAATCGATCCTGAATCCGCGGCAATTCGATCGCCGCACCGTGATCGCGATCGCTCAATTAGCCGCCGTGCTGGAGATGCGAAATGTCGAGATCGACAAACCGCTTGATGGCAAGATCGCAATCACCGCATTTTTCGAAGCCAGCACTCGCACGCGGCTGTCCTTCGAAAGTGCAGTGCAGCGACTCGATGGCAAAGTACTCTCGGTGCCTGATGGCCAAGTCACCGGTGTTGCCAAGGGCGAGTCGTTGGCAGATATCGGCGAGATGTTCAACACGTACGGTGACGTGGTCATCATGCGGCATCCCGAGACCAACAGCATGGACGAAATTCGCCGCAATTTGCAGCGACCGCTGATCAACGCCGGTAACGGCTCGGGACACCATCCGACGCAAGCGTTGATCGATTGGTACTCGCTGCTGAAATGGCGACCGGAACTGGCGGTGGAAAATTGTCCCGAAGACCGCCGCGTACACCTGGGGATCATCGGGACGCCTGGATCGATGCGAGCGGTGAAAAGTTTTCTGCGGCTATCGCTAATGTTCACCAATTCGGTCAAACGGATCACGTTAATTTCCGAAATGGCCGATCCCGTTGGCTTGGATTTGACCGAGCCGATCGAAGAGTCGCCCATTCCAATCGACATCACTAACGATGTGCAAGAAGTCCTGCCACATTTGGATGTCGTGTACGTCAATTCGATTGCATTTCTTGGTGATAGTTATCGCAACCTTGACGGTCGCTATAAACTGGATCGCAGCAGTAATTTAAAGCCGGGTTCGGTGATCATGCATCCCTTGGCACGCAACGACGAGTTATCCGAAGACTTGGACGAAACTGAACACAATCTTTATTTTGCCCAAGCTGCGGGCGCCGTGTTCGTGCGGCAAGCACTTTTGACCGCGGTACTGGATCGCTTAGATCGAATCAGCGGAATCTAATCTCGGGGCGATCAATTGCTCGCTGCCGAAGCGACTTCGTTCACTTCGGCGGCACGGCGGCACGGCAAAACGGTTTCGATCGTGCCCTGCGCCAACCTCATTCCCCCAACCCAAAAACACCCAACAGGAATTCTTATGTGTGGCATTACTGGGTTCTGGAACCCATCACGAACCAACGAACGCGAACTGCGATTCACCCTCGATCGCATGCTCGATGTCCTAGACCATCGCGGTCCCGACGAACGCGGCAGCAAGTTTTACTTAGATAACGGTGTCGCACTGGGGCACACCCGGCTATCAATCGTGGGATTGAGCCATGGCCATCAACCGATCGAATCAACCGAAGGCGACTATGCCATCACGGTCAATGGCGAATTGTATGGCTACAAACGTGTGCGAACGCAACTGGCTTGCCAACAATATGATTGCAGCGGTAAAAGCGACAGCGCGATCGCACTGCCACTTTACTTGCGAGACGGTTTGTCGTTTGTCGATCAATTGCGAGGCGAGTTTGCGATCGTCCTGTACGACGATCGCAAGAAACGGTTGATTTTGATTCGCGACCGATTTGGTATTAAACCTCTCTACTACTCGGTAAACGATAATGGCGTGGTATGGGGATCGGAAGTCAAGTCGATCCTAAAACACCCCGACGTGACGCCTAAGTTATGCCCCAAAGCAGCACTGCATCAAATGATGCAGGTCATGGTGCCGGGCAGCACAGCATTCGAAGGCGTTCATGCTCTGCAGCCCGGACATATGCTGATCGCCGAGATGCGTAACGGACGCTTGGAAACAAAGACCGAGCGATGGTGGGATTTTGTCTTCCCGACGTCGCACGATCCCAATCCGGATCCGGCAGAGTACGTGCAAGGCGTCCAGGACCGTTTGATCGACGCGGTCGCCACGCGACTCGAAGCCGATGTGCCGGTCGGTTGCTACCTTTCGGGCGGCATCGATAGCTGTTCGATTTTGGGATTGGCGACGACGCTACAACAGTCACCCGTCAAAGCGTTCACGATCGCGTTTGACAACGATGAGTACGACGAATCAAATATCGCCAAACTGATGGCCGATCGCACCGGAGCCGAACAAGAACTGCTGCGGTTGACCGAAAAAGAACTCTACGGCCCCGCCTTCGAACGTGCGACTTGGCATGCCGAACGCACGTTTTACAACACCTTGGCGGTTGCCAAGTGGCACATGAGCCGCCGCGTGCGAGCCTGTAATTACAAGGCAGTCGTGACCGGCGAAGGTTCGGACGAATTGTTTGGCGGCTACCCGTTTTTCAAACGAGATTGGTTAGGCCGCGAAGATGAAGGTGGCTTGTTCGCCGGCGCGATCTTGTCCGAAGAGGATATGACGCATCCGGCATGGGAAGATCTGTGCGGGTTCACTCCGTCCTTTATGCAGCCTTGGATGCTGGTGCTCGAACGAGTCCGCCCGTTGCTGTCGGCCGAGATGCAGGACTTGCTACGTGAATATGATCCGGTAGCAGCGGTCGCCGCTGCGATCGATCCGGACCAAGTTCGCGGACGACACCGACTGGATATCTCTCAGTACACCTGGAGCAAGACGATGCTGGAAGGGCAAATCTTGACATGGGGTGGCGACCGTATGGATATGGCCAACAGCATGGAAGCACGACCAGCGTTTTTGGATCATCATTTAGCCGAGTACGCGACGACGATTCCGCCCGAAGTGCGGATTCGCAATGGGGTTGAGAAATGGGTGCTGCGTGAAGCGATGGTGAACGTGCTGCCGCGAGAGTTATATGAACGTAAAAAGTTTGCCTTTATGGCACCGCCGGCCCACACCGATCCGGTCAAGCGAAACGCGGTCCAAGAGATGATCGATCACTGGTTAACCGAAAGCCGTGTCAGCGAGGTTGGATTCTTTAACCGCGACGCTCTGAATCCGTTTATCGAAGGAGCATGGCAGGAGACTGATGGCACGATTGCACGGCGGAATGATATCGTGATCAATCACACGCTGCAGCTGCACATGCTGCACGGCCAATACGTCGAAGACCTTCCGCTTCCCGTGGTCGATTGACACGAGATATAATGCTCGCTCCGCCGGGAAAGAGTTTCAACGGAGCTTGCAAACGGAATAACACTCAGCGGTCGAGAACAACCATTCTGCACCAGGAAGGCATCACGTGTCCGACAAGCTCACCGAGGAACAAATCGAGACGATTCGCCTTGAATTGCAAGCGGGCCGAAAACTGAATGCGGTCAAGCTTTGCAAACAATGGACGGGAGGTTCACTTGTCGCGGCAAAGAACTACGTCGAGAGTCTCCCCGCTGGCCCAGAGACCGTTTCCTGGCACAAGGATCTAAACGGGAAACGGATCGATGAAATACTCGATGCCATCCAAGAGGGCAGCAAGCTGAAAGCAGTCAAGCTCTACAAAGAGAGCACGGGCGTGCGGTTGAAGGAATCAAAAGTGTTCATCGAACGTTTGATGCACGAACTAGGAATCGAACAACGAAAGGGCTGTGCCGCAACGATCCTATTGTTTGTGATCGCAGGTATCGCGACACTTCCTTTATTGCTCAATTCGTAGATCGAGAACTCACGACCGCGGGGCTCGCACAATCGCTTGCCTGCCATTCATTGCAAGATCGGCGATCAGTGGGGACTGGCATCGCCGTTTTTCAGAGCATAGCATGAGTGCTCTTTTCGGGGGCACCTAAGTAGCACATGTATGACATCGTTTCACATCGCTTCCAACACTCAACTTCGCGAACGAGCGATCACTCGCAGTCACTGCAATCATCTTCTGACGAACATCGGTGTATGGTCGCGGGATGGACATTGGATCTATTACGACGTTCGCAGTGATGCGGCAGGTTCGCTGTTCGATGGCAATCGAATCGAACGAGTTCATGTCGAATCCGGCGACGTTGAAGTGGTCTACCAAGCCAACCATGCTGCTTGCGTCGGCGTGGTCACCGCGAGTCCCGTCGATGACAAAATTGTTTTCATCCACGGCCCTGAGAACCCAAGCGAAGATTGGTCGTATGCCGCTTGGCATCGTCGTGGGGTCACCGTCGACCTGCAACAAGGACCTGCCGCAACGAAACACCTCGTCGCCAATCTTGATGCGTGCGACGTGGTTCCGCCTTATACCCCCGGCGCGCTTCGTGGTGGCACTCATGTACATGTCTTTAGTGGCGATGGGCGCTGGGTCAGCTTTACGTACGACGACCATGTACTAGCGACTTCGACCACGGTGGGGGCTCATCAGAATCAGCGGAACGTCGGCGTGTCGGTCCCCATCGCCCAAGTCCATGTGCCGACAACCCATCCGCGAAATCACGACGGGGCGATGTTCAGCGTCTTGGTCACAAAAACCTCGGATGATCCGGCACCTGGCAGTGACCAAATCAATCGAGCCTACAGCGACGCGTGGGTAGGTGAGAGCGGCTACCTTCGTAGCGATGGTTCACGACAGACGCGTGCGTTGGCATTCATCGGCGATGTGATCTCGGAGGACGGCCGCACCGTCCCCGAACTGTTCGTGGTCGACATTCCCGATGACGTCACGGTCCGTGGCGACACGCCGCTCTGCGGCACTCCGTTGACACGTCCTGCGCCGCCACAAGGCACCGCACAGCGACGATTGACGGATACGACAGAGAGAAAATACCCGGGGCTTGGCAACGTCCGACATTGGCCACGCAGCAGTCCCGATGGCAGCAAGATTGCGTTTCTGATGCGCGATGATGCGGGGCGAACGCAGCTATGGCTCGCTTCCCCGACCGAGCCGGGATTCCGTCAACTCACTCACAATGATTTTCCCATCGAGTCCGCGTTTAGTTTCCGTGCCGATGGCGCCGCGATCGCCTGTGCTGCGGGCGGCTGCGTCTGCGAAGTGGATATCACCGACGGCACTACCACCCCGATCACCGCAGAATCGGATCCTGCCAGTGCACCACGTCCCGAAGCGGTGGTTTATTCCCCCAACGGAAAGCATGTCGCATTCCTGCGCCCTGATCGCTCGATCGCAGGGGCCCCCAACCAGATTTTTGTCGCCGAGACGCGTTTGGGGTGAGTGAGGGCAAAACGGTTGGCAAGTTTCGCAACGAGGATACGATCCCTAGTGCGCCTCGAGCCAGTTGTCGCCGATCCCCATCTCGACCACGATCGGTACGCTCATCGGCATCGCCGTCTTCATCGCTTGTTCGATCACCGGCATTACCACTTCGCTTTCCGACTTGGGCATGTCAAAGACGATTTCGTCATGCACGGTCAGCAGCATCTTGGTCTTGAAGTCACCTTCGGTCAGTGCTTCGTGCACACGGATCATTGCCAATTTCAGCATATCGGCTGCGGTGCCCTGAATCGGGCTATTCATCGCCAAACGCTCGGCCGCGCTGACTACCGTTTTGCTCTTTGAATTGATGTCGCGGATATAGCGGCGACGCCCCGTTCGCGTGGCCACATAGCCGTGCTCTTTAGCAAACGCGATCGTGTCGTC
>TARA_R110002073_G_scaffold99993_7_pt1 | contig 15642 bp, 11 predicted proteins | sample TARA_R110002073 | Tara Oceans TARA_R110002073 (sample SAMEA4397174) | marine metagenome | biome: Polar Biome; feature: [DCM] deep chlorophyll maximum layer (ENVO:01000326); material: water (ENVO:00002006), including particulate matter (ENVO:01000060) such as... | depth 40 m
ACGGCGGTTGCAACGGCGGGGTTCACCCATGCCGCGCTGGCACAAGATATCACCGTTGGCGTGAGCTGGTCCAACTTTCAAGAAGAGCGGTGGAAAACCGACGAAGCGGCAATAAAGTCTGCGCTGGAAGCTGCAGGAGCGACATATGTCAGCGCCGATGCGCAATCATCATCCGCCAAACAACTGTCCGACGTGGAAAGCCTGATCGCACAGGGCGTTGATGCGTTGATCATCCTTGCCCAAGACAGCCAAGCCATTGGGCCGGCAATTACCGCCGCAGCGGACGAAGGCATTCCCGTAGTCGGTTATGATCGCCTGATCGAAGACCCGCGCGCGTTCTATCTGACATTCGACAACGTCGAGATCGGCCGTATGCAGGCCCGCGCCGTGCTCGAAGCGATGCCAAAGGGTAATTATGTAATGATCAAGGGTTCCCCCACCGATCCAAACGCTGATTTCCTGCGCGGCGGTCAGCAAGAAGTGCTGCAATCTGCCATCGACGCGGGCGACATCACCATCGTGGCTGAAGCCTATACCGACGGCTGGTTGCCAGCAAACGCGCAGCGCAACATGGAGCAGATCCTGACGGCGCAAGACAACAAGGTTGATGCCGTTGTCGCGTCGAACGACGGTACAGCCGGCGGTGCGGTAGCAGCGCTGACAGCGCAAGGCATGGAAGGCACACCCGTATCGGGTCAAGACGGCGATCACGCCGCGCTTAATCGTGTTGCCAAGGGCACGCAGACTGTCAGCGTCTGGAAAGACGCCCGCGATCTAGGCAAGAACGCCGCTGAAATAGCTGTTGCCCTTGCTGGCGGAACCGAGATGTCCGCAATTGACGGTGCGACCGAATGGACATCGCCCGGCGGCACGAAGCTGTGGGCCAAATTCCTGGCCCCTGTGCCGGTCACTAAGGACAACCTCAACACGGTCGTTGATGCTGGCTGGATCTCCAAAGAGGCTCTGTGCCAGGGCGTTTCGGGTGTAGACGTCTGTAATTAAATCAACATCGCGCACCCTTGCATGCGCCCGGGGTGCGCGCTCTGCCCTCCGTTGGTCGATGCCCAAGACACGCTCGGTCAATGAAAGACACTGCGACCTCAGTTGGAAGCCACTCACATGACAGATACCACAACCGAAACCGGGGCAGCGGTGCGTCCGTCACCGACGGCACCCAAACGCTCTTTTCTCAGCCAGTTAGAGATTGATACCCGTCTTTTAGGAATGATCGGGGCATTTATTCTCGTTTGCCTTGTGTTCAACGTGCTGACCGACGGGCGGTTTCTGACGCCGCGCAACATCTTCAACCTGACGATCCAGACGGTCAGCGTCGCCATTATGGCGACCGGGATGGTTTTTGTGATCGTCACACGGCATATCGACCTGTCCGTCGGCGCGATGCTGGCGACATGCTCTGCGGCGATGGCGATGACGCAAACCGATATCCTCCCGCGGATGATGGGTCTTGGATTGGGGCATCCCCTGACACCATGGATCGCAATAGCGGTCGGTCTGGTGGTTGGCATTTCTATCGGCGCTTTCCAGGGTTGGCTGATCGGCTTTCTGACGATCCCTGCCTTTATTGTAACCTTGGGCGGGCTGCTGGTCTGGCGCAACGTGGCGTGGTACATGACCGATGGGCAGACCATCGGACCCTTGGACGAAACCTTTCGTAAATTCGGCGGCATCAACGGGACGTTGGGCGAAACCTGGTCATGGGTTGTCGGCGTAATTGCAGTGATAGCGGCGCTCTGGGCGCTGTGGTCGGCGCGGCGCAACAAAGTCAACCATGGTTTTCCGATCAAACCGGTCTGGGCCGAAGTGTTGGTTGGCCTGATTATCGCCGGCGGGATTCTGGGCTTCGTTGCGATCCTGAACGCCTACGAGGTGCCCACTGCGCGCCTGCTGCGTGAATTCAAAGCCCGAGGCGACGTTATGCCAGAGGGATATTCCGCATCTTATGGCATTCCCTATTCCGTGCTGCTGCTGATCGCGATTGCGATCGGCATGACAGTGATGGCACGTCGGACACGGCTGGGAAGGTATATTTTCGCCACCGGCGGTAACCCTGACGCGGCAGAATTGTCGGGTATCAACACACGGCTGTTGACGGTCAAGGTGTTTGCGTTGATGGGCGGATTGATCGCACTGTCCGCCGTCGTCGCTTCGGCCCGTCTGACGAACCACTCCAATGACATCGGCACGTTGGACGAACTGCGCGTCATTGCCGCTGCGGTGATTGGCGGCACAGCGCTTGCAGGCGGAATAGGTACGATTCACGGCGCAATATTGGGCGCATTGATCATGCAGTCCTTGCAATCGGGCATGGCCATGGTGGGCGTCGATGCACCGCTGCAAAACATCGTGGTGGGCGCGGTTCTTGTCTTGGCCGTCTGGATCGATATCGTCTATCGCCGCCGTTTGGGAGGGAAATGATGACACCACTAGTAGAGCTCAAGAACATCTCATTATCTTTCGGGGGGGTGCGCGCAGTCGATAACGTATCGCTGGACCTGTATCCGGGCGAGGTCGTCGGCCTGTTGGGCCATAACGGTGCGGGAAAATCCACGCTGATCAAGATCCTGGCCGGTGCCTATCAAATGGACGAGGGCGAAATCTGGATCGAGGGGAAAAAGGCCACCATTCATTCGCCCCGCGACGCCCGCCGTTACAACATCGAAACCATTTACCAGACGCTGGCGCTGGCAGATAACCTTGATGCGCCCAGCAATCTGTTTCTGGGCCGCGAGTTGACCAATCGGTTCGGTCTGGTCGACGATGCGCAGATGGAGGCGGAGACCCGCAAGATCATGGCGCGGCTCAACCCCAATTTCAAGAAGATAAGCGAGCCTGTTTCGGCGCTTTCCGGCGGTCAGCGTCAATCGGTTGCGATTGCCCGCGCGGTGTACTTCAACGCCAAGATCCTGATCATGGACGAACCGACCGCCGCCTTGGGTGTACATGAAAGCAAGATGGTCGCCGACCTGATCAAAGAGCTGAAGGCCCAAGGGCTGGGCATCTTTCTGATCAGCCACGACACCCGCGAGATGCTAGAGCTGTGCGACCGTGTGTCGGTAATGAAAAACGGCGCGCTGATCGGCACCGAAAAGGTCGGCGACGTGACCGAGGATGACATCCTGAGCATGATCATCATGGGCAAGGCGCGCGACGCCGCATAGGCGCTGACAAAGGGGAAAACCATGTTTCTGGGGCTTGATCTGGGCACCTCTGGGCTGAAGGCCCTGCTGGTGGACGACGCCGAAAACATCATCGCGGAAAGCGTGGCACCCTTGCAGGTGTCGCGCCCCCACGATGGCTGGGTCGAACAGGACCCACGCGATTGGTTCACCGCCTGCGCCGATGCGATTGCGGGGCTGGAGGTCGATCTATCCGCCGTGCAGGGTATCGGGCTTAGCGGGCATATGCATGGCGCGACCCTGCTGGATGCTTCAGGCACGCCGCTGCGCGCCTGTATGCTGTGGAACGACACCCGCGCCGCAGCACAGGCCGCCGCGATGGATGCTGACCCCATCTGGCGCGCGGTCACGGGCAACATCGTGTTCCCCGGTTTCACCGCGCCCAAACTCGCATGGGTGCGCGACCATGAACCCGATATTTTCGCGCGGATCGACAAGGTGTTGCTGCCCAAGGATGCGCTGCGCTTCTGGCTGACCGGCGACGCGGTGTCAGAGATGTCGGATGCCGCAGGCACAAGCTGGCTGGATACCGGCGCGCGCGACTGGTCCGACGCCTTGCTGGACCGGTCTGGCCTCACGCGGGCGCAGATGCCATCGTTGGTCGAAGGATCGCAGGTGTCAGGGCACCTAAGCGGCTCTATCGCCGCGCAACTGGGCCTGCCCGCAGGCATCCCCGTTGCGGGGGGCGGCGGTGATAATGCTGCCTCGGCCATCGGGATGGGTGTGGTGAAACCGGGTCAGGCGTTCGTCTCGCTCGGGACGTCCGGCGTGCTGTTTGCCGCGACGCCGGGCTATGCCGCGGCACCTGAAAGCGCGCTGCACAGCTTTTGCCACGCGCTGCCGGATCTGTGGCACCAGATGGGGGTGATCCTCTCGGCCACGGATTCGCTTAATTGGCTGGCCAGTGTTTTGAACGAGGACGCGCGGACGCTCACATCTGATCTGGACGCGCTACAGGCCCCCGGTCGCACGATCTTTATGCCCTATCTGGGGGGCGAGCGGACGCCCCATAACGACGCCAATATCCGGGGCGGTTTCCTGCATCTGGCCCATAACACCGACCGCGCCGCCCTGACCCGTGCGGTGCTGGAGGGGGTGACCCACGCCCTGCGCGACAGCTTTGACGCGATGACGCAGACCGGTACAAAGATCGATAGCCTGATCGCTGTCGGGGGCGGATCAAAATCCGATTACTGGCTAAAGGCAATTGCAACATCGCTGAACATGCCGATCCAGCTTCCCGCTGCCGGTGACTTTGGCGGCGCTCTTGGTGCTGCAAGGCTTGGCCGCATGGCCGCCACCGGCGAAGGGGCCGAATTGGCCGTTCCTCCGCCTATTTCACGCACAATAGAGCCTGATGCGAACTTGGTGGATAATTTTGCCGAGGCACACGGGCGATACGCCGACGCATACCGCGCGGTAAAATTCCTGCGCTAAACGAACAAGGATAATTCCATGACCAGCTTTTTCGACGGCATCCCCGCAATCGCATACGACCCGCAGGCGGATCACGATTTTGCCTATCGCAGCTATAACCCCGACGAAATGATCTTGGGTAAACGGATGGCCGACCATTTACGTTTTGCCGTGGCGTATTGGCACAGCTTCGCGTGGGAAGGGGGCGATCCATTTGGCGGAAGAACCTTTGATCGTCCATGGTTCGGTGACACGATGGAACACGCCAAAACCAAGGCGAATACCGCGTTTGACATGTTCAAGATCCTCGGTCAGCCGTATTTCTGTTTTCACGACGCCGATGTCCGCCCCGAGGGCGATACCTTTGCCGAAAGCACCGCGCGGTTGCACGAGATCACCGATTACCTCGGCGAAAAGATGGAGCAGACGGGCACCAAACTGCTTTGGGGCACCGCAAACCTGTTTTCGCATCGCCGCTATATGTCTGGCGCCGCCACCAACCCCGATCCCGATATCTTTGCCTATGCCGCCGCGACGGTGAAGGAATGTATCGACGTGACACACAAGCTGAGCGGTGAGAACTATGTGCTGTGGGGCGGGCGCGAAGGCTATGAAACGCTGTTGAATACCGACATGAAGCGCGAACGCGAACAGGCGGGGCATTTCCTGCAAATGTCCGTCGAATATGCCCACAAGATCGGCTTTACCGGTTCGATCCTGATAGAGCCTAAACCGCAGGAACCGACCAAACACCAGTATGATTACGACGTGGCCACCGTCTATGGTTTTCTCAAGGACTACGGGCTTGAGAACGAGGTGAAGGTGAACATTGAACAGGGCCATGCGATATTGGCGGGGCATTCGTTTGAACACGAGTTGGCCATGGCCGCAGCGCTTGGCATCTTTGGCTCTATCGACATGAACCGCAACGATTACCAATCCGGCTGGGACACCGACCAGTTCCCCAATTCCGTCCCCGAAGTCGCGCTGGCCTATTACGAAGTGCTGAAAGCGGGCGGTTTCACCACCGGCGGCACCAACTTTGACGCGAAATTGCGCCGCCAGTCGCTGGAGCCGCAGGATCTGATCCTCGCCCATGTCGGTGCCATGGATGTCTGCGCCAAGGGGCTGAGAGCCGCCGCCACGATGCTCGACGACGGCAAATTGGAGGCGGCTCTTGACGCGCGTTATGCCGGGTGGCGCTCTGCGCGGGGTCAGGATTTACTTCAAAGCAACCTTGAAACGATCAATGCGCAGGTAAGGTCGCAGAATCTGAACCCGCAGCCAGTTTCAGGTCGTCAGGAAATGCTGGAGAATTTGGTGAACCGATATCTATAAATTGCAACATTCATCGCGTACGTAGGGCGGAAAAGGGGCGTTTTATGTACAATCGCTATGCCATCTATTTCACCCCACCCCCCGGCACCTTTTCCCGCCTGGGTGCCGCGTGGTTGGGATGGGATATCAAAACCGGCTTTACCGTTGTTCAGCCCGATTATTCTGGCGTGAATGTTGAAAAGATCACTCGGCGACCCAGGAAATACGGCTTGCACGGGACGATTAAGGCACCCTTCAGGCTGGCGGATGGCCAGACGGAAAACGGATTAGCAGACGCGTTGGAAACGTTTTGCAAAGACCGCCGACCCGTTGCTCTGGACGGGCTTGCGTTGTCCCGGCTCGGTCGGTTTCTGGCACTTACCCCGCAGGGCGACACACGGGCGTTGCGAAATCTGGCCGACGACACGGTCGAAAGGTTTGACGAATTTCGCGCGCCCTTGAGCGATGAAGAATTTGCGCGAAAGAATTCCCCGGCGTTGACAGAACAGCAGCGCATCTACTTGAGATACTTTGGCTACCCTCACGTGAAAGAGTATTTCCGGTTCCACATCACACTGACCGGGCCGTTGGCACCAGAGCAGAGCTGTTCAATATCGTCTCTGTTGCACGATTATCTTGAACCTGCCAGTTTGTCCCCTTTCATTCTGGACAGCCTGAGCTTGTGTGGCGAAGCCAGTGATGGCTATTTTCACGAGATCTCTCGATTTGCTTTAGGAAAAGCTTCGAACTGTCTCTAGCGCACCGGACAGCGCCTTGCCGTCCGGGTCTTGCAGGGCTGCCGCATGTAACCGTGCAACCCATTCAGCAGCGTCCTTGCGATCTTTCACCAAATCCGCACCCTGCATCACGTTCACGAATTTTGATTGCCCACGGCCGTGCGTATCTGAATATCCCTTTATCAGCCGCTGGCACCGTAGCATTTCGACACTAAGCATATAGTTGGACGCCAATGGTGCCAGGCTTTGGTGCAACCAAGCGTCCAAATGTGCAACTTCGATAGTGTGCCGGCGGGTTTTCAAGCGATAGGATCTTAAACCACCAAGCCAATAGAGCAGCAAAAACGCGGGTATGCTATCGGTGCGCAGACGACGCCCCTTGCCAAACCAACGGTTCAACCAAGCCATTGCGCGTGGGCTGTTCTCAACTCTTGCTCCCAACCCTCGTGGCAACAGGCCTGAAATTTCTTCGGCCCGCGGGTGGAAATATTCGGTCAACTGCATTCCCTGATCAGACCGGACACTCATTTCGGCTCGTATACGATCAAAGCGGGGACCACGGGTTTTGATATCCGCCACACGGATGATATCGTCATAGGCCATGGCATTTGCAATGTATTTAGCCGCCGTAACCGCAAGCAGCCAGTGATCAGAGGCCCTGTCTAGAGCGACGATCGGTTCCAGCCGGTCAAGGTAGAGACTGCCATAGGCACAATCTTGAAAATCGACCACTTTTGCAAGACCTGCCAAGGCCATCTGATGAACCGGCTCAGGAAGGGCATCAATACGGTTACGCAACACCTCCCACTGCAGCGTAGGATTGGCTTGGCCTACGGATGCAAGCGTCGACGACCGAGCGGCGGTATCGTTGTCATTCAGCCCCAAGGTCGCATCAAACCCTGCTGAAAATGCCTGTAAGCTTGGGCCGACACCTTTGCCGCTTTCGCGAATGGTATTTTCAAAGGCCGCTCGAGAAAAAGGTAATGTGCCCGATGCAGCCAGCGCTCCAAATAGGCTGGCCGATATATTCGAACCGTGTGCTACGGCCAGCCGCTCCATATCGGCAAGTATTAGTGTCTGGGCAGCAATTTCCGCCGCGGCATGGACCTCTTTGGCATTCGCGATGCCGTCGCCAGGGGCTGATTTTTCCGATACCGCCAGCGCACGATGAGTCGATCCTATCAGCGTTGTTTTATCGGGCGTTACAAACCCCCTCATGATGGCGCGTCCCACCTCCATCATCTCGGCGGCGATCAAGATATCTACGTCGCCAGCGGATGGTGCCAAGGCAAAGACCGGAGGTCGTTCGCTGGCCGGAGCCATTTCCACGTAATAAATCGTCGCCCCTGTTCGTTGTGCAACGCCTGCGACGCTTGTCGCTTGAACGCTATATCCCTGTGCCCGTGCCAGCTTTTCGATCCAGCCGGTCAATACTCCGCCGCCCTGCCCGCCAACGGCCATTATCGCCAGTTTTGTTATACCTGGCGTTTGCGCCCTGACAGGCCCCCCCGAAAGGTCACCGGTCATGAGAATGCCAGCCGCTTTGCGCTGCGGCGTTTTTGTAACCAGGCAATCACCTTGTTGCGCTGCCGGGTGCGCCATGCCTCGTGACGCTTGGGGTTGTGCACCACATCTACCTGATAGAAAGAAGGGCAAAGAATTGCCGTATCTGCGACCTCACCGCAGTTACCACAACCAACGCAAGTCTGATCAATATGCGCAACAGGGTCATCGCGTAGCGGGTCATCAAGCTTTTTCAGCGACAAGGACGGGCACCCTGACAGACGGATACAAGCATGATCACCCGTGCATATGTCCGGGTCGACGCCAAAGCGCGGAACGCTGGTACGCTGACCTTCATGTATGGCAAGGTCGCGTTGCGGTTTTTCACGGCGCTGCTTGTTGAGCATACATTCCGATGATGCGATTATCACCTTTGGACCCTTGTAATCGGTGGTCAGGGCGTCGCGCAGAACATCTCGCATCCGGCCCACATCATATGTGCGGTCGATCTGCCTGATCCATTCAACGCCTATCCCGCCTAAGGCCTTTGATATGGGGTTATTCGTCGATTTAGTGTCGTTTTGCACACGGCTAGACAGTACATCCTGGCCGCCGGTCGCAGCAGAATAATAATTGTCGACAATCACGACAACGCTGTCGGATTTGTTGAATACCATGTTCCCGATAGATGAGCTCAGGCCGTTGTGCCAAAATCCTCCGTCACCCAAGATAGAGATCGCCCGGCGTTCCCCCCCACCGTCAAAAGCTGCGTTGGATGCTGGGCCCAGACCGTATCCCATAGTTGCACCACCAATTTCGAACGGCGGAAGCGAAGCGAACAGGTGACAGCCGATATCCCCGCTGATCTGGTGTTTGCCAAGCTCTTGCTCGGTCAGCTTCATCGCTGCAAAAATCGGTCGTTCGGGACAGCCTGTGCAAAATCCTGGCGGGCGGATTGGAACAGTCTTTGTAAGATCCGGGATTTCCGGCGCGACCGTGTTAGGCGCGCGCACCTGGCCGGGCAACAGGTTCGGTGCAACGGTTTTGAGGAATGCTGTGATACCGTCAAGCATTACCTGACCGGTGTATTCCCCCGCCATTGGAAAAACATCCTTGCCGTGCAAGGCCACCGAACTACGGGACTTGTACAGCATGCTGCCCAGCTGTTGTTCGATAAAGTCTGGCTGGCCTTCCTCGACAACCAAAACATGACCCTTGCCTACGCAAAACTGGTCGAACTCTTCTCTGATCAAGGGATATGTGACGTTCAGAACATAAATCGGTATCTTGCTATCGCCATAGATATCGGCCAATCCCAGACGGTGCAGCGCACGCACCACGCCGTTGTACATGCCGCCCTGCACAACAATGCCCAACGGCGCGTTGCGGGGGCCGAATACTTCATTCAGCCCATTTTTCACAATAAAGGTCTCGGCGGCGGGCCAGCGATTTGCGATCTTGTCCTGTTCGTGAAGATAGCTCATCGGGGGGAGAACCACGCGCGAAAAGTCACTGCGCGGGTCGCGAAGCGCGTCTTTTACCGTAAGCGGCGGCACCACGTTATCGCGGGTTTCAAAACTGCCGGTGACGTGACAAGACCTGATCCGTACCATCAGCATCACCGGCGTATTGCTCGCTTCAGACAGCTCGAACCCGTCCTTGACGGCCTTGGTGATGCTGGGCAGATTGGGGCGCGGGTCCAGCAGCCAGAACTGAGACTTCATCGCGAAGGCGTGAGATCTCTCTTGCATGATCGACGATCCTTCACCGTAGTCTTCGCCCACGATCACCAACGCGCCGCCGGTCACCCCCGACGAACTGAGGTTGGCCAGCGCGTCAGCCGCCACGTTGACCCCTACCGGGCCTTTGAACGTTACCGCACCTCGGATCGGGTAATGCACCGATGCCGCCAACATTGCGGCAGCGGCGGCTTCGCTCGCGTTTGCCTCGAACCTCACGCCCAGTTCATCAAGAACATCCTGCGCGTCTGCAAGTACGTCCATCAAATGGCTGATCGGTGCCCCCTGATACCCGCCGACATAGCCCACGCCATTTTCCAACAGGGCCTTGGTAATGGCCAAAATACCTTCGCCGGTAAAGGTTTCCCCGTGACCCAGACGCAGATATTCGACTTCATTGCTAAAGGATCTTTCCGCCACTGAATTCCCCCTTCAAAAATCATGCTTGCGAATGTTCTTCAGCATTTTCTGCAAGGTACCAACAAAGGCACTTTTCTCGGTTTCTGTGACACCGCGGAACATTGCCTCGTAGGCGTTGGACATGTGTGGCCAAAGCTGATCAAAGGTCTTGCGGCCAGCGTCAGTCAGAAATATCCGCGTGGCTCTGCTGTCGTTGGGGTCAGGCAGCCGCGCGACCAATCCGTCTTGCACTAATGCATCCAACCCTCTGCTTAGGGTCGATTGTTGTACGACCGCGTAAACCGCCAGTTCGCGGATCAAAATACCATCCAACACGGACAACACTGCAAGCGATCGCATTTGCGTTGTGGTCAAACCCAGCTTTGCCATCTCTTCCCGCAGGGCGGCGTTATAGCGCCCCATTAACCGGTTCATCAAATAGGGCGCAAAGTTTTCCAACCCCATTTCAGCCAGTTTTCGAGCCTTATCTGAAGGTATGTCCTGTAGAATCACACGCTGGTTCCTTATGCAGCTTCAGCACCAGATTGCCGAAGTTGGGGCGCTGTTTTTCAGTCTTTGGGAACAAGGGCAAGTGCACGGATCGGGCTGCCGGTCCCATGCTGTATTTTCAACGGGGCGGCGATCAGGATCGCCCCCTTTGCCGGCAATTGATCAAGATTTGCAAGGCTGGCCAACCCAAAGCAATTATCGCGATGCAGTAGATTATGCGCGGGATACGGGGGCTCCATTCCGCCGGCTTGTCCGGCATCGGTACCTATACATTGCGTTCCCCACCCCACGATCCCTTTTGACAAAAGATACTCGATACAGTCAGGCGTCGGGCCGGGACTATGAGGGCCAGAATCATCGGCATTCAGAAACCTGGCCTCGTCAGTCGCGCGTTTGTCCCAATCGGTGCGCATAACCACCCATTCACCCGCACCGATCTCGCCATATTCTGACTCCCATGCTTTTACGCTGTCGGCGGTTAACAGAAAGTCTTCGTTTTTAGCTGTCTCTTCCGAGCAATCAATTACGTTTACCGGGGCGACAAGCCGCTGGACATCAAGGGTATCGGTAAACCCGTCATCGTAATCCTTGCCGGTGATCCAGTGATGAGGAGCGTCGAAATGGGTACCGGCATGTTCGCCCAGCTTCAGCCAGTTCCACGCAAAGAACGGGCCGTCCTCATCGTATTCACTGATCTTGTGAATTTCGACTTTAGGGGTATTTTTGGCGAAATCCTCGGGCAGCCGGAGAATCGGCGTATCCGGTCCCAAAACACCCGTGCAGTCCACCACTTTCACGTCACCTGATGCCAACATCATAGCAAGGTTCGTCAGACTATTTTCGCTGTTCATCGTCGTCACTCCCTATCCTGTACCGCCTAACGTGTATTGGGTAAGATGCTAGGTAGCGTTATATGCGTTTGCAACTAAAATTACATTTGCCCTAACATAAGACACTATTCCAAGGTAGCGATGATGGACCACGCATACTTTCTTTATCATTCGATTGGACAATACCCTGGCAAAGCTATCCAGATGGCAAATGCCATGTCTGAATTTGCCGATATTTGGGCCGCAGCGGATGATGGTCAGTGGCCGAAGGTGCTCACCAAAAGGGAAGAGTTCCTGTCGCGATGGCGCACCTTGATTCACGCCCCGGATGGCAGCCTGACCAGCGCAGAAAATGTAACTACGGCACTTTTTTCGGTGATCGGTGGCCTGCCCCCCGGTTACCTGCGTGGCAAGAGACTGCTGATCGCGGCAGATTGCTTTCCGTCTCTGCATTTCCTGCTGAGTGGTCTCGCCGATCGGATGGGTTTTGTGCTGGATACTGTTCCGATGCGGGACGGGCAGTTCTGGGTGCAGGACGATGACATGCTCGATGCGTGGGGGCCAGATGTCGGCCTGGCGTTGTTAACCTTCGTAACCTCTACCAGCTCGCATCAGTGCGATCTCTCGCGGTTGTTGCAGCATGGAAAGACCATGGGGTCTCTGGTAGGGCTTGATTTGACCCAAGGCATCGGGATCATCCCATTCTCTCTTGTCGATCATCCAGTGGATTTTGCAGTTTCCTCCAGCCTCAAATGGCTGTGCGGCACGCCCGGGGCCGGTATAATTCAAATGCACACTAACCTGATCGAACAGGTCACCCCAGAGCTGCGCGGATGGTTTTCACAGGAAAATCCGTTTTCATGGGACCTCGATGCATTTAAATACGCCCCGGATGCGCGGCGGTTCGACAACGGAACACCTTCAGTTCTAGCTTGTTTAGGGTCTGTCCCTGGGTTGAAATGGCATGCCACGCAGGAAGGCCTGTTGGCACATAACCGGTCACTTACCGATCAGATCATCGTGGCGGCGGACCACGCTGGGCTTACCGTCGCAACCCCGCGCCTGCACGATCAGCGCGGCGGATCGGTTATGATTCAATTGCCTGAAACGACAGATAGTCAAACGCTGGTGCAACAATTGCGCGAACAGTCTATTTACGTTGACGCGCGCGGGCAGATCCTGCGTCTGTCACCAGGGGCGATTACCACCGAACACCACGTAGATAAACTGTTCGATCAGCTTATTCCCCTTGTTTAGAGGCTATTGAAAAAGCGCTGCATACGATCCATTGCATCGGCCAGCACCTCTAGTTCAGCGCAGCCGAAACAAACACGCAGATGCCCCTCGCCGGCGGTGCCATAGAAACTGCCTGCTTCCACAACCACGCCGGTGTCGCGCAATAAACGGTCCGCACATTCCTGGGCGTGCAACCCGGTTGCCGTGATATCGGGAAACGCATAGATCGCACCCTGGACATCGGCACACGTCACACCGGGCATTTGATTTAGTCGCCCGACCACATAATCACGTCGCTCGCGGTCCCGCGCTACCAGAGTCGCCAACACGGAACTATCGCCAGTTACCGCCGCCAGCGCTCCGTATTGGATAAACGTGTTCACATGGGTGGCGTCATTGGTGGTAATTTTCATCAGCGGGGGCATCAATACTTCGGCCGCGGCAACGTATCCCAGTCGCCAGCCGTCCATCGCATACGCTTTGGTAAATGCGAAAAGCGTGATCGTCCGCTCTTTCATGCCGGGCAATGAGGCGATCGAAATATGCGGCGTGTCATAGGTGATTTCTTCATAAACCTCGTCGGAAATCACCAGCAGATCATATTCCCGCGCCAAATCAGCGATAATCTGCAATTCGTCAAGACTGTACACCCGACCGGTAGGGTTACAGGGATTGACCAACACAATCACCCGGGTGGCTGAAGTGATAACAGGCTCTATCAAGGCGCGATTGATCGAAAATCCGTTTGTGGCATCCAATGGCGCAATGGTGACTTTGGCCCCGGCCAGTTCGGCTTTGCCAATATGCTGCGGATAATAGGGGGCAAGCAGCAATGCCTCATCACCCGCGTCAAGAAAACCCATGAAGGCTGCAAACGACCCTTGGGTCAAACCGTTGGTGATCAGAATCTCATCAGCGGTGACATCGATCGCGTTCTGACGCTTCAGCTTGTGGGACAACGCCTGACGCAGTTCGGAGAGCCCTTGCAGGTCTGAATAGTGAACGTGGCCGTTTTGCAGAGCTGCAATCGTTGCGTCCTTTATATGTTGGGGGGTGTCGTCGGCAGGCATGCCGAGTTCCAGATGGATCAGGTCACCCGGCATGCCGACAGCTTTGGCGAACATGCCAAAGTTTTTAGGGCTGGTGTCGGTAATTCGTCGGGCAGGGCGAATGGCCATTCCGCTTTCCTTGCAACTTAACACCTACGTTTGCATTAATTTTGATACCGCAGGTCAGCCAGAACACCAAACCGAAACGGACCGCTCTGTCGGCGGTATTTATCCAGAGCTCGACGGTCAGAGGCCGGCGGACCCTGCGCTGGTTTTACACTGTTATGCCCGTACAGAGACACAAAACCCGCCCAAACTCATGTCCAGGCGGCTTTCATGGTAACTTTATGACTTGCTCAATAGCGGTAGTGTTCAGGCTTGAACGGTCCTTCGGGCGTTACCCCGATATAGGCGGCTTGTTCACTGCTAAGTTGCGTGAGCTTCACGCCGATACGATCAAGGTGCAGTCGGGCCACCTTTTCGTCCAGGTGCTTGGGCAGGATGTATACCTTGTTCTCGTACGCGCCGGTATTTTCCCACAGTTCGATCTGCGCCAACACTTGGTTGGTAAATGACGCGGACATCACAAACGACGGGTGGCCGGTGGCATTACCAAGGTTCAACAAACGACCTTCGGAGAGCAGGATCAGACGATTGCCGTTCGGCATCTCGATCATATCGACCTGTTCCTTGATGTTGGTCCATTTATGGTTCTTTAGCGCGGCGACTTGGATCTCATTGTCGAAGTGGCCGATATTGCCAACAATCGCCATGTCCTTCATCTCGCGCATATGCTCGATGCGGATCACGTCTTTGTTGCCGGTGGTGGTGATGAAGATATCAGCGGTGGCCAACACGTCTTCCAACAGCACCACTTCAAACCCGTCCATGGCAGCTTGAAGCGCACAGATAGGGTCTACTTCAGTGACTTTTACACGTGCGCCCGCACCAGCCAGCGAAGCAGCAGAGCCTTTGCCGACGTCACCATACCCCATGACGACGGCTACTTTACCCGCCATCATGGTGTCTGTTGCCCGACGGATACCGTCGACCAGCGATTCCTTGCAGCCATACTTATTGTCAAACTTCGACTTAGTGACAGAGTCGTTCACGTTGATCGCAGGGAAAGGCAACTGACCTTGCTTGACCAGTTCATACAAGCGATGCACGCCAGTCGTTGTTTCTTCGGAAACGCCTTTGATCTGGTCGCGCATTTTGGTGAACCAACCGGGGGACGCTTCCATGCGCTTTTTTATCTGCGCTTTGATCGCGACTTCTTCCTCAGATGTCGGGACCGAGATCACGTCTTCGCCTGCTTCGGCGCGGGCACCCAGCAGGATATACAGCGTCGCATCGCCGCCATCGTCCAAAATCAGGTTCGGACCTTCGGGGAACTGGAACGATTTATCCAGATAATCCCAATGCTCTTCCAGCGATTGGCCCTTGATCGCGAAAACGGGTGTGCCGCTCTCGGCGATTGCAGCAGCCGCGTGGTCCTGGGTCGAGAAGATATTGCACGACGCCCAGCGCACATCGGCACCCAGCACAACCAGCGTTTCGATCAGAACAGCGGTCTGGATCGTCATGTGCAAAGACCCAACGATGCGCGAACCCGTCAGCGGTTTGCTTTCGCCATATTCGGCACGCAAGGCCATCAGGCCCGGCATTTCAGTTTCGGCAATATCAAGTTCCTTGCGGCCATATGCGGC
>TARA_R110002073_G_scaffold133122_5_pt1 | contig 15626 bp, 16 predicted proteins | sample TARA_R110002073 | Tara Oceans TARA_R110002073 (sample SAMEA4397174) | marine metagenome | biome: Polar Biome; feature: [DCM] deep chlorophyll maximum layer (ENVO:01000326); material: water (ENVO:00002006), including particulate matter (ENVO:01000060) such as... | depth 40 m
CGGTGGTGTGGCCGTCCAACGGGCATCGTGACCTAGGATCGACCACGAACATTTCTCAACCGGCTTGTTTGATTCGCGACGACTTGCGACCATGTGTGCCGGCGGCGAGTCGGAAACGGCATTTTGCATTTTCGCGACCCCGCGGTGGGGCAGTAGCTTCAGCTATCGAAATCTCCTTCAAACCCATCTAAAAACTCCTATTTACCCATGTCTGAATCGACAAACGCTCACGCGAACGACGCTTTTGATGAGCCCTGTGCCATCGTGTTAGCCGCGGGCAAGGGAACTCGAATGAAGAGTGACCTGCCCAAAGTGCTCTGTCCGGTGGTCGACCGCGCGATGATCCACTTTGTGCTCGATGCATTGGAAAACGCGGGTATCAAGCGACAAATCATCGTCGTTGGCTACGAAGCGGACGCGGTCAAAAAAGAGCTTTCCAGCCGCGGTGGCAATATCGAATTTGCCTATCAAAACGAACAACTCGGCACCGGTCACGCGGTCCAAATCTGTCGCCCCGCACTCGAAAAGCAGACGGGGCCGACGATCGTTGTTGCAGGCGATTCGCCACTGATTCAATCGACCAGCTTAAAAAAATGCCTCGATTATTTCCGCGAAACCAAGCCCGCTTTGTTGCTCGGAACGCTCGAAAAAGAAAATCCCGAAGGTTTGGGACGGATCGTGCGTGACGCCGCAGGCGAGTTCATCGGTATCGTCGAACATAAAGACGCCAGCGAAGAACAGCGTAAGATCACCGAAGTCAACATGAGTACTTACCTGTTCAACACCCCGGACCTGTTGGACGCATTGTCAAAATTAAGTAATGACAACGCCCAAGGCGAGTACTATCTAACCGATACCGCCAAGTTGCTTCGCGAAGCCGGGCGGCCTGTCGAAGCGATCGCAGTGCTGAAGCCTTGCGAATCGCTTTCGATCAATAATACAGATGAGTTGAAACTAGTCGACGAAACGATGCGATCGATGGGGTATGCATAAGCTGACATGCGTGAATTGAAAATCTTCAGCGGCCGAGCCAATCTCGATCTCACCACCAAGATCTGCAAGCATCTGCATCTTGAGCCAGCGAAAATTACGCTGGGCAAATTTCCTGACGGCGAAAACTACTGCAAACTCGACGAAGACGTCCGCGGCCGTGACGTGTTTTTGGTCCAACCGACGTCGCCACCGGTCAACGACAACTTGTTCGAGTTGTTGGTGATGATCGATTGCTGTAAACGAGCCAGCGCCGAACGGATCACCGCCGTGATCCCCTATTTTGGCTATGCTCGGCAAGACCGCAAAGACGAAGGCCGAGTGCCGATCACCGCAAAATTGGTCGCCAACGTGATCGCGCGAGCCGGCGCGGATCGTGTGCTGACGATGGATTTGCATGCGGCTCAGATCCAAGGTTTCTTTGACGTGCCGGTCGATCACTTGTACGCCGCTCCGGTTTTGAACGACCACTTTCTCGCTCGCGGGTTGAAAGACGAAGAGATCGTCGTGGTCAGCCCCGATGAGGGCAGCATCAAACGGGCCGTCGGACACGGCAAACGACTCGGCGGCGCGCTAGCGATCGTCGACAAACGACGGACCAGTGCAACCGAGGTTCGCCAAAGTACGATCATCGGTGGCCCGGTCGAAGGCAAAGTCGCTCTGTTGTTCGACGACATGATCAGCACCGCAGGGTCGATCTGCGGTGCCGCCCGCTTGGTTCACCAAGCAGGTGCCAAAGAGATCCATATTGCTTGTACGCACGGCATTTTGTGTGGACCGGCGATCGAGCGGCTTCGCGAAGCTCCGATCGATTCGATCATCGTGACCGATTCGATCCCGTTGCCAGCGGAAAAGCAATTGCCCAACATGGTTCAATTGAGCGTCGCCCCGCTGTTGGCCGAAGCCATCAAGCGGATCCACCACGACCAATCGATCAGCGAACTGTTCCGCGAACGCTAGAGGCGTCGCGTTTCAAGTCCGGCTTTCTGGTTCCTCGGCTCTGCCTGGGAACGAGCGTTTCAGGTCCGACGGAAATTTTTTGGGTGTTTGCGCAAGCAATGGCGACGACTCGAAAAAACACCTTCGTTTTGCAGTCCATGGTTAGCGTTTTGTGAAGAAAACACCGTAAAACGCTTTGCTATCTGCCCTAATTCGCTAAGAATTCTCACGCGGCTGCTCTTTCGCGAGCCGAGCGAAATTAGCTACGGTCCCTCTTGATGTTCTTTCCGGCGTAGCGAGAGCCCCCCCTCGTGTTGCACGGATCATGTTTCACATCGAAAGTGGTACTAATGTCCCATCGTGACTACGCGAAATCTCGATCCAAGTTGTCGATGTTTGGCGGCGCCGACGCAGACGAGCTCGCTCCGTTCCGCACCACCAGTTTGATGTGGATGTCGGGCATCTCGTTGTTGATCGTTCCCATGTTGACGTTAATCGACGTTCCCGTTGGCCGTTGGCTGGCGATCAATCGGCCCTCGAAAGAGATTGCCAGCGTCTTTGAATTGACCGGCTATTTTTCGCATGCAACCGGCGTGTTTTTGATTCTGCTTTGCATTTTGCTGATGGCACCGCGTCGCCGCCGCTATGTCCCGCGACTTGCCGTGCTTGCGATGGGTGCCGGAGCGGTGTCGACAATCGCAAAAATGTTTGTCTTGCGAGAACGTCCCAGCCGCATCAATCTCGACATCGCGACCTATGACAAAGCGTGGCACTGGGTGTTCGATTGGTCGTTGGATCAAGTCGCAACGTTTGATGCCGGCACACGAGCCTTTCCCAGTTCGAACATGGCCGTCGCAGCCGCGTTCGCGATCGGGCTGGCGGCGGTCTTACCGCGAGGCCGGTGGGTGTTTGCAATGATGCTGCTCGGCACGATGCTGCAGCGAATGTACTCCGGAGCCCACTTCATCAGCGACGTGTTTGGCGGAGCATCGTTCGGTTTGATTTGGGGCTACGTTTGCTTTCACCCAAAATTGCTCGGCAGTCTGTTTGATCGAATGGAATCCGAACGACGCCCGAAGCGACCGTTGTTCGAAGAAAAGCTGCCCCGCATTGACGAAGCGACGCGAGTTGGTGAGGCTAAAAGTGACGAAGACAAAGGTCGCTTTGCAGCTTAAAGTCGCCTTTCGCTCCGCGAAAGCTGCGTCAGTAGCGCAAGTCGTCAAGACTTTCGTTGCATTTGTCGGATGATCCGAAACTCTCGCGTGAATTCCGCTACGAAATGTTTCACAGAGTTGCGATTGGGCGATAGGCCTAGTTGAACGCGGGAACCGAACTAGCCGTCTGCTGATTAAATCGAAGTGGTGAGCCGCGGGCTGCAGGCAACGGGTAATGCACGGAACCCGGCCGCTTACGCGTCACGGCTCACTAAGTCAACAACCCGCGCCGCACTCTCCTCTACTGCCTCAATCAAAACCTTTTCTTGTAACAATGACACGACTATTCGCAGGCACTCCGTTTGATATCCCGCCCACGTGTGATCGTTGTGGTGAACTCGAAGAGGCGTGCAAGTGCCCGCCGCCCGCTCATGAGTATTTGCCAGCGGAAAAACAGACGGCAAAGGTGTTCACCGAACGACGTAAAAACAAACGTGTGATGACGATCGTCAAGGACTTGAAGCCCGAAGAAACCGATCTGCCAAAATTATTGTCCGATCTGAAATCGGCAATCGGTGCGGGCGGGTCGCTGCAAGAGAATCAGATCGAAATCCAAGGCGATCATCTCGCCCGCGTTCAAGAGAAACTCAAGTCAATCGGCTACCGGGTCCGCTAAATCGTCGACGATTTGAGCTGCACGCGCCCGCGGAATCGTACCGATGATCTTTCGTTCGCGGACCTCGTCGTCAAAATCGGTGTACTGACGCAAGAAACGAACGCATAACTGACGTCCCGTGACCCCTTTTTCGATGTCGGGATAATGTCGGCAAAAGATCTCGAAAACTCGGATCACTTCTTCGCAGTTGCGGTCAACTAGATCGGGTTCGTCGGCACGCAGCGCGATAGCGGCATGCAGAAGCGTGCGGTCTTCTCGATCGACAAAAAAGACGACGCCTTCAAAAAAGAGGCACCGACCACGCAGGAATTCGAGCAGACTCGCATCGTAGCCGACTTCGTAACGCGCCCCCGTGCCGGGCTGAAACAATTTGCGAATCCGCTGCCACCACGACGGCGGAGCTTCGTCGACCGAGGGCGGAGGCTGGTATGGATTCGGCGATTCAGTCACGGGTAGCTGTCACTTGTTTCGTGTCTGCAGCGGAAACCCAGGAGCATTAGCATGAGAAGGCATTTAGTTTAGCAGTAGTCGCTGCCATTTGTTTCCTCCGCCTGGGGCAAAGCCCGGGCGGAAGGATGTCTTCGTTTTCGCCCCACGGCTTGTCCCGGTGGGGACAGCGAATCGGATTCGGATCGCTTAGGCGGCCGAGCGTTCAGCCTTCGTCCCGGCGTTTTCGAGCCAGTGGATGATGCCCTTCAAATCTTTGTTCCATGTGTCGCTGACACGTCGGGCACAGAAAGTATGGAACATCAGGTCGATCGTTTCACTGAGCGTTCGGATGGCATCAATCCGCTCGTCGACTTCGAAATCGGCGTCCTCATCGACATGAATTTTCGCCCCGCTGATGCCAAACGTCTCGGCTTGCAGAACGAGGTCGAATTGTTGGCCATCGCGAATCACGGTCATCCCCGATTTCCGAGGCAATTTTCCCGATCGAATCGCGTGCATCGCTTCGGGCAGTTTGATCGGACTCTCGTGCGAGATCGTCTCTTTTCCGGATTCGCCCAGCGGGCACTCCAGCGAGAGTGTCTTGGTCAACATAACGGTAACTTCCGAATTATCGGGCAGCGTGAATGTGTCGGAATCGTTTTCGAGCGTCCACCACAACCACAGCAAAAATTCGTTGCCAAGAAAGTCGGGGGCCTTGGAGTGTTGGTTGGTCCAGGCGAGGTCGCCATGAGGGACCGCTGGGACAAAGTTTGCAGGCACGAGATCGTCGACTTCGGCATACAAGTCGTTTTCGATCGCCCACGCCTGCGCGATTGAACCGGAACTAATATGACGCAGTTCGACGTTAAAGACGCGTTCGAGCAAGTCGGCGCAGTTGCCGCTGGCGGTCCCGGCGGAACCACCAAAATAGAGCGTTTCTCGCGTGTGGTCCCACAGCAGTGGGAATTGTTGCATCTTGCGATACTTGCCCGATGCCGCCTCGACTTCGCAACGCTGTTCGACCGCTTCTTTGGCTTCTTTGCGGCCCGCTTTGGACACCACGCCGCTTGGACTATCTTTCGCCAGTGCCAATAATTCCATCTGCAGCCACGCTTTGCGAATGGCCGAGGGGATTTGGTTGGTGTCAATGCGGACGCTGAAATGGACTGCTTGGTCGAGCACGTTCTTGCTGACGTCAAACTCTTGGTCAAACAGGTGGGCACCCCCGAGAAAACCGATATGAACGTTCTCTGCGGATGCGGTTTGGTTATTGCCAGCAACGTTTTGGGCAAGAAGTTCGATTTGCTCGTCGCCAAATTCTGCGACTTCAAAACCACTGACACTGAATCTCTCGAATGCAAGGCTGCCGCCGAGGAATGGCATAAACGTTCCCATTATCAATTGAGGGCGTCCCTCGTCGATCGAGGGCGAACGGACAGGTTGTGTCCACCACTTATCGACCGCTGGTGGCAAAGAGTTTGCTGGTGATTCAAGAAGTCTCACGATGCGACCACGTGACACGATCGCGTCTGCTAGACTTTAAAGTGCGATACGGCACAGTTTGCCCAATCGCAAAAATTGTTCAGAGGGTGACCGGGGGCGTAGCGGTGTACCCTCTCGCGGTAATTGACCTGCATTTTGTGGACGATAGGAGCTTCCAAGTTATGACGTCTCAATCTTCATGTGAGCAGTCCACAGTTGCGTCGGTGGATGCTTATGCGGCGGAACCTGGTTTGCTGGTCGAGGACAATGTACTTGTCCAACAGTCGCTTCTGCATGCGTTGGAGATCATCGGGTTCCCGGCAAAATTTGCGGCTGACGGGGAACAGGCGATCGCAATGTTGCAACAGTCGCCGTATCGTTTTGTCTTAATGGACGTGCAGATGCCAGGGATCAGCGGCATCGATGCGCTTGCCAGAATTCGCAAACTCGACGGGCCTAATGGCGATGTGCCTGTCGCCATTATGAGCGGGAACGATTCCGAATTGGCTGCCGCAAAGGCGGCCGGAGCGGATGGGTTTATGACAAAACCGATTTCCGTTTCCGAGCTGGGGAAAACGGTCCGCGAGTTGATTGCTCGTTCACGTCGGGAACGGGCAAAATAATTTCGCCCCAACAGAGTTCGCGAACGCGATGGGGGCAAAACAAGAAAAATAGCGATGAGCGGACTCGAACCGCTGACCTAAGCCTTATGAAGACTCCGCTCTAACCGACTGAGCTACATCGCCGTGTGGGTGAAAAGTGTACCGGATTTGCTTCGGTTGAAAAAGCCGATGTAGTGACACCTTTTTTCTCATTTAGGATCGCGCTGTTGCACCCCAGTTTGGGTGATGCGGACTAGATGGTTTAGTTCGCGACGGATCCTTGCTTCCTCACCAAAATTTCCGGAAAGCTTCACTTCCGATTTGCAGTTTTATAGTGCGATGAGGCGTCCTCGAAAAGGGCAGGTTTGCCAGGAAATGAGGATCTCTGGGGGATGGCTCGCTTTTCGAGACAGTGGAAAGCATGATAGAGACGACGGCATGATCGCTGAGTTCTGTTTTTTGAGCGATTTTTCGCGAGCGGGTTGAGCAAAATCAAGGTTACATCGGCGTGGACTCACGATGACAAATAGACTGACTTTCCTTGCCGCTGATCTGGTTCAATGAAGGAATCACGCATGAATAACGATCGTCCGCCGCCCGTTTCCACGAACGACGCAGGGCAAGAAAATTTGCGTGATTGCATCTCCAACGCGGGCACCATGGCAATCGCGGATGCAATGATCGTCGTCGATCAAATCGCAGCCGAGTTGGGCCGATTGCACCGCTGCGGCAAGGCTCATGGGGCGATTGGGCCGTCCAACATCGTTTTGACCGATGACGGAGTCGCCAAGATCGGCGGGGCTGAATCGGCATCGCTTGGCCCCCATCGGGACGTCGATATCGCTGACGACTTCCGCGGTTTAGGCTGGACGCTCCATTTCATGCTGACCGGATGCGATGCCGTGCCGGCAACCCGCCCACCGGAAAGTGATCCAGGGCTTGCGGCGGATGCGTTCGCTGCCGACCAAAACGTTTTGGAAAATTCGCTCCGATGTTCGCCAGCCGCGGTCGGGGCCGCCGATTTAGGGGTGGCGAATCCCATATTTAGACGATTGGTTTCTCGGGATGAGACGCAGCGTTATGCTTCGGCCGAGGAACTGAGATCCGATCTAAGGCGGCTTGGGTTTGAGCAGTTCGAGGCACTTTCGGACTCCGGCGAACCGCAGGTGGCTGAGGCCGAGTCGAGCCCAATTCCCCGTTCGCAGACCTCCGGCACGCGTCGGCACTGGGCTGCGGCCTTGGTGGTCGTGGCCGTCGTTGTTGTTGCTGCCGCGAGTCGCCACTATTGGCCGTGATGATCTAAAAAGGCCACATTTGGGAGGGGCCAGCTTGGATTTTCCGAATGGATTTCCCCATGATTCTGGCGATTTCGCTCCCCCCGTGCGTTGCGTGACCTATGTTTGCAATGGTCCGAGAATGAATCGTTTGCGTTTCCTAAGTCAGGATCGAATCGATTTCGGAGCGGCGGATCCAGCTGACGTGACGAATGCCGCGTCGGTACTTTCTCGCAATATGGGGTTCGGTTTGATGGGGCAATCTTTTGCTGTTTTGAGTCCGGTTCCGTTGGCAACGGCTGATCCGGATAAAACGAAAACGCCGCGTTTGATGGTGGTCGATTGCGATGTGAATTTTGTCGAGTCGCAACGACGTGTCTTTCGTCCCTACGACGTCGATTTTCTAGCCGCCTTCAATGGCAAACAGGCGTCCTGGCGGATCGTCACTGAGAAACCGGACCTGATCATCAGCGATACTCACACGCTGTACGGCGATGGTCAGAATCTTGTCCAGTGGTTGCAAGATAACACCGCCTTGCGGTCGATCCCCGTGATCGTCGCCTCCAACGACTCCGATGGGCATGATATTCGGTGTCAACGGATGCAGCCCGCTGCGGACGAATTTGTAGCCAAGCCAATCGCAAGTGATCAAATGCGGCAAGTCGTCAGTCGTTATATTCCGCTGACGCTAAAGAAGCCGCTGTAACTGCCAGTGGATGCCTTCCGCCGAGACAAGCTCGGGCGGAAGACGAATCGTAATCGGTGTCGGCGATAAACGTCTTACCAGTAAATCCCAAAGTTGGGGCCGATCTGAACACCGCCTCGGTATCCGTACGGATAATTGCCACCGTAGTAATAGGGGCGACCTCCGTATTGGTAGTAGCGATACGGATAATACGATGGATAGCGATACACTGGGGGATAAGGCACTCGGTATCGATAGCTACGATTGTCTTGATAGCGATAACGTTCGCCAGTCCAATCGTTGCTCAGGTGTGGCAGGTTGTAGGGGCGTTGGAAGTTGCCTTGGTTTCCACGGCCGTGATCGCCGTGGTCATGGCCGCCGTGGTCGTGGCCGTCGTGGTCACCTCGGCCCTGCCTTCTGCCGTCCCGCTGAACCACCAATTGGACAAAATCGGCAGGATTGAAATCATCGCTCGACAAGTTGTCATCGGGATTGTTCTTTGCGTCGCGGTCACGGTTTTTCCGCTGGTCGCCACGGGGTTGGGGAGCCACTTGACTTTTTAGCTCGTCCATCTCCTTCTGCAGCGAACGTATTTGTGCGCGCATGTCGTCAATCATTTCTTCCATCACGTCGGGAGCACCTTGATGCATCAGCGGCGGCATGCCCAGATCCAGCGGTTGACCATCAAACGCCTGACTACCAAATGGCTGGCCTGCGGAACCACCGAAAGGTCGGCGGAACCAACGCAACGGTGCGTTGCCGACCTGCCCAAGCGTCACTGCAATCTGCTGCTCTTCGTCGTCACGTTGTACCGTCAAGTTGACTTTTGCACCTGGTTCAAGGTCGCGAACCTTTTCCACAAATTCGTCAATCGAAGTGACTTTGTTGTTGTCGATTTGGATCACCACATCGCCGGGGCTGAGGCCGGCCTTTTGAGCCGGGCTATTCGGGTGAACTTGCTCGATTGCGACGCCTGATTCACCGTTGTCGCGGTCCGACAATGCTACCCCCAGCCACGCTTGACGACTGTTGGGCAACGTCTTCGCTTCCGCAGCCAAGGCGACCTGCTTGGTCATTTTTTGACCACGACGCCACACGCTGACGTTGACGGTGTCTTCGGCGCTGAGTCCCTCGATGACCTGTTTCAACTCTTTCGGGGTCGATACGGTTTTGTCATTGATAGCCAGGATATAGTCGCCTCGCTCGATCCCGACTCGCTCGGCGGGACTGCCCATGACGATGTCGTGGACGCACACGCCTTGGCCAGGGCATGATCCGACAAGCACGCCAAGTGCGGGAGAATCGCGGTCGATATGCTCTTCCGGATCGACTTGCGACGAGGTCGCGGAGGAGGCTTCGGAGGAGGCTTCGGGGGCGGTGGCATTTGCTGCGGCGTTTTCCTGTGTTTCTGCGGTCTCTTGTGAAAACGCAGTCGTGCCCGCTAGAGGCACCGTCACTGCACCGGCGATCAACCACGCGAGTGTTGATTTCTGGTAGGTTTTCATGGTCTTGAAATCCGTCAATGAAGAGTGAGTGGGCGAGAACAAACGATGATTTTGATCATGCAAATCACGTTCCTGATGATGGGAATCCGAAACGCAAGCGATGCGTCTTGCAACTCGCAAGCGATGGCGCTGCGTTTCCGAGCCCGCCGATCGGCTGAGCGTCACATTGGCCGCGTTTTTTCGCTCGTTGATTCCCACTTGCGCATCCCAACGTCCGCTCTGGGATTAACTATAATGTGGAGGCATCGACGTATTGAACAATTGGAATCGGGTTTGGCGGAATCGGGTTTGGCAGAATCGCTCGTGGGCGGCGTTTCGTCGATTGGATCATTTTCAGCATGAAGGTTCTCGTTGCGGAAGACAGTTCGGTGTCCCGGATGCTGTTGGTCAGTCACCTGCGGCGATGGAACTACACGGTCGTCGAGGCCGTCGACGGCGAACAGGCGTGGAATTTGTTCCAAGAGCAATCCTTCTCGCTAGTATTGACCGATTGGATCATGCCAAACATGGACGGTCTCGATCTGATCCGTCGCATCCGTAGCTCGAAACATGCCGGGTACTGCTACCTGATTTTGCTGACCTCCAAGTCTGAAAAAGAGGATTTGGTAACGGCGATGGAGTCGGGGGCAGATGATTTTCTCGTCAAACCCTGCGACCAAGAAGAGTTGCGAGTCCGGCTTCGCGAAGGGGAGCGGATCATCCGGCTGGAACAGGAATTGGCGGAGCAGAATCGGCAATTGCGAGAGACGCAGGCGGCGTTGGTCGAGAGCGAAAAACTAGCCAGCCTTGGTCATCTCGCCGCCGGAATGGCACACGAAATCAACAATCCGATCGCCTTTGTCACTAACAATCTTGCCGTGCTTCGACGCGACCTCAGTGACATCGTTCAACTGGTCGACAAGTACGAAGAAATACGCCCGTTCATTCAAGGGGCGCCCACGGCACTGCTCGAAGAACTGTCACGGCTGCAAGAGGACTGTGACATTGGGTGGTTGAGAGAACATTTGCCACAGCTGTTACACTCTTCGACCGAAGGTTTGTCACGTGTTCGCGATATCATCATGAATTTACGTGATTTTGCGAGGTTGGATCAGGCGTCGGAAGACCAATTGGAACTTCGTCTCGCCATCGAATCGACGCTGCAGGTGCTGAATCTTCAGATCCAAGAAAAGCAGATTCAGGTCCAAACACAACTCGATTCGGACGCCACGGTGCAGTGTCGACCTGATAAAATCCATCAAGTCATTTACAATATTGTGCTCAATGCGATCCAAGCGAGTGAGGCGGGATCGGTCGTGAAAGTTCGCTTGGCGAGCGATCCCGATTGGATTCGTATCGAAGTTCAAGATTACGGATGCGGGATGGATGCGCAAACCAAAAACTCCGTCTTCGAGCCGTTCTTTACAACGAAACCGGTTGGCACGGGAACGGGGCTTGGTATGGCGGTTAGCTACGCGGTGGTCCGTGACCACGGTGGCTCGATTGCCATCGAAAGTGAGTTGGGGCAGGGAACGACGGTACAAGTTAAATTGCCTCGAGTGAATCAAGGTACCGGTTAACGATATACATAGAAGCAGGCGGAACAACGAATGGCTAAGTCGCACTCGATTTTGATTGTCGATGATGAACCCGATGTACTTTTCTCGTTGACGGGGCTGTTGCGACGTGATTTCACCGTCCATACGGCCACCAGTGGGACGGAGGCGCTTCAGATCATGGAAGAGCACCCTGTGCACGTGATCATGACAGACCAGCGAATGCCGTCGATGACTGGATCCGAATTGATGCAGAAGGTGCGGAATGCTCACCCCGAAGCCATTCGAATTATCTTTACCGGGTATGCGGACACGCGAGCGGTTGTCGATGCGATCAACCAAGGCGAATTGTACCGCTATATCACCAAACCATGGGATCCCGATGATTTGCTTGAAATGCTAAAAGAAGCGGCTCTGCGGCACGACGCCATCGACGCCCAGGCGGAACTGATGCACTGTTTAAGCGACTATTTTGATGATGCCGACAGCGTCGCGGGCGCCGTCGATGACGCCAAACTTGACGACGATACGCTCGATCGTTTCAAGTCTCAAACGACGAACCTTCGTCAATCCCTGCAACGTGCAAAGGTTGATGATGAGTGATCGGCAACTTGCACCCTTGATCGTGTTGATTGATACAGCTGCCTGTTGTTGGCATGCGGCGACTTTCGACTCGTCCGGCAATCCCATTCCGTTACTACGCAGTGACGAAGGAAATTTGGATCCGTATCTCGGACAACCGTTTGACGAGCAGATCTCGTTTTTACGTCACCGTATCGCAGGAGTGCTGCAGCGCGGGTGCGATCGTCTGTTCGCACGCCAGATGAAAGCGAGTCATTTTGTCTTGATCGCCGATGGCAACTTTCCCGAAGCCGACGAAAGTGTCACGCCACGGTTGGCCGAGCACTTTGTCCAGTGGATGATGAATCCGCCGGTGGTGTACCTGCGTGCTCCCCAAGGGTTCAACGTGCAGGACGCCGGAGATCTCGAAGTCATTGCCGGAGACTTTCCCGCAGAGATCGCGTCAATCGTCCAGCCGGGGCTATCGCAATTAGTGGCACTTCAAAACGATGCCGAATGTTGGGAGCGGATCGCCGCACCACAGCGATAAACGGTTTTTCTGTTGTGTGGTGGCCGCCCCGTGAGCCGACGGCACGTCGACGTTGTCAGCGGCACACCGCAAACCGTCCGGGCGAGGTGAGTAAAACGTTTAATTCAAACCGTGCGGCCTGCGCAAACCGCTAAAACTTTGGGCTTGTTGTGCTTTTTTGTTTCGCAACTTTTCTGTCACCTCTCCACCAACTTCGTTGGTGGAGAGGTAACTGCTGAATAGACCGGAAGAAAAACTCTCTCCCAATATCCGATGTCGACACCAAAGTCTTAGCAGTCCAGGCTTACGCCGCATCGCTACAATTGCCACGCGCTTATTGCCCAAGCGGGCCATTGGACTTATGCAGCACAATCCCTGCCGGCGATTGCAGGTACGCAATCAAATCGCGTCGCTCTGACGCAGTCAAGTGCTCCAGCATTCCTTCGGGCATCATCGACAAACTCGATCCCTTTCGCTGTTCGATACTTTCCAGAGGGACGACGACTTCATCGGTCGCGGTCCGTAGCGTCAATTGGAGTTGGTTTTCCTCGGCGATTACACCCTGCAGGATACGGCCGTCATCCAATAGCAACATCGTGACGCGATAGTTCGCGGGTACGATCGCACTCGGATCGAGGATATTGTCCAGTAAATAGTCCAGATTCGCTCGCTGAGATCCTGTCAATTCGGGTGCCAAACCGCCTCCTTCGCCAAACAGTTTGTGGCACGATGCGCACGTCTTGGTATACACCTTTCGGCCATTGACGAGATCCGCCGCCGTCAACGATTCGGGATTGAATTCGACTCGGTACTGTTCAATCAGTTCGCGTTTGGTTTCCGAAACAGGCCTGACTTCGCCCCAGACTTCGCTCAGCCGGCGGGTGAGTTCCTTGTCATTGATCGCTTGCAATTGGCGGACAATCAATGCCGAGACATCTGTTCGTGGAATGCTGCCCTTGTCGATCGCTTCCAACAGCGGATACGCATATTCCGGCCGCATCGTCAGACTTTGAATGATCTCTTGCCGTTGTTCCGCAGTGACGTCCGGATAACGAGCCAGCAGCAACTTGGGAACGTCTTTGCCGCCAATCGATACCAATCCGCGAATCGCGGCGGTTCGTAAGTCTGCGTCGTCGAGCAGCCGTTGCAAAAGCGGCTCCATTCGCTCGGCCTTGCGAGTCAGCAGGATCTCTAGGGCATCCAATCGTTGTTTCGGATCCTGGTTTGGGTCGCTCGCGATATTGCGGAAGTCCTCGATTGCGGTCGCGTCACCAAAGATCGTGCCTAGCAATTTTGCCGCGTGCCGTACTTCAACGTTCGGATGCGTTTGCAAGCGTGTGAAGGTCTCGGGCCAAGCCTCGGGCATCGTGATGTTTTTGACGCCCGCGTACGCCTGAAGCGCTCCGGCCAATGTATCCAATTGCCAATCGCCAGGGTCGGCAGTACGCCACAGGGTTGCTAGGCGGTCAAATCCATCGTCCAGTGCCAGCATTCGCCGAGCCGCATGGCTGCGAACCAGCGGCATTGTGATCTCCGGCATCCACTGCAGCACCAATTTAGGATGGGATGCCACCACCGGTTCGATCGCGTACCAGTTCAATGCTTCGAGCGTGGTGTCCCTCGCGTCGTTTCGGTTGGATATCAGGTGTTTCAGAATGTCACGCACCTCGTCGAAATGGCCGAGACGGATTCGCCGTTGGCATGTCGAGGCGAGCGAACGCCGGATCAGTGGAGTGGATTCTTCAAGTTCAGCGGCGATCATGTTGCGTAATTCCGCCGACCACGCGGTGGGTTCGTCCGCAGCCAATTGGATCATCCAGAAACGAACCCACTCGGGTGATTCGTTGCGAACCATTCCTGAGGCACAAATCGCATCCATTCCACCGACCGCGTACATCGCCCACAATTGGCGGACCGCTTGCTGGTCGTTTGTTGGTTTTAGCTCGGTCAGCAGACCTGCGATCTCGCTTCTCGCCTCGGGATCCGCCGCTCGTTCTTGCAAAATTCGCCGTGATTGGCGGACATTCCACTCATTCGTGTCAAACTGCATGGCAACCAGATCAGCATGCGACGCGGTCGCCAGATTAAGTTGGTTGCGTTTTGCTTCTCCATAGACCACGCGATAAATGCGGCCATTGGATTGGTCGACCACTTGGTAGTTATGGCACTCGCCGGTGTCACTCCAATCGGTAAAGTACAATCCGCCATCGGGACCACACTTGACCGAGATCCCGCGAAACCAGGGATCATTGGCGAGTGCAAAATCGCGTGCGTGATGGGCTACGTAGCCAGCTCCTTCACGCTCCAAAATGTCTCGATTCAACCGACTGCCGTGAATGTTGCACATGAAAACGTTGTTGCGATATTCCGCTGGGAAATTGTCTCCCAGATAGATCGCACACCCCGAGTGAGCGTGCCCACCACCAGCGTCGTCGTGAGCTTCACCGGACCGCGATTCGGTCCAGTGACCTCCGCCCCAGTGGATATGGTCAGCACAGCTTGGCAGCAGCGTGTAGGCATAGGGATTCAAATCCTGGCCAAACATTCGGTCATAGTGGGCGCCGGGAACAACATGAAACAGATGCTTGATCACACAATTCGTGATAAGAGCTTGGCCGAATTCGTCGAAATCGAGTCCCCACGGATTCGTGGTGCCACTGGCGACAACATCGAACGTTTTGCGAGTTGGATGGTATCGCCACACGCCACAATTCATGCGTGTACGTTTCTCGTCTGGCGTTCCCGGTGCTCCGATCTTCGAGTTCGATAAGATGCCGTTGCAGCCGTACAGCCAGCCGTCGAGGCCCCAAATCAACCCGTTAAACACGTTGTGTTTCGCGTTCAGATCCCAACCATCTAACAGTACTTCCGCAGGCCCGTCGGGACGATCATCGCCATTGCGGTCCGGAACGAAGATCAGGTTCGGAGTGGCCGTTAACCAAACGCCGCCAAACCCCAGCTCGATTCCCGTCAGATTGGCTCCATTGTCAAGGAACACGCTCCGCTTGTCGTGCACGCCGTCGCCGTCGGTGTCTTCGTAAATCGCGACGCGGTCATTCCCGGTGCCATCAGTGCTCCAGCCGGGATAGGACAAACATTCCACCACCCACATCCGTCCTCGCGTATCGAAGGTCATCGCGATCGGTTGCACGACATCGGGTTCACCCGCAAACAGCGTGACTTCGAAGCCGGGCGGAAGCGTCATCTGCTGTGCCGCCAACGATGCGGGCACCGGAGCGGCGGTGGGTTCGCTCGCGAAAGTGAG
>TARA_R110002073_G_scaffold59366_8_pt1 | contig 15615 bp, 20 predicted proteins | sample TARA_R110002073 | Tara Oceans TARA_R110002073 (sample SAMEA4397174) | marine metagenome | biome: Polar Biome; feature: [DCM] deep chlorophyll maximum layer (ENVO:01000326); material: water (ENVO:00002006), including particulate matter (ENVO:01000060) such as... | depth 40 m
GCTCATTTTATCTCCTATGGTGTTACCATTTAAAATTGTTTTTATAGTATTCAACTATATTCTGTAATTCATCGTCAAAGTTCTTTTTAGGCTCCCAGCCAAGAGCGCGTAACTTTGAATCATCGAGGCTGTATCTAACATCTTGTCCTTCTCTTTTGAATCCAAGATCAACATAATCTTTAGAATCTCTTTCGTCCTCAAAGTAACATTGTACTATCTTATTGACAGTTTGTTTATTCTTTTGTTCAAATCCGCCGGCTACATTATATATTTCATTCCTTTTGCCATTCTCAATGATTGTTATCACTGCTGACGCTGTATCATCAGCATGTAGCCAATTTCTTGATGGCTCTCCTTCGTCGTGCAGCTTTATTTTTAGTCCTCTTTGTAATGACTTTACAGAAATAGGAATTAGTTTTTCTGGGTATTGTCCTATCCCGTAATTATTGGTTGGTCTTATTATGTTGTAGTCTATTCCATAAGTTCTTGACCAAGCCAACACCAACATGTCAGCAGAAGCTTTAGAAGCAGAATAGGGGTTAGACGGATTTAAAATATCTTTTTCCGTATGAGCACCAAAATCAATGTCTCCATATACTTCGTCAGTGCTAAAATGAAAAAATACAGGTCTGTCAAAGACGTTCGACTGCTTATTTCTTATCAAATCTAATAAATTCTTTACGCCACTAATATTTGAATATATAAATTGTTCAGATTCAATAATACTGTTGCCAACGTGAGACTCGGCGGCGACATTAATAACATAATCACAGTCTGGCAAGTATTTTAATTTTGCTATGTCTTTCTTTAGAAAAGTAAAATTTTTGTATTCAGAAAAGTGTTGTATTAGATTTTTATTTGCTGCATATGTCACTTTGTCGATGCCATAAACCTGCCACCCTCTATCTAAACATTGCTGGGTGAGATGAGAGCCAATAAGTCCCAGGCATCCGGTAATTACAACCAACTTCATTTAATCTCCCTTTTGGATTCTGTAGCTATCGCTATCAAAATGCTGTGTTGAAAACTCAAACAGTTCTGTATCCTCAAGCGCCAACATCTGGTGTCTTAGTCCGCGATATACATGGAAGTTGTCGCCCTTCTCTAATATTACCATATTACTATTCAACAAGCTATCACTATCACCATAAAATACTTGTATTTTTCCTGACTGTACATAAAAGACCTCATCTTTTAGTTTGTGATAGTGCCATGAGCATCTCTTGTCTTTCACAAAGTAAAGCAACTTACCACAATATTCTTCATTGTTGACAATCCACTTTTCAAAGCCCCAGCCTTTGGGGACAAATTTAATTTCCTGTGTTGAAGAAGTTTTCATCATTCACCCCCTTATCATCAATATAATAATCGCCCGATGGCTTTCCAAGAAATAGCTTATGAAATTTGACGCCCCATTCTAACAATTGAGAATGAGTTAAATCATAAAAAGACTCATATGCAAAATTAACAGAGTTATCTGATCGACCCATCCCCCTGGCAGTTAAATAAATAATCGTATGACCTTCATCGTATAGTTCATTTACTCTTTGTATCCTCTGGGAGTTTGGTTGTGCCTGAATATAATCTCCATCGGTTTTGGAGCATATGGTTCCATCTATGTCAAAAACATAAGTCATTGCAATCCCACTAATATTTTAGTTGTTGAATATCCATCTATTCTATCAAAAAACTTTACCTCTTGTACATGTCTAGAACCAATTACTTCTTTATCTTTGTAATCAGATCCCACTACCATTATTTCTGCACTACTTAAAAGAACCTGTGTATCAAGTTCATCGTTGGCGTCAAACACTCTTATTTCATCAATATATTTTATTGACTCAAGCATTGCCACTCTATCTTCTATAGTGTTAAAAGGGCGCGTGGCGCCCTTGGCGGCTCTAACTCTTTCATCGGTGTCAATACCAACTACCAACCAGTCACCAAGAGACTTGGCGTACCTGAATAGTTCTATATGTCCGCGATGAAGAACATCAAAACAGCCATTTGTCCATATGACTTTAGTAGTTTGCATACCAAGGCTCGTCAATAAGCTTGTACATCGTCAGCAATTGCTTGATTCCATCATCCAAGTCATACTTGCATTCAAATCCAAGATCATATATTTTTTGACTACTCACGATGTAATCGCGTTTATCAGGATCGCTTGTGAACTCTGCTTGAATAATCTCGACCGGTATGTGTTCTTTAATCTTCTGTGCTAGCTGTAGCTTATTCATATTAATTGAATCGTTGCCAACATTGAAAGTTTCGTTCTTGCATACATCCCAGTTGTTGATGATAAACTCAAAAACCCTGCAAATGTCCCAGATATGAACATAGTTTCTCATAAACTCGCACTCGTAAAGGACTAGGATTCTTTCTTTTAGAGCCTTTAACACAAAGTTGTTTACAAGCAGGTCAGTTCTTGCGCGGCTGGACGGACCAAAAACAGTTGCCAATCGTAACGTGCAACACCCCTCAGTTTCCTGATACACTTTTTCGGCGTCTACCTTGGTTCTACCATAAAGAGAGACAGGGTTGAGTGGGGATTCTTCTGTGCAGACAGAACCATCGACACTAACTCCATATCCAGAATTGGTACAGGGATAGATCAAAATCTGGTCATCTCTCTTGTTCTCTGCAATCCAAGTGTTTATGTAATAATTAACCTCAACTGCCTCTCGTGGCTTCTCGTCGCATAGTGGGAAGCCAACTATGCAAGCAAGAGGAATGATAACATCGCACCAATCCAGATCTTTCTTTAATAGCTGATTCCTTCTAACATCTAGTTTTTCAAAATCAAAATCAGGGTTGCCTACATATCTGAGTAGTGAAGTTGAGCCGTACTCTAACGTGTCTACTACCTTGACCTTATGTCCAGAATTCAAAAAGAAACCTGTAAGTTCGCTGCCAATATAACCGGCGCCGCCAGTAATTAAAATATTCATCTTTGTATCCTTCCTATAATCCAATCTTTTAACATTACCCAGTCTGCCAGTTTAGCGTATAGTGGATTCTTGAACGCTGCGGGTTCATTCTTTTCAAAAAAGTAATGACCTGACCAAGCAAAAGGATATACTATAAACGGAGCCAACAAGGCGAAAGCCAAGGGTATCTTTGTTAAACACATTATAACATAAGCAATTGTAAATGTTTGCCCTAAAACGTGTAATCTTCTACACCAAAGATTTTGATGCAGAGACAAATAGTGCTGGTAGTATTTATCAAAACTCATTTATAGTATTGACCCCTTTGGATTGTACAACCTTGGTTGCGCACTCGTTAGCAAAGATCATTGACTGGCGTATATCCCTTGTTTTTAAAAACTTCACACAAAGCGATGCTATGAAAGTATCTCCAGCGCCGCATAAGTCTTTTATCTCTACCTTCTCAACCGTGTAATGTTCGTCGCCCAGGCGGCACCCATCGGAGCCAACAGTTTGAATAATCTTTTTTTTCGTCCACTCATTGTTGCTTATGTATTCAATAGAGTTAGCATATTCAACTTTATTGATTTTTATAAATGAGCAATTTTTAAAACTATCTGTAATTTGCTTTTTTGTGTCAATGAAGACCAAATGGTGATTATCACAAATAAACTGTATGTCTTCCTCCAATAAGAAGCCCTTATTGTAATCAGATATAATCACTAATTCAAATTGGTTCAAAAAGTCTTTAGTTAAACCCTCAACTCTTTGTATTTTTTCTTCGCCTGAGTCAACTCTTAGAAATAGATGATTTGTGCTTTCGTGTACATATCTCTTCTTTTCTATTATAACACTGTTAGTTTTTAATGTGGCTGGGAATCCAAGAGATATAACGTTCTGGTATACATTACCAGCCATGCCTAGGTTTTGATTCTCGTATACTGGTACAAACACCGGCACGGGGGCGTCTGGGCATAACCTTATCGATTTGCCATAGACATGAACATCTTTGCAACTGTCGCCGATAACCAATACACTACTCATCCCAGCTTACTTCCCAATCTTCAAACTCGGCTGCCAAGCAATCAATTTTATAATCTTTGCGACCGCCGGCTACCTCTTGAATTTTATTTTTTGCCGTGTTTCTGATACCGTTCAATCCGTGAGTTAATTCTAGATTGTTACCATCTTTTATTCCCTTACGGTAGTTTGACTCGTTGTGCCAAATGTGTAAATTCATTTGCGAAAGCACAACAATTGCTCGTATGATTTCACCATTAACTTCCGAATCATTCTCCTCTAATAGCAAGTTTATATCATGAACAATGTCAGATATCTCTTGTGCATATTCAGCTTTATGATCTGTTATGAATACCTCTTTTAATTGAGCAATCGAGAGTCTGTCAACTAGTTCAGATAGGGTCGGTAGATATTTTCTATTTTTCATTTTTCCTCCAGAAAGGCAAATTTTTCAAAATCTTTAAATTCTATAATGTTTAAAATTTCATTCTTGTTGGCAGTAAAAAAACTCCAATCAATATCATCTTGCTCAATATTTTCTAAAAGCCCGATAGGGTGCTTTCCTCTCATTAATATGGTGCTTTCCATTGATTGACATTCATTAAAAGAACAAACTTTTAAATTTGGCTGCGTCATCCTAATATTAACAACGCTCCTCCAGCAATCACCATTCGCTTCTGGATATCCAGGGAAATCAGTGCTATATTTATATGCTTCACTAGGTTCATAATTTTTCACCAATGGGTATGAAACAGCTTTTTGAAAACCCACTATGCTTTCAGCAGAGACCGTGCCTGAGCTTTCTTTACGAGGTATGGTATCATGAAGAACTATTATGCCACCTTTTTTAAGACATTTTAGACTCTCATTTATTTCTTGATTTAATATTGGCGAAAAATGAAATGCATCAATAAAAATAACATCATATTTTTTTTTCCAAAAATAATCATTTAAAGCAAAAAATACTTGTGATGTCATTCTGTGTACATCATCATAGAGTCCGTAAGGATCTACACCCTCTTTGATAATCTGTCTATCAAGAATTTTATCAGGAACATTTTTAAATGTTGTCCCCACATGAACACCTATTTCTAGATATCTAACTGGTTCTTCAATATTGTCATTTTTTCTAATAGCTATTTCGAGCGCTTTTTCTATAACTCTATCCATTTTTTATTATTTCCTTTTTAAAATAAGTGACCGCTCTCATTATACCTTGTTCTATATGCGTGTTTACTAGTTTTTTTGGATATAAGTGTTTATCTATTTTGACTGTATCTATCTTCTTTTCTCTCACTCCAACGTACTTCGTTAGATCTCGTTTAATCATGTTTGAATCATAATCGTATGCTTGGCATACCATCATGGCAAATTCGTTAATTGAATTGTCTTGTCCAGAGCCTAGATTGAACACTTCATTCTTCTCTCCAAGCAGCGCGAGCATTGCATCCACAGCATCATCGATGTATATCAATTCCCTTCTTTGTTCGCCATCGCCCCAAATAACAAAATCATCATTGTTGTATTTTGCATTATAACAATTTCTTATAAAGTCGAATATAAAGTGGTTGTCGTCTAACTCAAAATTAGGACCATACAGGGTGGATGGAATGAAGTAAAGCCATTCAAGCCCATACTGTTCCGATAGTGAGCGGAGACCGACTAATAACATTCTCTTCGTCATTGCATAGGTGTAGAGACCTTTATCTGGCTCTCCCAGGAGATAGTTCTCCTCAGTCATAAAGATGTCTGGGGCGTATGAGCAACTGGTGCCCATACAAACCATCTTAGCCTGTGGCTGAAAGTCTTTCCAGTATTTTAAGATATTGGTGTTGATCGTTTGGTTAGAAAGCCACTGATCGCCTTTGTATTTCAGGCAATAATCACCTGCTTTGGTCACAGCAGCTAGATGAAAAATGTAATCAAACTTGATATCATTATAGATATTCAAATTTTCTACTTTGCTTAAGTTGGCTATTTTTGTATTACTAATATAGACTTGGTGCCCTTCTTTTTTCAATCTTTTACATAAATGTGTCCCAAGGAAGCCAGTGGCTCCCGTTACTAAAACTTTTTTCATCCAACAACCTTTATCTCTGGAAATGGGACTATGAACTTAACACCGCCAGCTATAATATCTTTATTTCTTTTAATAATTTCTTCTTCAAAATTGTGAGACAGCAAGAGGTAGTAATCTGGCAAATCATTTTCGCACTCTCTTGTGATTGGTATGTGAGAACCGGGTAGGTAGTTTCCTATTTTCATCTCGTTAATTTCGACTGCTTTGTCAATCAAAGAGTGATCAATGTTAAAATAATTTAATAAGGTGTTTCCTTTAGCTGGGGCACCATAGGCATATATTGTATTACCACCTTGCTTCAAATTAACAAGAAAGTTTCTTAAATGATTTTTTCTTTGTTCAATTTTTTCAGAAAACTCTTTAAACGCCTCAACTGTATATTTTTTGTCTTTCTCCCAAAGATCCAAGAATCTTGTTGTCTTGCTGTCTAGTTCTCCTCCGGTATGGGTTATTTTTGCTATGATAGAACCACTGTGGATTTCAGAGTAGTAGGCATCAAAGATTGTCAAGTCATATCTAGATAGGAGCTTTTCTAGACTAGAAATAGTGTAATACAAGAGATGCTCGTGATAAATTGTATCAAAATTTAACTTCTCTATCATTGTGCCGGCGTACATAAATTGAACTATCAAAACACCATCGTCTCTGAGAGAGAATTGAATACCGTCTATTACACTGTGAAGCTCTTCTAGATGAAAAAAGACTCCAGACGCATTATACAGCTTTACAAACTTTTCGCCGAGATGCTCTTTAACACTTTCTTTATTAAAGTATTCTGTTATTGTTCTGATTCCGTTTTTTCTTGATACCTCTGAGACACGCTTAGCGCACTCGATATTTAGCACATTGTCTATTCCAGCTTTTCTATATTGCTGCAACTGACTTCCATCATTGCCCCCAATATCAACGACTAAATCATCTTTCTTTATATTAAATTGCTCTACATTCTCAGAAGCTACTTCATAAAAATGATTAATTAAAGTTGTAGTCATACCAGACAAATAGGCGTGATCTCCAAACATTGTTTCTTTGGCGACGGTGTGGCTTAATTGCAGAAGCCCGCAATCATCACAATGCATTAGATTTAAAGGATAAGTATTTTCTTTTCCCACCCTATCTTCGCTTAAAAAATCATTGCACCAAGGTTGCACCCCAAGATCCAAAATAGATGATAAGTTTGTTGAATCACAAGATCTACAAATCATTGTCCATGTCCTCCTGTATTTTTGAAATAAACTTTTCAGTTGTATAGCTTAAAGATTTGTTAAATGCATTTTCAATTACAACTTGATAATCGTCCCAATTGCTAAGAATGTGATCTATTTTTTTTGATAGGTCTATTTCATCATCAAAATAAATAAACTCTTTGTCAGGTTCATAAAAATCCTCTATGACGTTCCAATTATCACGACGAACCAAATTTAAAGTTTTAGATATTGCAGCTTCGTGAATTCTAGTTTTAAACTGCGGCATCACATCCCAGCCATTATTGACTGTTGCAAAAGCTTTATTTTCCAGATGCCTCGGTCGGTCTAAAATTCTACTTACTTGTTCGGGCATCACATGAACTATATTGTAACATATGGAAATTTTTGATTGAGCCACCAAGTTGATCTTGTCTCTAAAAGCTAAATTTGTATTGGTTGCCATTGGCAAGAGATGTCTAGTTAAATTGTTAATCCCATGGGTCATTGTGCAGTAACGATAATTATATTTTTTCATTACCTGTAACGCTGAAATATGCTCTTTGCCGTGTATACCACCGTGGTATATTACATCATATTTTTTATCTTGAGGTTCGGGTATCAAACTTTTTTCAAAAGGATAAAAGACATATCTATACTTTTTTGCTTGCTGAATATCATTCAGCCAATCAACAGAAAAAGGACAGATAGAATAGATTATATCAAATTTATCATCATAATTTAAAGGCGTTAGCCCATTGTGGTCTCTTACTTGGGCAAACTCACAGGGAGACCAATTATTAAAATAAATTTTTCTATAGCCATCTGTCAACTTGTGAAATTCTGTATTTGCACTAGAATTGTAGCCATACATCAATACATTTCTTTGGTCATCTGACGAATACTGTTTTAAATTCCAGTGGTATGAATTTGTATCAGGTATTTCCGCTGTCAGATCTTCTAGTATAAGCATTATACCCATCCTCGCTTCATTAAATCTATATTATATTGTTTAACAAGCCTACCCATCTCGCCAGGGTATTCGCTCATGTTCCACTTACCCTTGACCAAGGCAGTCGAGATGTGTGGAAAAATTGATGAATCATAATGATATAGACCTCTCTTGTTCTCTCCATAATAACAAAAAAGTCCTCGTATGTTTAGCTCATTACAGGTTTTAGTTGCTTGATATTCAAAAGAATTCTGCCAATCTTTATTGGCAATATGTAAATTAGGACCCAAATCGTGAATCTTTTTTAAGTCTTCTGTCCTCCAGATGGCAGCCTGATTTGTATAAAAATATTCTTTATCCTGTGGCACGTAATATAGGTTATCGGAATAACTTTCAAAAGGACCGTCATAAACGCCGCCTCTCATAAATCTAACAAAAGAGAGCGAAGGGTTTTTGCTTAAGATTTTTTTAAACTCAATAATCTTTTGCTCATCAATTTTGTCATACAAAATATAGTCTTCAGATACATAGATACAATATTCTTCTTCAACTTCTTTAATACAAGAGCAGAATTGCTCCGTATATGTCAGACTTGTATCATACTTATAAATTTTATACTGTTTTGGTATTTTTGATAAATCATCATCAAGAAAAATGTACTTTTTATTGAATAACGTTGATGGGGTATATTTTTTAATACTATCAAAAAAGCATGTCCAAATATCATTGTTCTTACTTATCGTGTTCACAATAAAGGCTATTTTGTCTTTTTTCATATTATTCTTTAATTGTTAGATTTAAATCTATCTAAGGCTGAGTTCATTGCGTTGATTTTGTTTTGATTTCCTCCGCAATTAACTGCATGGTAAAAATAACAATCCGTAGTTAAATAACCATAGTTCTGCGGCAATACTTTAAAATTTAGTGGATTTTTATTATAGAATTTTAGATAATCATTAAACTGAGTTTGTGGAAACCCAGCGGTGGGTTTTTCGATACTTAATAACAATTCAACAAATTTTGAAAATAATTTTAATGATGCATCATTGCACTTAATGCCTAAAAATCCCATATTAATAGACGCTGACATACCGCTATTTGTATCAAATTGCGTAACAATGTCGTTATCTTCTAAGAATAGATTGATGTTTTTAACAAAATCTTCTTGATACTTATTAAAAACTATGTCAGCATCGATAAATAAAATATTTGAACCCATGTTACTGCGTATAATATCAGGTAGCTTTTGCCATCGAGTTAACATCAGCTTCATGTACTGAGGATCATGGGTAGCCCCTGCTAAATCAGATGTATGTTCTGATTGACCCTTGACTAAAACAATTTCAAGATCATCAATCTCATCAATACTTTTTTGTAATACTTCGATACAATCTAAAATGTTATCAGTATAAAAAACATATGCTTGCATCAAGTGCCTCTCTTAAGCTGATCAACGATGTTGGCATACCTGCCACCTTCTCCTGGCCACCTTGTCTGTTTCCAATCTGGGCATTGTCCACAAAAACTATGGCAACTAAAATTATTAAGGATATGAGCCTGTCTTAATTTTTTAAGAAAGGTTCCTTGCCATGCCTCTCTAATTGTGGTTTCTCTAAAATCAGAAAAAGTTGACTTATATTTCCAATCAGTAGGGCAAAAAGATAAATGACCCTTTGGATCAAGAGTCAGGCGCTCCCAGGGATACAAACAAGGATAGCGCTGTTCGTGTTTATAATCATGATGCATCTTGTTGGCAATACTTTCTACTGCGCCTGCGGCGGAATGTAGCCGCCTAATGATGACTTTGGTTGCACCGTTCTCAGTCCAAAACTTTTTAAACGGCTCTATTTCATTTGTGTTTTGTGGCTGTTCCACAAAGCTAACAATTACTTTTGTTTTTAAGTTATCTCTCTTGACCCAATCTATCAATCTCAAAACATTTGCTCTAGTTTTATCTAAATTACCATTGACTCTTATTTGAGAATATGTTCTTGGATCATATGCATCGAGACTGATATCTATCATGTGTATGCCTGAATCCAGCAACTGGCGTGTTTTCTTTTCTCTCATAATTGTACCATTTGTGGTTAAGCAAACGAATGTGTTAGAATGGTCAACGGCATACTTTACCATCTTGTAACCATCTGGGTGGACCAGTGGCTCACCGTTGCTCGTATAACGGATATACTTACATTGACCTTCTGAATCGTCTCTGACTTCATGAACCATTTTTTCATTAAGTGAAGGCTCAAGATATCTTTTGGCATAATATTTTGATTTCTTAAATGTCGGGTGTGGGCAATGTATGCAAGCTAGGTTGCAAATTTCTGTAATGTCTAGAATTAGTTGGGATGGAAACTCAGAAGTCAATCCGTCTCTAAAAGTATATTTATTGGTATCGCAAATCATTTTTTCTCCTCGATCTTTATTAAATAAAATCTATTGTTTTTTTTCCGCAATTAAACAAGACATCTAAAATACTAACTTTATGAACAAAATCGCCATGTAATTGAGGATACTCTAGATAGTCATCATAATTCATCCAAGTCAGTTTTATACCAGCCTCATCAAATTTATCTTTAACTATATAATCTTTTGCTAATGGACCAGAAATATACTCTTTTGCCCCAGCTTGTTTACAAATATCTATTAGTCTTTCGTTTTTTCTCTGCTCTGATAAATCATACTCACTAGAAAAAACAATCTTTGTGTTTATACCTAAGTAATCACATATACCAGTAATAAAATGAAAATTAATTTCTGATATTCTTTCATGATTTGCTGTTGTATATAGGTGCTCCACCAAGGGAATAACATCTTCAAAGTATTGAGTTTTGGAATAGCAGCCTTTTATTGTTTTAAGGTGATTTAGGTTCCATTTTTTATCGCTAATCGTTGTTTCATTTATTTTTTGAAAATACTTACCCTTTACATTAACAGGTATAGTTAGCCATTTCAATCCATGGGCGGTTTTAATTTTATTTCTATTTCTCCAATCTCTCCTTGTATACTGGACATCATCATATAATATGAACAAATCGACAGATTTAATCATGTCGAAATATCCCTTCCAAGAGATGTAATTTGATTGATTGATGGCTACTTTCATACTATTTTATAAATCTTTGAAGAGTTGAAATTCTCTTAGGTCTCTGTAAGATGGGTATTCAGGAAGATCTTCAGCGTGTTCTGGATAATTTTGCATCAACATCAAGCCCCTTGCTGCCTGCTCTGGGGTCATGTAAGCATTCCAGCCATTAATCTCTATATTGTCTTCGTGATACATAACCTCTCCGCGCCCCTCATATCTTCCTTTCCTGAACCATGCTGCGGCTTCAGCGTCGTCGGTTAGAATCATACCACCTTTACCAATCTTTAAATGCTTTTTGATATGAAAAGACAAACACATAAAGGACTCAGGAACATACATATCACTCGTAAAGCGTTTGGCGGCGTCCCAAATAGGATATGGCTCTAGTTGATAAATTCCTTTCCAGTGATAGTCTCTAAAATTAACCGTTCCGCCTGCGTGTATTATCGACTGAGGTACAGATAAGTATGTTTTAGAGGGAATTGTTACTTCTTTTACATTCAAGTATTCACAACACAAAAGTATTGCATCTGTACAGTTGTCAGTTGAAACAGCGTATTTTGAACCACAGTAATCAGCTACTGTTTCTTCAAACATTTTCACTACTTTATATGGATTGTGTCTCATTTTTTCTCCAATAGATAATACTTTACTTCAAAGCCACATTTTTCAAAGAGTGTGAGACTCTCTTTGTTTTCTATTTTTACTTTCGCAACCGCAGTGGGATACATTTTGTGTATCTCTTTCACCATAAAAGAACCCACACCTTTTCCTTGAAAATCAGGGTGAGTTGCAACTCTTATATCATCGTTTATAATACCAATATAACCTGCTGGTTTGTTATTGTAAAGACAAATATAAAAACAATTAGAAAATTGTTTCATGTGTTCTTCATGTACAGAAGGATCGATTATCTTTTGTTGTATAAAGCCTTCTCTGATGCCGTCCATGTTTCTCAAATTTCTTATGAACTCCCAATGTATGTAACTATTTTTTACTAACTCCATACGTCCACCTGACGCTGGAACGGGCTTCCTGAGTTCAGCCAATAGCCAGTTAAATACCCTCTAGTATATTTCCAACCCTCCAATCCAAGCAGAGGATTGAGGCAAGATCCAATATCTAAGAAAGTGTTGTCTTGGTTGTCATCGAAACCATCATAGATGACAAAATTAGACAAGCTGGCGGCTGAGCACAAGACTATGGCATCTTTGGTTCCAGTCTTTCTAATGTAATCTTTTACCTTCTCAGCAATATCATAATCTTCTATCATACAGTTAGAGCCTATTTCAAATTTCTTTGAGATCTCAAATGGAAGCTTTGATGTATCAGCCAATTCATTAACCACATATAATATTTCTCTATCTATAAAAAGCGGTACCATCTCTTCAACAAAACGTGAGTAGTTCGCATTAATCAGCAAATTAGCAAAAGTCAAATTGTTATGGTCGCCGTCATGAAAATCTATCATCCAATCAAAATTTTGTTTACCAACATGCCCATCTGTAGATGTGCAGATTCCTTTGAAATAATTATTTTGATTGTGTTTGAAGGTTTCAATCAGCTTATTTCTGTATTGCTGATGTTGTTCAGGATAGAACTCTTTATGTTCCTCTTTTGTATAACGATTACGACCCTTAATATCTCCAGTAATATAATGGTTGTCTGCCAAAACAAGAGTTTTGTTTTGTAGAATAAACAATTCACCATCTGAAAATCTTGTGAAAGCAAAGTTCTCTTTATTTTTAATTTTGCTCAAAAGAGAATCAAATGCAGCATTAAAATCTTTCATAGTTTAATATTCCTTACTGTTTTCCAGCCTCGCTTCAAACCTTGCTGCACACACCTGTCTCTTTCTGAGAAAAACTGCTGATGTGAAACAGCGGAATTGGTGGACGTTGCTTTATTGTCAATTCCCAACTCATTTCCAAGCACAGAACCATGAAGGCTTCTGTCATCTGGTGGGTGTGGCGGGCAGTAAGTTGAGATACCACCATGGACTTTTGCCATAAATCCAAATTGTATGTCTTCTCCATTGTCCCAAGTTATAGGCTTTTCTTGCCAAAGATATCTTAACCATTCCCGCTTGAAGAACCAAGCGTGCCCAACCAAATCGACTTCGGTGGTTGTGGGGTTCTGGGTTGGCCAACCGCATCTATCATGATTAACATACTGGCTGCTCTTTAAAATTATGCCAGCAGACCCCAAAATACCCTCATGGGTCTTCATTGTATCTAGGCAGTTCTCATGCCACCTTTCGCCAGGGATCGTGTCGTCGTCGTAGATAGCAACGTACTCTGTGTCTGCCAACAGCGAAGCCGCAAACCTTCCATAGAACTTCCAGTTGAAATCGTTTTTGAAGATTCTATCGACACCTATTGTAGTCGGATCAAAATCCTTGTTGTCTTCATGGTAGTTTATCCATAACCATATTTGCTTTGGTTTGATCGTTTGGTTTCTCAAAGCTTCTACTTGCATCTTGAGATTATATGGTCGCCTGTAACAATTAAGAATGACAGTGATGTCTGCTTCTTTTGTTTCTTTAGTCTCAAATAGTTTGTCTTCAATTATCGTGACAACTTCATCTCTCTTGTCGTCAACAAAATCGATTAGCTCTGTACCCTTCAACTCTTTGAACCAGGGCTCGTATGTACACCCATTCAGGCTGTTTGTAATAAGCTTGCAGCCCAGCATCCTTGCTTCAAGTATGATACGGCTAAAAGTCTCTAGCGTCTGAGGAAAAAAGACAAAACTCTGGTAAGCGCCTAGAGTCCTTATAAAGTCTTCGTAAGGCACCTTATCTTTAAGATCGAAGTCTATCTGTTTCTTTTGACAGAAATCAACCGCTGTGGGAGTTCCCTTAATCTTGTTTCCATCGTTTATGACATAAGCTTTATTGTTCTTGTCTGATGTTGATGCCCTAATGAGATCTATTTGTTCTTTAGACCATAAAGAGCACCCAAGGTTTGTGACATTTGAAATACTCAAGTTGTCAGCGAGAACCTGGGCGTGCTTTACTGATTGACAAAATACCTGCTTTGCAGACTTATAGAACTCCCTGTTAATTATAAACTGGGTTGGAGCCTTATAATCTGTGAAGATTGATGGGTTTCTTGTTTTGAGATACTTATGATCGTGTTCTAAGATGCAGTACCTATCTCCATAAAGAGTAAAAAGTTTCTTAACGCTCTCGGATAGACCAACAAAATTTGATACTATGAAGTTAAAGCCACATTGTTGGTATAGATGAAAGTGCTTTTCAGTGAACTCTCCAGATTTGAATTTACATACTTTAGCACCTCTATGACTAAGCTCTTCTATAAGAACTTGATCATAAATCTCAGCGCCGCCTGAAATCTCTTCAGCAAAGAAATCAGATATGAAGACAATCTTTCTCATTCAAATTCCAACACTTCTTGCTCTTGTTCTTGAATCTCTATCAGAGATGAATCAAATCCCAAAACCTCATCGACAAACTTCTTGTACATTTTATCTGGAGCGAAACGCTCTGTGATTTCAGAGTTGTTATATTTTGTGATTCCTGCAACCGTATCTTCGTAGCAGGCTCTCATCTGATTCTTTGCGGAACTCTCGCGGGCATACGCCCACATGCTATCAGGAACTATGACGCCCTCCCAGTGAACCTCTTTCTGGACTGGTTGTAGATCGAAGGCGACGTTGTAAAATTGTTCTTGACTCTCATCATCTACAAGAAAATCAAGCTGCCCAGACCAGCCTACAGTGACTACAGGAAGACCTGAATACGCAGCTTCAAATAGTGGGAGACCAAATCCTTCACCGTGAGGAAGAGAGACGAGTGCATCAATTTTCTCATTGTTATAGAGAGAGTGCATTTCTGCGTCTGTCATGTCACCATGTAGGAGGTATACCTTGCACTGTCTCTCTCCCATTTGACGTAAGAAATTCGTAAGGTCATTGAAAAGTTGCTTACGATCCATTAAGCAGTTTTTGGCAATATTGGATTTCAATACAAGACCAACATCATCGCTCCTAAATTCCTCAATGAACCACTTGATAGTGTTTTGAAGATTCTTTCTCGGACCAAACTGGGCAACTGTCAAGAAGTTGATAGGCGTAGAAACATCCAATTCTATTTGCGGGAGTTCTTCAAAAGCCTTTACCGGGTAGCTAACAGACTCTACCGGAGTGGTTGTACGCAAGGTGACTTGCTCTCCGGTTTGGGTATTTTGTGCCTGATATTCTGTATTTTCAAAAACCTGTTTAGAGTGATTTGAGACAACTATCACTTTCGTCATCTCATTGGCTTTTTGAATCCATTGGTGCGCTATCTTTGTTGTCTCTATACCGGCAGTATAGCCAACATTGATTGGCGCTAG